>Ga0194132_10011631_pt1 | contig 11273 bp, 8 predicted proteins | sample TA2KigOf80mmetaG_FD_148612 | JGI IMG/M metagenome (GOLD analysis project Ga0194132, IMG submission 148612) | Freshwater microbial communities from Lake Tanganyika, Tanzania - TA2015054 Kigoma Offshore 80m | ecosystem: Environmental > Aquatic > Freshwater > Lake | place: Tanzania: Lake Tanganyika... | reverse complement strand
TCGCCCACCCGCTGCACGGCCAGCCGGCGGCGGGCCTCCAGTTCGGCCGCTGTACCTTTGGTCCTCATGGCAAACAGGTTACGACGATCCGGTGGGTTGTACAGGGCTCGCTACCTGCCGGTCAGTAAGCAACCCCAATGCCGATAGTCGGGTATCGGCCCAAATCGGCTTCTGTTCCCCTTGTTTTCTGCGGTTTCCGAGACGTGAGGCAGCCTCGTCCACAAGAACGAGGCTGCCCATTCCGTGCGCACTCTTCACATTTCGCCGCCCGAAAAATGAGTGACACCTTCGGGAAAAATGAAAGCCGCTAGCGGTCGCCGCGCCCGATCGCGTAGTAGCGAAACCCCGCCGCGCGGAGCGCCTCTTCGTGGGGCGCGAACAGGTTCCGCCCGTCGAAGACCACCGCGCCGCGGAGCCGGCGCTTCAGTTCCGCCACGTCCGGGTTGCGGAACTGCGCCCACTCTGTGACCACAACGAGCGCGTCCGCGCCGTCGAGCGCCGCGAGCGGCTCATCTGTGTAGCTCAGCACGCTCGCGGGCGCGTCCTTGTAGAGCTTGGCGACGTTGGCCCGCCCCTGCGGGTCGAACGCCTTCACCGACGCCCCGGCCGCGACCAGCGCATCGATCAGCGCCAGCGCCGGCGCTTCGCGCACGTCGTCGGTGTTCGGCTTGAACGCCAGCCCCCACAGGGCGAACGTCTTCCCCGCGAGGTTCCCGCCGAAGTGCCGCGCGATCTTCGCGAACAGCACCTCCTTCTGCACGTCGTTGGCCGCGTCCACGGCCTCCGCGACGCGCAGATTCAGACCCAGCCGCCGCGCAACCGCGATCAGCCCCTTCACGTCTTTGGGGAAGCACGAGCCGCCGTACCCGGGGCCGGGGGCGAGGAACTGGAACCCGATGCGCTGGTCGTGCCCGATGCCGGTGCGCACCGCGTTCACGTCGGCCCCGGTCGCGTCGCACAGGTTCGCGACCTCGTTGATGAAGCTGATCTTCGTCGCCAGCATCGCGTTGGCCGCGTACTTGGTCATCTCGGCCGATTCGGGCGTCATCACGAGGAACGGGCGCTCGGCGGTGCAGTACGGCGCGTACAGCTCGCGCAGGGCCGCGGTCGCGGCCTCGCCGCGCGTGCCCACCACCACCCGATCCGGCTTCATGAAGTCGTCGAGCGCCGCGCCTTCCTTCAGGAACTCCGGGTTGCTGGCGACGGCGACGTGCGCGCAGCCCCGCGCCGCGAGCCGGTCGGTGACGGCCCGGTTGGTGCCCGGCGGTACGGTGCTCTTGATGACGAGGACCGGCGCGTCCGCGGGGCGGCCCTTGAAGATCGCGGCCACGTCGTCGGCGACCTTGTTCACGTACTGCATCCCGACGTGGCCGGACGGCAGTTCGGGCGTGGGCACGGCGACGAAGACGAGGCGCGCGCCGGCGACCGCCGCGGCGAGGTCGCCGGTGAACGCCAGCCGCCCGGCGGCCCGGTTCTTCTTCACGAGGTCTTCGAGGCCCGGTTCGTAGATGTGGATGCGCCCGCTGTTGAGCGCGTCCACGATCTCCGGCTTGATGTCCACGCAGGTGACGGTGTTCCCCGTTTCGGCGAGGCAGGTGCCGGTGACGAGGCCGACGTAACCCGTTCCGACGACAGCGACGCTCATGCGGGATCGTGTCCGTAAAGGCGTGCGGTGCGAGTGAGGTTGTGGTACCCGCGACCGCGCGGGTTTCAAGACGTGAGAAGGGGAGGCGCGAATCGAAGGCGAGCGGCGCCAGCGTGCAACTACCGGCGGGCTGACGCCGCGGCGCTCACTTGGGAGGCCATCACCCGTCCCTTATCATCTCGCGGGCGGCGTTCAGGCCGCAGGCCCCCATGACGCCGCCACCGGGGTGCGCGGCCGCGCCGCACATGTACAGCCCCTTGATCGGGGTGCGGTAGTTCGCGAACCCGGCGACCGGGCGGAAGCTGAACATGCTCGACAAGCTCATGGACCCCTGCATGATGTTCCCGCCCGTGATGCCCCACATCCGCTCCATGTCCGGCGGCGGGATCACCAAGCGGTGCAACACGCTCGACTTGAAGCCGGGCGCGTACTCTTCGAGGATGTCGAAGCAGCGGTCGGCGAACTTGTCCTTCTCGGCCGCCCACGTCGTGCCCTTCAGCGTGTACGGCGCGTACTGCACGAACATGCTGAGGATGTGCTTCCCCTCGGGCGCGAGGGTGTTGTCGAGCGCGGTCGCCATCGTGCATTCGAGCATCGGGTCGCGCGCCCAGCGCCCGTACTTGGCGTCGTCGTAGGCCCGCTCGATGTAGTCCTGATCGGGGCAGACGTGCATCGTGCCGTGGTGCTCCGGGCCGACCTTCCCGTCGCTGGGCTTGGCCTTCCAGTTCGGCGGCCGGTCAATCGCCACGTTGATTTTGACCGTCGCGCTGGAGTAGTCGATCTTCTTGACTTGCGCGACGAACTCCGCGGGCAGGTCGTTCGCGTCCATCAGTTTCAGGAAGGTGACGTTGGCGTCCGCGCCGCTGGCAACGCGCTTGGCGTGGAACTCGGTGCCGTCCTTCAGGGCGACGCCGTACACGCGCCCGTCGCGCACCAGAATCTTGCCCACGTCCGCGTTCGTGCGAATCTCCGCGCCCTTGCTCTTGGCCGCTTCCGCGATGCTCCGCGAGATGGTGCCCATGCCGCCGCGGACGTAGCCCCACACGCCGCGCACGCCGTTGCACTCGCCCATGACGTGGTGGAACAGCACGTACGCGGTACCGGGGTGCGACGGCGGGGCGAACGCGCCGATCACCGCGTCCGTGGCGATGGTCGCCTTCAGCTCTTCCGATTCGAACCAGCGGTCGAGGATCGGCCGCGCCGCGCCCGTCAGAATCTCGACGGCTTCGGTCGCGGTGGTGCGCCCGAGCCGGCGGAAGCCCATGCCGAGTTTGCCGAGCTTCCACAGCGAGCCGAGACCGCCGAACAGGTCGGGCGGGGTCTGCGTCAGCATCGGTTCGAGGAAGTCCGCGACCCGCGTCAGCATGTCCTCGTACTTCGGGTACGCTTCGGCGTCCTTCTTGGAGAACTTGGCGATCTCGCGGTGCGTCATCTCCTTGTCCGGCCCCATCATCAGATAGCGGCCGTCGGGGAACGGCGAGAACGACGACGGCGAGCGCGGCAGCATCTCGAAGCCGTACTTCTTCAGCTCCAGCTCCTTGATGATCTCCGGGCGCAGCAGGCTGTTCACATACGCCGCGGTCGAAACCTTGTAGCCGGGCCACAGTTCTTCGGTAATGCAGCACCCGCCGACGATGTCGCGGCGCTCCAGCACCAGCACCTTGTAGCCCTTGCGCGCGAGGTAGGCCGCGGTGGTCAGGCCGTTGTGTCCGGCCCCGATGATGATCGCGTCGTAGGTGTTCGGCATGGTGTCGCCCGAAGTGAGAGGGCAGAGGACAGAAAGACATTTTTAGACAGGATGAACAGGATTAGACAGGATGAAGACGAGAACTGTGTTCTTTTCATCCTGTTCATCCTGTCAGAACTCTTCTGCCTTCTGTCTTCCGGCCTGTTACTTCTTCTCTTTGATGACCCACAGGTACAAGTCGGGCGAGTAGTACTCGCTCGTCTTGTCGCCCGGAACTTTCACGTCGGGTTCCCACGCGCCGGCCATGTCGAAGTTGTGCGAGACGATGCGCGCGCCCGGCTTCAGCCCGGCCTGCAACACCGGCTTGAGCCGCTTGTTCAGTTCCGGCAGAAGGTACAGCACGACAACGTCCACGTCCTTGAAGTCTTCCGGCTTCAGGTCGAACACGTCGCCCTGCTTGAAGGTCAGGCGCTGGCGCTGGTCGGGGGTCAGGTTCTCGGTGTCCGTGCGCGTCGCGCAGTCCTTGATGCGCTCCGGGTCGATGTCGATCCCGAACCCGCGCTTCGCCTTGTACTCCTTGACCGCGGCGATGGCGAACCGGCCGTCGCCGCAGCCGAGGTCGTAGACCACGTCCCCTTCTTTCACCGCCGCGAGCTTCAGCATCCGGTGCATGATCGGCTCTTTCGTGGCAATGAAGACCACGTCGGGCTTGCGCGCCTCTTCCTTCTGTTCACCCGTGGGCGCGGGCGCGCCGCCGCAACCCAACCCCACTGCGGCGGCAACCAGTGCGCCCGCGCTGAACGCTCGCATCCGCAGCCCTCCAGAATTAGAAGTGCCCACGAGCCGAACTCGTGGGCCTGACGTTCTTCCGTGGCCGGCCTCAGTGAGGCCGGCGCTGAGCGACTCGCGTAGCGCCGGCCTCACTGAGGCCGGCTACAGAAATGACTTACTTCTTCTTGTCCTTGATGGTCCACAGGTACACCGTGTGCGGGTAGCTGCGATCGGTCTTGATCTCCTCCTTCTTGTCCTCCTTCCAGTCCTCGCCCATGTCGAAGTCGTGCGACACGACGCGCGCGCCCGGCTTCAGCCCTTCGAGCAGGATCGGCTTGAGGCGCTTGTTCACGTCCGGCAGCAGGTACAGCGTGACGACGTCCACGCCCTTGAAGTCGTCCGCGGTCATCTTGAGCACGTCGCCCTGCTTGAAGGTGAGTTGCTTGATCTGCGCCGCGGTCAGCTTCTCCTCCTTCATGCGGGCCTCGCAGTCCTTCAGGCGGTCCGGGTTGAAGTCGATGCCGAGGCCGCGCTTGGCCTTGAACTCCTTGACCGCGGTGATGACGATGCGACCGTCGCCGCACCCGAGGTCGTACACGGTGTCGCCCTCTTTCACCGCGGCCATCTTGAGCATCGCGGTGACGACCTTCTCGTGCGTGGGCACGTAGGGCACCTTGATCTCCGGGTCCTTCTTGTCGTCGGCCGCGGCCGGTTGCGACACGGCCAAAGCGGACAGCGCCGCGGCGGCCACCGCGACAATCGCGAACTTACGCATGGTGCGAACTCCGGGGGGAAAGTGTGACAAAGGGATTATGCGCGGCGCGGGCGGCGCGCGAAAGGGGCAACTCGCGGAATCCCGCGCGGCGCCCCCGGCGTATAAACTGAGTACGTCGTCACTCGTCAGGAGGTCGCCATGCGGTTCCTCTCCACAACCGGGTTGTTCGCGCTAATCGTGTCCGCGGCCGGGTGCGGCGGCCCGCCCGAACTCGGTGGCCCCAAGTACGACTACGGCAACCCCAACATGGAGCAGACCGCGGCCCGGTTCCATGCCGACCCGAAATCGAACCGCGACCCCGCCGCCGAAAAGGTGCCGCTGAAGTTCGTGGACACCGACGGCAAGCCCGTCGATCTGGCGGCGTACCGCGGCAAGTCGAACGTGGTGCTGGTGGTAGTAAAAGGGCTGCCGAAAAGCCCCGGCGGGCTGTTCTGCCCCGGCTGCCTCGCGCAGGTGAACGCGCTGACCGCGAGTTACGCCGAGTTCAAGGCCCGCGACGCCGAAATCCTCGTGGTGTTCCCCGGCCCGACCGACGGGCTCCCGCAGTTCCTCGCCACCGCGAAGGTGGACGGCGCGGGCGGGAACCCCAAACTCCCCTTCGCCCTGCTCACCGACACGGACTTGAAGGCCGTGGACGGACTCGGTATCCGCGGCGACCTTGCCAAGCCCTCGACGTACATCCTCGACAAGAAGGGGAGCGCGGTGTTCGCGTTCGTGGGCGAGACGACCACCGACCGGCCCTCCGTGAAAGCGCTCCTCGCCCAACTCGACAAGGTGAACGGGAAGAAGTGATTGCGCCGCGCGCGCCGAGCGAGGGCATGGCCAACACGTGGTACATCGACGCGGGCGGGAACGTGGAAGGCCCCTTCCCCGTGGACGACCTGCGCGCCCGCGCTGCCGCCGGCCTGCTCAAACCCACCGACGGCGCGAGCCGCGACGGGTCCAAGTGGGCGCCCGCGAGCACCGTGCCCGGCCTCACCTTCCCCAAGCCCGCGCGCCCGCTCGTCGAGACCGTCGTGTCCGGGTCCGTGAACCTGAGCGCCAGCGCCGTTCTGCCCGACGAGACCGGCGGCGGCCCCGCGACGGTGCCCGTCGTGACCGTGCGCGGGTACCAGCTCCTCGACACCCTCGGCGCGGGCGCGTGCGGCGTCGTGTACAAGGCGCGCCAAGAGAAACTGAACCGCGTCGTCGCCCTCAAAACCGTGCTGATGCCGGACAAGGCGTCGCACCACCTGATCGAGCGGTTCAAGCAGGAAGCGGTCTCGCTCGCGCGGTTGCAGCACCCGAACATCGTGGCCGTGTACGACGGCGGGCCGTGCGACACGCCGCCGGGTCAGGCGTTCTTTGCGATGGAACTGCTCGACGGCGAGGACCTCGGCGCGCGGCTCAACCGCGCCGGCCCGCTCGACGAGCGCACCGCGTGGCTGCTCGCGCGGCAGACGGCCGCGGCGCTGGCGCACGCCGCCGCGAACGGCGTGACCCACCGCGACATCAAGCCCGCGAACCTGTTCCTCGTCACCGCGCCGACCGGGTTCCCGCTGCCGCCGGGCGTGCCGATGGTGAAGGTCACGGACTTCGGTCTCGCGCTGTCGCGCGCGCCGGGCGAAGCGGACCAGCGCCAGACCGCGGCCGGGGTGCTACTCGGCACGCCCGTGTACATGGCCCCGGAGCAGTTCGCCGTGAGCGACGTGGACGCCCGCGCCGACATCTACAGCCTCGGCGCGACCGTGTACCACTGCCTCGCCGGGCGCGTCCCGTTCGACGGGCAGACGGTCTTCGAGGTGATGATGAAGAAGGCGGCCCCGGCCGCGCGATTGCAACCGCCGATCTCCGACGAGAGCGCGGCCCTCGTCGCGGCGATGATGGCGATTGACCCCGACCAGCGCCCGCGCGACTACGCCGACCTCATCGCCCGCATCGACGAACTGCCCTGCATGGACGGGGGCATCTTCGGCCAAAGCGGGCGCATCGTCGTCGCGCCGCCAGAAAAGCCGCTTGCGGCTTCGCCCGAAGCGCCGGTCGCACTTGCGAAGCCGCAAGCGCCTTCCAAGAGCAGGCGCAAGCTGTACGCGCTCGCCCTTCTCTCGCTCGTGGGTGTCGCGCTGGGCGTGCTGGCGTGGCGCGGCGCGTTCAGCCGCCCGGCCACGTACACCCTCGGTACCGCCGACGCCCTCTTCGACGGGCACAGCGTGTACGGCTGGAACGGCGCGGGCGTGACCGTGGAGAGCGACGACGAGAAGCCGGTGCTCGCGTTCGAGGGCACCGCGACCCGCGCGCTCCGCGGGTTCGACAACGCCCGCGTCGTGATCGGCCTCGACCGCCACAAGGCCGCGGCCGTCGAAGTCACGGTGGCGGCGGCCGAGAGCGCGCGCTGGGTGGTGCGCATCGACGCCAACGGCGCGGCGCTCGGCAAGCACGCCAAGAGCGGCGCGTTCGAGCCGGCCGCGCCGCCGATCCCGCTCCCGAAGCCGAAGCCGAACCAGCCGCCGTATCTGGAACTGCGCTACGAGGTGGCCGGCGGCGTGGTGGCCGCGTGGTACGACAACCAACCCCTCGGGCGTGCCCGCGCCGACGGCGCGCGGGCGACCGAGGTGCGCGTCACCGCGACCGGCGGCCCGCTCCGCATCGAGTCCGCCGAGTGCGCGGAGCTGGTGAAGGTGAAGTAGACTGGGCTACTTCGCGTCGAAGTACACGACCGTCACGCCCCATTCGCCGCTCGCGCGCACGTCGAGCGCGTAGGTTCCCGCGTGCGGCAGTTCGGCCAGCGCCTGCCCGCCGGCGGGCGCGTTGATCGTCGCACCAACGGCCCCGTCCGCGCGCACGACGCGCAGCACGAGCGCGCCCACCGCGGACACGCGCACGGACGCCGCGGCCGGAATCGCGAACGGCTCCGAAGTACCGTCGCCGGTGCCACGAAACGTGACCAGCACCGTGCCCGGAATCGGCGGCGTCGCCCACGGGACCGCGTGTTCCGCGCCGTACCGCGGCGCGACTCGTTCGCTCATCGTGGCTCCTTCTGACACAACACAACGCTCGCACTCGTACCGCGTATCGGGTAGCGTTGCAATCCAAAGGGGAGGCGCGCCATGCGGACGGTACTCATCGGGTTCGCGCTCGTGTTCGGCACCGGGGCCGACTGGCCGGCGCTGCCGGAGAAGGACGGCGCGGTCGAACTGCCGGCGCAGGAGTGGCCGCAGCGCCCGGGCGCGCGGACGGTGCGCGTCAGCGTGCATTACCCGACGGGCAAGCTCGAAAGTGTCGGCAAGCAAACCGGCCTGATGCTCACGTTGCACAACTGGGGCGGCACCGATTGCGTCGGCACCGCGAACCCGCGCGAACTGGCCGCCAAGCTCGACGTGGTCGCGGTGTGCGTCAACTACCTCCAGAGCGGCAAGGCCGACTCCATCGACGGGCCGGAGCCTTACGACTTCGGTTACCTGCAAGCGCTCGACGCGCTCCGCGCGCTCTGGTGGCTCGACAGTTCGCTCGCGAAGCGCGGCAAGCCCTACGAACCGCGCCGCACGTTCTGCACCGGCGGCAGCGGCGGCGGCAACGTCACCCTTATGGCGAACAAGCTCGCCCCGCGCACGTTTGCCTGCGTCATCGATCTGTGCGGCATGAAGAAACTGAGCGACGACATCGCCTTCAACCTGCCCGGCGGCAGCGGCCTCAACGCCCGCTACTCGCGCGACCCCAAAAACAAGAGTTTCCTGTCGCTCGATGAGCAGGAGCTGCGGTTCGTGGGCAACCCCGACCACCTCGCGGAGATGAAGCGCCTCGGCGCGGGCGCGAAGATCGTCACCGTTCACGGTACCGAGGACACGACGTGCCCGTTCGCGGACGCCGAAGAGATGGCCTTCTGGATGAAGCGCGCCCGGCTCGACGTAGAACTGAACTGGATCGCCAAGAAAGACCTCGACGGCAAGGTATTTACCAGCGCCGGGCACGCCCTCGGCAACCGCACGCAGATCGTGTTGGGATTCGATCACTACCTACTGTGGGGCGGGCGCGTCGGGACGATGCGCGACGGCAAGAGCGACTTCGAGCGCCGCGAAGACGTGCGCTACCGCACCAGCAACGGCGCGTTCGTTATCTCGTACACGAACGGCTACCCCGTGGGCAAGTTCCAGCCGGCGCGGCCGCCCGTCGAGTACGCGGACCACACCGACCTGAGCTTCGTGCTCGACCGTAAGGGCAACAAACTGCCGGTGCGCACCGTGGCGGAGTGGGCGCTGCGCCGCGAACACATCGTGGAGAACTTCGCCCGCGCCACCGGCCCGCTGCCGTCGCCGATGAAGCGCGTCCCGCTCGACGTGAAGGAGGTCGAGTCGGTGAAGGTCGGGAACCTGATCCGCCGCAAGGTCACGTTCGCTTCGGACGGCGCGACGCGCGTACCGGCGTACATCTTCGCGCCCGCCGACAAGCCGAAAGACAAGCTGCCGGCGATCCTCGCCCTTCACCAGACCACGAAGATCGGCAAGGACGAACCCGCGGGCCTCGGCAACAAGGACATGGCTTACGGCCTCGAACTCGCCCAGCGCGGCTACGTCGTGGTCGTGCCGGATTACCCGTCGTTCGGCGAGTACAAGTACGACTTCGCCGCGCACAAGGACTACGCCAGCGGCACGATGAAAGCCATCTGGGACAACATCCGCGCCGTCGATCTGCTCGAAACGCTGCCGGAAGTGGACCGCGACCGCATCGGCGTGATCGGCCACTCGCTCGGCGGCCACAACGCCATCTTCACCGCGTTCTTCGACACGCGCCTGAAGGCCGTGGTGTCCAACTGCGGGTTCTGCACGTTCCAAAAGGACGACGTGCCGAGTTGGACCGGCCCCGTGTATATGCCGCGCATCAAGACCGAGTTCGGCAACGACGCGAAGAAGGTGCCGTTCGACTTTCAGGAACTGGTGGCCGGCCTCGCGCCGCGCGCGTTCCTCGCCAGCGCCGCGGACAAGGACAACGACTTCGACCTGAGCGGCGTGAAGGACGTGATGACCGCGGCCAAACCCATCTACAAACTGCTGAGCGCGGCCGACAAGTTGGAGACCAGCTACTACGCGGCCGGGCACTCGTTCCCGCCCGCCGCGCGCAAGGCCGCGTATGAATTTCTGGATCGGCACTTGAAGAAGTGAAGCGCTACGCGGATTGGCGGTCGCGGAACTCTAACGACACCGAGCGCGGTACGGTAAGGGCGAACCGCGTCGGGGCGTCGCCGGTTTGCCGCAGGTCGCCGCCGTTCTGCCGGGCGAACTGCCACGCGGTCGGTAGGCCCAGCCCGCGCCCGCGGCCGGCGCTTCGCCCGCAGAAGAACGGGTCGAAGCAGTGCGCGCGGGCCGCGTCCGACAGGCCCGGTCCGCCGTCCTCCACGATCAACTCGATGTGGTCCTCGTCGGCGTCGGCGCAACTCAGGCGCACCCAACCGGCGTCGCCGGCGGCCTCGATGCCGTTGCGGGCCACGGCCGCGAGCGCGTGCTTGATCTGGGCGAAGTCGCACCGGGCGAACGCGGTCGCCGCGCCCGCGCCGAGGTCGAGGCGCACGTTCCGTTCGGCCGCGACCGGGGCCAGTTCGTCGCGCACCGCGTGCAGCAGGTCGGCCACGGACACGCGCGCCGGGGTCGGGCGCGGCGGGCGCGCGAACTGCATCAGGTCGCGGACGATGCCGCTGATCCGCTGGGCCTGCCGCACGATGGTCTGGAGCGACTCGCCGCGGGCCGGGTCCGGTTCGGTGCGGAACAGGCGCTGGGCGTTACCGCTAATCACGGCGAGCGGGTTGTTGATCTCGTGCCCGGCCCCGGCCGCGAGTTCGGCCAGCGCCGCGAGCTTGGCCGCGCGGTCCCCGCGGTCGGCGTCCGAGGCGGTCCGGGCCACGGCCGCGTGCAGCGCGTCGACGCGGTCTTCGAGGCGCGCGACCAGCACGGCCGCGTTCCGCCGCCGGCTCTCGGTCGCCAACTTCAGCAGGTTGGGCAGCAGCGGAACGTTGTGCGGGTTGGGGTCGAGCGCGCCAGCGGTCGCGGCCGGTTCGTCGGGCGTCACGACGGCCGCGGCCCACAGTTCGTCGAGCGCGGATTCGTCGAGGTTCAGCTCGGTCAGCAGCGCGGCGCGGTCCGCGCCGGCGCTCAGGTGCAGGCCCGGTTCGCGGCGCTCCGCTTCGACAACGGCGAGTTGCGCGACCGCGAACAGTGCCGCGTCCGCGACCACGGCCCGCGCCGTCGCCAGCGGCAAGTTGAACGCACCGAGCGCAGTGGCGAGCCAGTCCGGAAAGCGCCAGCGGTGCGCGAGCCGGCGGGCCACGGCGTTGTGGTCCAGCCCCCACAGTTCCGTTTGCGCGGCGGGGTCGGCGAGGGCGTCGGCCGCAGCGCGGGCGTCGGTGGCGGCGACCGCGAGCCAGCCGA
>Ga0194132_10011628_pt1 | contig 11275 bp, 7 predicted proteins | sample TA2KigOf80mmetaG_FD_148612 | JGI IMG/M metagenome (GOLD analysis project Ga0194132, IMG submission 148612) | Freshwater microbial communities from Lake Tanganyika, Tanzania - TA2015054 Kigoma Offshore 80m | ecosystem: Environmental > Aquatic > Freshwater > Lake | place: Tanzania: Lake Tanganyika... | reverse complement strand
CGCGGCTCCTCTGTCTCAATCCTGGGATTGAACGCCAGAGTAGCCGACCTTGAGTTACAGGGGGTGGGCCAAATTCGATTGCCAAAGTGGGCCAAAATAGAATACCAAACTCACCCAGTTCCTTCCATCTGGTGGCCTCATACATCTCCACTGCCTGGGCCTGATCGTTGGTCAACAGCCTGAAGTCCTTCGTTGCAACGGATGCCGCTTTTGGCGGCGGCATGCTCCTACTAGTCTCTCTAGATCCGCGTGCCGGGGTATCAACAGGGAACGGCGTGAATCCTGATATCAACGACCGAACGGTCGAGCGGTCGTCCAGCCAGGAGAGCACGACGCTATACTGCGTACCCCGCTTCACGATGGACTCGATCAGCCCTAACTGCCGAATGGGCGTTGTTTGACTATCGTCAATTGGCGCAGGAGCAGGCCACGTCGGGAAGGCCATCTGCAAATCCATGACGATGACAATCGCATCGGGGTAAAACTGATGCAGTTTGGTTTGCACCAAGGCGCTGGCATTCAGGATATTGCTGCCCTGCAATCCGAAGTTCAGCACTTCTGAGCTACACCCACGACTCCCGAGCTCTATCTGCGTGGCACGGGGTATGGTGCTACGCAACGATTCCCCTAATCCCCACACCACGGAAGAGCCTACCACTGCAATACGTTTGATACCCTTGGGCTTTTCGAGAGCTACCTCCCGATCTTCATGCAACCCCAAAGCATTGGTCACCGCATATTCAGAAGACTTTACATTGGGACGCATGGCCCAGCCGGTCCAGGGGTCTGGCACGGTCACACTGAGACCCCGTGCAAATAAGTCTACTGGCTTATTACCCCTTGCCCGTAGGATGCCTTCCATGCCCATCCCAATGAGAAACAGGATTGCTGCCGCCAACAATGAGAGGCGTAGAACGCGGAGAGCAAACTTCAATGGCATAGACTCGTTCATGTGTGCCGAGATCCAAGTTGAATTAGTCTGGAATTAACAGGACTGGGCAGGTCAACGCCTTCATTAGGACGTGCATCAAATCGCCATAGATCAGCCGATATAACAGGCCATGACGATGAAATGCTGCAATCAACATATCTGCCCGCAGCTTTTCTACCTCAAGCAGTATCTGCTCGGCAGTGTCCCCGGGGACACTTAGCGCCAAGCACTCTATGCCCTGTTGGCGAACGGCCTCGGCTAGAGACTGCAGTGCATGGTGCTCGTTGCGAAGCGTTCTTGCGGTGCTGTCTCGCACTGACTGCGGTCCAGCCTCGTAGCCAACGAAGTCGGGATTAGGTGAAGAAACATGCAGCAACACTAATCGTGCTCCAAGAAGGCCGGAAAAAAGGACCGATTGCTGGATTAACTTCTCAACGTGAGCTTCAGGAGAGTCTACGCACGCCACAATGGTGTTGATGGAATGCCGTTTTTCTATCATCGAGACTTCCAAATTAGGTGCTTGCCAAGATCAGAGATGATATGCGGCTCAGTAAATCGAATGCAATGATCCATCACGCCCCCCGCCGTTGATACCCATTATTTCAAGAAGCGAGAGCCGAAACTACGTCGGAACCATCTAGGCAACTTTGCACGGGATCTTAATTTGGGCCAAATGAACCGGCAAGTTGCGAGTGTCGGAGGAATGTCTCGTAATAGCTCTTTTGGTACAACCCCACGATCACGAAGTCGCCGCGGTTGACGTGATGGACAGACGAGACTTCAGCGATTAAGTTTCCGATGGAGAGCAGGGTCGGCGGGCGCGGCTGGAATTCGCCGGCGTGCTGGGGGAACGCTCTCCTCAGCGACCCGAAATCGGCGCTGAACCGCCTTTCAAAGAACTCTATGAAGGCGTGTGAGAGAGATTGGGCTTCTTTCGATACCGGGATTTTCAGTTCTAGTGTGACCGCTGCCGGACAATCGGCGGTCTTAGGGTCTGCTTTAGTGTAGTAGTACTTGAGGGCCACATTAAAGTCGAATTTGGCGTCGGCCCAGATCTCCCAATCGATCGGACTCTTTCCATTCGGCTTTCCTGCGAAATACACGAGCTTCGACAAAGGCGGCAGCGCAAGAAGCTCCTGGCTTTCTGGGAAGGGATTGCCTCTACATCTAGTCGCCGAGTAGCGACTGCCACAAGCGAGCTGCGTCAGAATCAAAAGAAGAATCAAGCGGACGCGCATTTGAACGTTGGATTTCCGCTTCGCGGGAACTCCGGCAATAGAGCCTGCTCAATCTCGAACTTCAGGCGCAGTCGACAACGGCCCTTGGCCAGATCCAGAAATGCTCTAAGTGGCCAGGCGCGACCGATCCAGCGTGACTTCGCAAACCTCCCCTTTGCTCAGTGGAACCGGATCGATTCCAGCCGGAAACTGAGACGTTGTACCTCATCTTCGCTATTACGTTCGTCGAAGGCCGGGAATCCTGACCGTGGCCGGATCTGGATTTCCGCTGTCGCCGCGGTTCCCGCGGCTGCTGGCAATGGATAGGTGCCCCGGAAACTGCCTTCCTTTTCGACTTGCAGGGGCGATTGCTGGCCATTCACGATGACATCGAGCCCCAAGGGATACCGATAGCCCACCCCAGGAAAATGGAGCTGCAATTCAACGTTCCGGCTTCCAAGAGGCACGGGCAGTTGGATTGACAGATGCTCGCGTACCCAGCGGTCGGCCATCAGCCCACTGAAGGCCGAGCTTTCTTCAAAGAAGGCGTTGCCCTGATAATCCGTGCGTGCTTGACCAACCCGCAGTGGCGCGTCGCCAGGGAACACTGTGATGCCAGACACCAAGATGTTCAGCTTGCGGTAGTCGCCGGGAATCTCTTTGTTCCACAAGCGGGCTGTTCTCGGTATGGGGTTAACTTTCTCCCTAACCTTGAGGACGAGTAACTCTACGTCCCCTCTTGGATAGAATGGCTGGGAAACGATGCGTGCGCCGCCATCGACTACAGCCTCATCGAATTTCTGTCCGTTGTGCCACAGCTCGATGGTGCGTTTCTTGGTTGGGTAGCCGTAGCCCGCCAGGGCGACAAAAGAAAGCTGGTAACGAGCGCCTGGTTTGGAGGCGTGCAGCATGTACACCTCGCCGCCTTCCCCAGACCATCGATAGCGCCGTGGAAGCCAACTCTGAATATCGGCCTTCGGGTACTCTAAACGATACCAACCCCGGCCGGTGAAGAGAAAATCTTTGCACTGATCGGCTCGGTAGAAGCGAAACGTCCTATCCTGGAATATAGGCTGGGGAAGTTCCTGTGTGACAATCTCCTGATTCAAGTGAGTTGGGCTGAACGTCAGAAGGTACTGATCCGTAGCCCCGTGAAAGAACATATTGTGGTCCGTTCGAACGTTACCATAGTAGTCCACCACCCTTCGTGTCGTTATGTCTGGCAGATTCTCATCATCCCCTGGAATCTGGTAGTGGCTGAGCCAGGAGAGCTTAAAGTTTCGCAGATAGTAACTGATCCACTCATGTTGGATGGCGTCGACGAAACTAATTCCGATCGACTCGTGAGGCTTGACGGTTTTCTTGATCTCTTCCTCCAGAGTCAGGTAGTCGTAGTTTCCCGACATCTCGTAGTTGTTGACAATGAATCCGTTGACCGGATCTTTCCCAAGGCTCAACGCAGTCAGCCGCATGCTTGAGAATAGATTTCCCGCGAGCACCACAGCCAGGACCCCAAATACGATCGTTGGTTTGACTTCTAGTCTCTTTCTTTGACGCAGCTCACTCCACGTCCAGTCCAGGCCGTACCCTAAAGGCAAGACATAGATGAACTGTAACCAAGAGCTCATCTTGAAAACGGCATATCCATACTGGCGCTGGAATGTGTAGACGAACCACACAGCACCATAGATCACAAAGCAAGCCAAGCCAAAGAAGACAAACGTCCGATCTTGCTCCTCTGAGATCCAGTGTTTGAGAATGACCAGGAGCACAAATGCCACGAGAACGGTCAGCACGGTCATGATAGCCAAAACGCCATCGGTTCCGAACCACTGCTGGGGATAGGAAGCTGCAACTGGGTAGCTGACCAACCCAAAAAAGGTCGGGAAAAACCGCTCGGTGAGAAAGTCGAGAAAGAATTGGCCTTGGAGAGTCTGGCCAACGATTTTGGCCCAACCAACGAGAGAAGAGGAGAGAAACCGAAGGATACCTAGATTGAGAATGACGGTTCCGAGCAACACCGAGCCTGCCAGCTTCGACGCTCTTGAGATTGTTAGCTGCCCACGCAAAAGCTGAACGAGCGCCAGAACCCCGGCCGGTGCTACGACGTACGGAAGCATTCCCGCATACATGGCAAACAAGCCATTCAACATTAGTGTGGCGAACACCACCGTACGCCAAGAGGAATGCACAATGAGGAGAAAAGCCAATGTGAGTACAGTGGGCAGCACGCCCAAGCCCGAGTTCTGTCCGACGTAGAAGTAGACAAAACTCATTGCTACACAGCCACTCACTCCAGCCCACGCGCTGGACAGGCAGGCGGCGCGTGGATTGAGTCCGAAAGCTACCCGAGCCATGAAGTAGACTGACAAGGGCAAGCAGAACAGGAAAAGCCCGATGCACAATGTTAACGATGTGCGTGTGGGAATGCCCAACACGAGATCCACGAGAAGAACAAAATAGCCACTGGAGAATCGAGCCGATTTCGAAAGGTTTCCCGCCAGGGTTTCGAAGTAAGAGTAGCTGTTCTGGACAGGTGCTGTCTCCGCGCTGAGTGAACTGCTTTTGAGGTGGTGAAGATCGAAGAAAGTGGCGATGTAATCCGGATTGACTGCGGCAAGGTAAGTGTCGGCTCCAATATAGAAGAGCGGCCAGAGCACACACACTAAGATCGGAGACGACAACGCGAAGGCACGCAGAGGCCCTGCGCGAAACGAAGGCGGGATCCCGCTTCGCCGATGGACCCACCAGCCGAAGCCAGCCAGCAGAGTGAGGATGGTGAGACTAGTCCACGCAGCCGCATTACCTGAGAGGTCAAAGGTTCCCGAAGTTGTGAAGGTCAGCCAGGAGAACACGCAGTAGCCGGTTGGAGGCATGATTACCCAGCCGAACTCCTGTTGGTATTGCCTGGGAAGCAGCGTGCGCACAACTCCATAGCCGCACAGTCCTGAGAGAAGCAGCACAGTTGCAAAGAGAACAAGGGTCTGCACAAGAATCATACTCTCGATAACCCGCGCCTCCAGAGCTCCAAACAGAGCAATCCCCAGACTTGACGGCCAAAAGGCTGCTCCTGTTCCAGGGTCTTTTCAATTTCTCCAGCATTGTAAAATGAACTCTCCCGAGCTGACTTGGAGAGCAAAATGTCGTGTAAATAATCCCTCAGGCTGCTTCTCGACCATTCATTAAGTGGAACAGGGAACCCCATCTTGTCCTTGCGGTGCAGCACCGCTGCAGGCAGCAAGTTCTGAATCGCTTGCAGGAACAGATGCTTCAGTCGCCCGTTCTTGAACTTAATGGTGGCGGGCACACTGGCCAACAATTCCGCAATACGATGGTCAAGCAGTGGTACTCGCGATTCCAGCGAAACTGCCATGCTGGTGCGGTCCTCCACTTGCAGGAGGGCAGGCAGCAGTGTCTTCAAGTCGAAGTTCGTCATCTTGTTGAACAGGGAGCCAAGGCCAGGCCGATTGAAGACTTGGCTGAACGATTCAAAGGGATCACTAGCCTCCAGCATATCCCGATTCCAAAATAGTTCCGCCGTGCTACCGCGAGTCACGAGGCGGTAGTAGCGGCGTTCTGGGGCTTCGAACAGGCCTTCCTTCCAGAAATACTTCAGCAATGGCTTGTATTGCTTGAGTGCGGAAAGGCTCGGCAGAATCGATTCGAAAGTTACGACGAACTCGCCGCGGTCGAAGGTTTCATCGATAGCGCCCCGCAGACACTCCTCAAGATAGGCAATCAGATAGCGCGCGTAACCGCCGAAGATCTCGTCACCACCTTGGCCGCCCAATACGACCTTGACATGGTTGGAAGCCAATTTGGACACAAAATACTGTGGAAAAACACCGGGGCCTGCCACTGGTTCGTCCAGGAAGTAGATAATTCGTTCGATCGCATCCAAGAAATCTTCCACACCCGGAAAAATCTCGAAGTAGTCGGCTCCCGCCTGTTGAGCCACCATCCTTGCGTAGCTCGTTTCGTCGTACTCTGGGCCTTCTCTGAAAGCGCCCGTGAAAGTCTTGATTTCGCCGATACCGGCCTGCGCAGCGAGACAGACGACCGTTGACGAGTCCAGGCCCCCGCTCAAATGCGCACCGACGGGAACATCACTTCGGAGGTTGAGGCGCACGCTGTCGCCAAGAAGAAATTGCAAGCGATCGGTGAAGTATGCCTCGGTATGGGTCGTATCGATGGTGTAGTCAAGGTCCCAATAACGGGAGATCCGCAAGCGGCCCATGCGGTCGGCCAGTAGACAGTGCCCAGGCTCCAGCTTCTGGACGTCTCGAAAGAGCGTCTTGTCCCCGATGCAAAACTGGAAACGAACATAGTCGGAAAGCCCAGCTGGATCCGGCTCTGCTTTGAATTGATCCAGGGCTTTGAAAGCTTTGATTTCGGATGCCACAGCCAGGCGGGTGGCCGTGCTCCAGTAGTAGAGTGGCTTGATGCCGAACCGGTCGCGCGCAGCAAAAAGCGTCTGCTTGCTGCGATCCCAGATGGCAAAGGCAAACATTCCATTCAGTTGCTGCACGCAATCCTCTCCGAAGCTGTCATAGAGGTACAAGATCACCTCGGTGTCGGATGACGTTGAGAACTGATAGCCCTTTTGCATCAAGTTTCGGCGCAGTTCTAGATAGTTGTATACCTCCCCGTTGTACACGATGCAGAGCCGCCCATCGCGGCTGTGCATGGGCTGGTGGCCCGTACCGAGGTCAATGATCGAGAGACGCCGGTGCCCGAGTCCAATACCCTCGTCGAAGAAGGTCCCTGCGTCATCCGGTCCCCGGTGCGCTAGCAGGTTCATCATGCCAATGACTTCGCGGGATTCGATGGCGGGCTGGCCATTCCGATTCAAAATACCGACGATGCCGCACATAGTCGCCTAGCTGTCCAAGTACCTAACGTATTTCCGGTAAAACCGCTCGATCGCGGACGCATCAACATTCCCCTGCGACAGAATGGCGCCCATGCCTAATCCCATTTCGACTGCCTGATGCATGTCCCCCTGCAGAAACAGGCCTCGACGGCCAATCGAGACAACATTCTGGAACTCGTTCAGATAAGCGAGCACCATCTCGGCATGCTGATCGAAGTTCTTATTGTAGATCTCATAGACATTCGAAACCCTCTTCACGAAATAGTCCGAGATGAGATCAGTTCGAATGAAGTGAATTCCTTCACAGTCCCGCTTGGCCAGTTGGAACAGATCTTCGTCGGACATGCGCCAGTATTGATCTCCGACGCGGCAAGTTAATTCGAACATCAGCACGGTTTTTCCTGGCTCTGCTGTATGCTCACTCAGATTCTTTTGCTCAGTCACGCGGTTGAAGATGAACTTCTTTTCCAGCAGGTAGAACCAGTGGTCGTCGCTGACGCGTTCCTGTGAAAACTCGACATACACGAGGATCAGCGAGGTGTAGCAAAGCTTGGAAGCCGCGTGCCGAACGGTGAATGGCAGGCCGCTGCCAAAGAGCGACACCAGTTGTGGTAAAGCGATGCTGCTAACCAAGCGACTGCAGGCGATCTCGCGAGCCTCACCCCCACGTTCGATGGACACGGCAACTGCTCGATCGCCGTTCGTCAGCACCGCTTTGATTTGGGTGTCCAGCAGAATCTCGCCTCCGAGCGTCCGAATCTCATCGGCCAACTTTTCATAGAGCTGGCCAGAACCGTATTTGTGGTAGATCCAGGTTTGGTAGTAGGGCTCAGTGACTTGGCCGCCGATGCGCAGCAGGCGTTTCAACAAATTGATGAAGCCGAATCCCTGAATCTTTTCTGAAGCGAACTTCTCAGAGATCTTGTTGGGCTTTGTTTTCCAGACCTTTTCCGTATAGTCGCCGAAACTCATCTGGTACAACGTCGAGCCAAACCGCTTGCGACCCCAATTCTCAAAGTTATCGATAGGGATCGAAACGATGGCGTGGAAAACCGACGTTAGAAAAAACTCCATAACGATTCTCAAGCTCAGCAGTGGATTAAACTTCAGTAGCGCTTCACCCACCTGCAGGGGGTAGCGAAACCGCTTGTTCTTCAGGTAAACGTGAACCTGCTTGCGTCCTTCGATGAGAAGGCCAGGCTCCGACTGGAACAACTGCCGGATGAGCTTTTCTGGCTCATCCCCTCGGGTATGGAAGGCGTGCGGCCCGTAGTCCAGAATGTGGCCCTTCCAGCGGAAACTCCCGCCCGCACCTCCAACAATGGGTGCTTTATCGAGGATGATGATCTTCCGTCCGGATTCTTGCAGGATCTTGTAGGCGCAAGCCAGTCCCGCGGGGCCAGCACCAAGAATGACGATGAGTTCTGACACGTAACTCCTGCGAAGAACTTCCTGCGGATGGGGACAAACTATCCTGTTAATTGCCAGCTCGTTTGCTGATGGACCACGGAACGCCATGCCCCGAAGCTGGCCCACACGATCGAATCGCCAATGCCCCTTTCAGTGGCTCAGCCCGAATAGACAGCTTGAATGTGTCTAAGCCCTTTCTTTAAACTACTCGGCGTCCCTCCTCTTGACGTGCCTGAGGAGATCTCTCAGTCCAGTCTGCAAGTCAATGCTGGGCGCGAAACCGAAGGCCTCCTGAGTTCGGTCCACGGAGTGAAATGTGATGTACTCGGGTACCTGGCCTTCGTAGCCGATGTCAGCTTTCAGTCCGAAGGCAGCTGCGGCTTGTTCTACCAGTTGCGTCAGAGTCAACGGCTGTCCCGAGTAGAGGTCTAGTGTGATGTCGTCTTCGGCCCGATTGACTAACAGCAGTATTGCCCGAATGGCATCGGACACATGCATCGCATCGATCAAATTCTTCCCGTCCCCACGAATCGTGAACTTGGTATCTCGCAGCACACCAAATTGCCGCACCAATCGCGAATAGATCTTGCGTTGCGGTTCGTAAGGCCCATAGGCGCCGAAGAAACGCACGGCCACCGAATGCCTGATGCGGTCTCGGTTTCGGAAGTGTTTCAGGTATCGTTCGGCCGCCAGTTTGGAAATGGCGTATGGCAAACGCGGTGCCAAAGCACACATAGGGCTAACAGGCCCACTGAGTCCATCGTAGACAGCACCGGAGGAGAAATAGACAAACTTCTCGAACGAGACCCTCTCGAGCAACCTCACCAGCGTAAGAGCGTTAGAGACTAGATCGAACCCTGGCCACTCAGCTGAAACTGCAGGATCGCCATTAGCGGCTAAGAAGATGCAACAGTCGAAGGCCGGCGACAATGCAACTCGTTCCGCGCCTTCGTCAGTCGACAGATCCGCCTGTAATGCTGTTGTGTTCTCTAGCCGAGCAGCAGAAAGGAACTCCTGAAAAGTGGCAGAACGGCAATACTGTGCGACGACCTGCCATCCTGACGGCATCGCCAGCAGAAGGTTTTTCCCAATGAAGCCTGAAGCCCCTGTGACCAGAACTCGCATTCAGTCGTCCAGATGCTCTCGATACCAAGCGATGCTCCGTTCCAAGCCCTCCTGTAGCCCGACCTTCGGGCGATAATCGAGCAGCAGCCTTGCCCGATCGACATCCGGCACACGCATCTCAACCTCTGGTCCGGGATGCGGCTTAAAGAGTATGCGGGAGCTTGAGCCTGTCATTCGTAGCACTGTTTCAGCGAGTCCCAATACTGTAACGGTAGCCTGGGGATTCCCGATGTTGAATACCTGGCCTCGAATATCGTCCTTCAGAACGACCTGCAGGAGCGCATCAACAAAGTCGGACACGTAACACCAAGACCGTATTTGGGTGCCATCGTTGAACACAGTGAGGTCCTCATTCCTGAGAGCCCGGTTCACCATTTGCTGAATAGCACCTTCACCCGTCTGTCTTGGACCATACACATTGAACGGACGTACCGAATTGACCTCGAGGCCGTGTTCTTCTCCAAACGCGTGGGAATAGTGTTCGCTCGCGAGTTTGCTCACTGCATAAATCCAGCGCTTCTCTCCCACCTTTCCAAGCGTGGTCATGTCGGTTTCTTTGCCCCGGTAGACAAAGGGGCCATAGACCTCGCTGGTGGAGAAATCGACGAAACGCTGTACGCCATTCTTCGCGGCCGCTTCCAGAGCGTTATAGGCGCCGATGAAGTTGACCTTCATCGTCAGGCTTGCACTCTTACCTACACTATAGATGCCCGCGATGGCAGCCGCATGAACACAGATTCTTGCGCCCGCCATTGCCTGCGTCAGCGTATGCAGGTCCAATACATCGCCGTGAATGAAATTCAGCCGGGGGTGTGCCGAGCAAGAAGCGTACTTCAGGGAGTTCCGATGAAGGTTGTCATAGATGGTGATTTCATGCTCGTCCAACAACCTTTCGACGAGATATGACGCGATGAAGCCAGCTCCTCCGGTAATAAGGATCTTGCCAATCGCCATCAGTGGTGCGCCAGGGAGATCAATGACTGAAGATCTGGGGCATAGATCGCAGCGGCACAACTAAGCAGAGTACCCCACTAAAACGCCGGGACTATACCTTCCGGCTGAACCTCTGTCAATTCTCATCGACGCTCACGCAAGCTCCATCGGAAATCCCAGCCAGGCGCACCATCTAGTTTTCGTTTGACTTAAAAACAATCTGGTACAGCAGGGCAGCCAGGATGCCGCCGAGCGGGGGGGCGATGAGGTAGATGCTCAGGTTGGCGTAGTTGCCGGTCATGAGGGCGGGGCCCAGCGTGCGGGCGGGGTTGAGCGAAGCGCCGGTCAGCGGACCGCCCATCAGGATCGAAAACGCCAAGGTCAAGCCAATCGCCACCGGGGCGAGATTGCCAGCTTTCCCACTGACGGCGGTGTTGAAGATGGTGTTGACGAGAAAGAAGGTCAGCAGCAACTCGACAACGAAGCCTTGCACTGGAGTGACGTTGGCCGCCAGGACCGTGGCGCCAAGCCCGCTTGCCGTGCCGCCCAGAACGGAACGCAACGCAAAGGCTCCTAGCGTGCCGCCAATGAGCTGAACGACGATATAGGCGACTGCTGTAACGGCATCAATCTGCTTGCCAGCCCAGAGTCCAATCGTAACCGCAGGATTGATGTGCGTCCCTGAAATGTGGCCATATGCATAAGCGAAGGCCAGAACGACCAACCCGTGGGCAAAAGCGACACCCACCAATCCGCCTACGCCAATGGCGCCTGCGCCAGCACCGA
>Ga0194132_10011627_pt1 | contig 11275 bp, 10 predicted proteins | sample TA2KigOf80mmetaG_FD_148612 | JGI IMG/M metagenome (GOLD analysis project Ga0194132, IMG submission 148612) | Freshwater microbial communities from Lake Tanganyika, Tanzania - TA2015054 Kigoma Offshore 80m | ecosystem: Environmental > Aquatic > Freshwater > Lake | place: Tanzania: Lake... | reverse complement strand
GAGTTCTTGAAAAGAGTATCCCAAGCTCAAGCAATCAAAATCCTCAATATCCGTCTAATCTATTAAGGTTTAGGGAATACTTTGGTCAATGCGCAGATGGTATAATCTTTCCTGTAAATCGCCTAAACTCGGGTCCCAATTGCCAAACAGGTCGAGAAACGCGATCACTTTTCCTGGCTGTGTCATGCCACTGATGGCAAGGCCAACGGCAAAAATCAGACCGGTAATAAATGCCGCGAGTGCTGAGTTCATAGTGATCCTCCTAACCAGTGATTGATGATGTATACCGTGACGATTGCGGTAATCATGAACGTGACGGTCGCGACGATAGAGCGTACTGAAAAGCGACTGATGCCACAGACTCCATGCCCGCTCGTACACCCGTTGCCCAGTCGGGTGCCAAAGCCGACCAGCAAACCAGCGAGAACCAGAGCGATGGTCGAGCGTGAAATACTGATGGCGAAGACCTGCGGCGCCAAGAGGCTGAAAAGGAGTCCTTCCGTGAGGAGGCCGACGAGAAAGAGGACACGCCATGCGGTGTCGTTCTGCGTTGGGCTGAGCAGTCCGCCAACGATCCCACTAATGCCGGCAATTTTTCCGTCACACAGTAGCAGCAACGACGCACTGAGGCCGATGAGCAGTCCGCCACCGAGCGAAGCGAGCGGCGTAAAATTTTCCATAAACTCTCCTCCTTTCGAAACGTCAACGGGAGTTTCTCTTGCGAGTATTTCTACTTTCTGTTATTATTATATTGCTATTTAGCAATATAGTTGAATAATGTCAAGGAGCTTGCATGCCACGCCAGAAAAAAGAGCTATCCGACGCTGCGCTTGAGATGATCGCCGAGCGTTTTCGGCTGCTTGCCGAACCGATGCGTCTCAAGATTCTCCACTCCCTGTGGGACGGCGAGCTGACGGTCGGTGAGATTGTCGCCTCGACAGGTGCGTTGCAAGCGAATGTGTCAAAACACTTAGGGATCCTGCAACTCGCTGGTATCGTTCGTCGCCGTAAAGATGGACTCAATGTGTATTACGCCATAGCGGATGACACGGTCTTTGCCTTATGTGAGGTTGTCTGTAACAGCCTGCATGATAGATTGGCTGCCCAGATTGATGAGATCGCGCCACCTTCGGTACAACGACGACGGGCGCGATAGCTTTGGAAAGGGGGAGAGGAATGAAGCTCTCGTACACTGCCCTCAAGACCTTTCAACAGTGTCACTTTCGCTATCACATTCGCTATAACCGTGGATTGCCGAGCCGACCCCGACCTACAGCGCAGTCGTCGCGGGCACTGCATGGCACGTTACACCTTTTCCATCAAGGATTGAAACAGCCGCCAGCCGACCATCCTGGCTTATTTGCCGGTCCTGCGGTCTCGCTTGAGACTTTGCTGGCACATTTGAAGGGGTATTACGACAATCCCACACGACCGCTGACCGAGCAACAATATCAGGAAGGTCGCCAGTTATTGACGCGCTATTGGGAAGCGCATCGTGGCCGTTTCCCCACGCCTTATCTGTTAGAAGAGAAATTTACGCTGCATGTCGGGCCGTTTGCTCTGACTGGCCGCATCGATCGTGTTGATGATACCCCTGACGGCTTTGAAATTATCGATTACAAACTTGCGCAACGCAGTGTGATCGCCCCTGATCCGTTACAATTAGATGTCTACCAACTTGGCTTTCATGCGGCGACGGGTGAAGCTGCAAAGAAGCTTTCCTTTTATTATTTACGCACAGGACAGAAAGAAACCGTTGAAGCCGACAAGCCAGAAGCGGCGCAAACCCGCGTCCGCGCATTGTGTCGTGACATCAGCCGTGAGCAGACGTTCGAGCCGCACGAAGGCGCATGGTGTTCAACTTGTGATTTTCAAGAATTTTGCCCAGTGAAAGCACGCAGTCCGCGACCTCTCCCTGCCAGTGGCCGCGCGACACAGTTAGGGTTTGATTTCTGAACGGTCGGGCTCTTGGTGCCTTGTCGTTTGGGAGTGTCATTCTGAGCGAAGCGAAGAATCTTTCCGAGAGACCCTTCGTTTCACTCAGAGTGACACCGACGTGGGACTGTGACGTAAAGTGAGCGAGTGTACCGTGCTTCAGTTCGCGTTTACGTCTCCTCGATACTGTACCCGTTTTGCAAAACTGACCTCAGGGTGAACTTTCAAGAGCGTGCCGCTCGTGACTTCAACAGTCCCAGTTTTCACGCCGCGTGGTTTCCGCACGTAACGAGCGCGGGTGCAATACACAGGAACAGTTCCTGCCGTGCGGGCTTTGCTATGATAGGCGGCGACAGATGCCGCCTGACGTAACGTTTCGCGACTCGGTTCCTCGTCAGCTTTTGCTCGCAAGATCACGTGACTGCCCGGAACATCCTCGACGTGAAACCACCAGTCATCAGGGCGAGCAATGGTCGTGCTCAGGACATCGTTGTCTGCTGCTGCAGCTCCGACAAGGAGAGTCCATTCGCCGGGAAGCTCATATTGGAGAATGCGAGGTTTCGTATCACTCACTGTCGATACCATTGATGCACCGCTTGGTGACATTCCTTCTAACACGTCGCTTGAGTTATCGCCAATCGTGAAGGCAGACAGAGGGTTTGTTCCGCAAAGATTGAAAACTAGGCTTGCGCCTCTTCGCCGCGGACGATAGTCATTGGCGGCGATGCCACGAAACGAATACAGGATGGTTATGGATGCTGTGCAGAGGAATAACGAGAAGCCGCGTTTTGGTGTAGGAGGTGCTTCGTTCCAAGCTGCTGGAGGGGAAGTCGGGATTCGTCGCCTTGTCGATGATTTCTACGATCAAATGGATAGTCTACCTGAAGCGAAGATCATCAGAGCGATGCACCCTACTGACCTGACAGTTTCTCGCGATAAACTGGCGCGATTTCTCTGTGGTTGGTTGGGAGGACCAAAATTGTTCCAACAGAAATATGGTTCAATCATCATCCCCAAAGCACACAGTCATTTGCCGATCGGTCGAGCTGAACGCGACACGTGGCTGTTGTGCATGAGTAAGGCGATTGAGCAGCAACCCTATAGTCCAGAGTTCAAAAAGTATTTACTAGAGCAATTAGCGATTCCTGCCGAACGCTGTCGGACGCGAGAGTAACACATAGAAAGAAGGAGATAGGTATGTCCTGGGATTTTGAGACCGAACCGGAATTTCAAAAAGAACTTGATTGGATCGAGCAGTTCGTGCGTGAAGAAGTCGAGCCGCTCGATCACATTCTTGGCAGTCCATACGATGTACATAATCCACGTAACCAAAAGTTAGTGCGCCCGCTGCAAGCTGAGGTGAAAAAGCGGAAACTGTGGGCATGCCACCTCGGGCCAGAATTAGGCGGACCTGGTTATGGGCAACTGAAACTCGGCTTGATGAACGAAATCTTAGGACGAGCGCGGTTTGCGCCGGTCGTGTTTGGCACCCAAGCGCCTGATACGGGCAACTCGGAAATTCTGGCGCACTACGGTACGCCTGAACAGAAAAAGAAATATCTTGAGCCGTTACTGAGTAACGATATCGTGTCGTGCTTTTCGATGACCGAACCACATGCCGGTGCTGATCCCAAGATGTTCAAGTGTAAAGCTGAACTGAAGGGAGACTTCTGGGTCATCAACGGTGAGAAATGGTTTTCCTCCAATGCGCGTTTCTCTTCGTTTCTGATCGTGATGGTCGTTACCGATCCCGATGCGCCACCATATCAAAAAATGTCGATGTTCCTGGTGCCAACCGACACACCAGGGGTGAACATTGTGCGGAACGTTGGGCTAGGCACTGAGCATGGCGACACGGGCGAACATGCCTATATTCGCTATGAAGATGTACGCATACCACGAGAGAATCTCCTTGGCCAACGTGGGCAAGGGTTTGAGGTCGCCCAGACCCGCCTTGGCGGTGGACGTATTCATCATGCCATGCGCACGGTCGGGCAGGTGAAGAAAGCATTCGATATGATGTGCGAACGAGTACTTTCACGTGAAACGCAAGGCGAGGTTTTAGCCAACAAACAGATGGTGCAAGAGCAAATTGCTGACTCGTGGATCGAGATGGAGCAATTCCGCTTGCTTGTGTTACGCACTGCCTGGCGTATCGACAAGTACAAAGACTATCGCAAAGTCCTCAAAGACATTGCGGCTATCAAAGCCTTGATGCCCAAGGTGTATCATGATGTTGTCTATCGCGCGCTACGTATCCATGGTGCACTTGGATTATCTAACGAGATGCCTTTCTCAGCGCAGATGGTCGAATCGTTTATGACCAGCCTCGCCGACGGTCCAACAGAAGTGCACAAGGTGACTGTCGCTCGCCGCATATTACGCGAGTACAAAGCCAATCCTGACTTGTTCCCTTCTGGGCATTTGATTTCGCTACGAGAGAAGGCGATGAAGAAGTACGGTGAGATATTGGAGCGAGAAGTGGGGAATCTTTAGTTGTCAGGTCTCATAACATCGCGCACTAAGAATTCGTCGAATTTCTTGGATTTTTGCACAAAAATGAGTACGCGATGTCATGAGACTCGACATTTAGTAGATAGGGGCGCACGGCTGTGCGCCCCTACGCTCTCTACCACCGCGGCTTCCACTCCTGCCATCGCCATTGAGTCTTATCACTTCCAGTACCTTTTGCGACAGCTTTGATATCTGCGGCTTGCTCCGTCGAGAGTAAGAAGTCTCGCCATTGAGTTCGCTCTTGCATCTGCGCTTTGGTTTTTGCGGATACAAACTCCTTCCCAATCTGAGATTCCCATCCTCCGCCGAGTGCGCGATACAACGACACCAGATTGAGAGCGACAGCGCCGTGCGTCGCTACAAGGCGGTCTTGCTCGGTCACGAGAAATTGTTGCGTGTTGAGTACCCGCGTGAAATCGGTTGCTCCTTCGCGATACTGAAAATCTGCCAGTTCAACTGCACGAGTTGCAGCTGCAAAACTGCCTCGCAGAAAGGTCACCTGTCGCTGGACGCCAAGATAGCCAGCGATTGCATCTTCGACTTCTTTCTGCGCACGCAAGACGGTATTCTCATACTCACTGATTAACGCTTGAAACTGTGCGTCTTGCACGCGAATGTTACTTTGAATCCGTCCGTAATTGAGTATTGCCCAGCGAACCTGTGGACCAGCAAAACTTTCTAACGCACTAGTTGTGAAGAGGTCGGGAAAATCTTCGGCCTTTATTGCGAGCGAGCCAAACAAAGAAAATGAGGGATACAAGTCCGCCGTGGCTACACCGATCGCGGCACTCTGCGCCGCCAATTGCCGCTCGGCCCGGCGAATATCTGGGCGGCGACGGAGCAGATCAGCCGGTATACCGACCGCAACTGTTGTTGGAGTCGTTGGCACTTTTCCCGCTCCACCCAGCATATCTTGGAGATCTCGTGGCGGTATTCCGAGCAGTACACACAAGGTGTTCTGCGTCTGCCGTATCGCGGTTTCGAGTTCAGGGATCTGCGCTTGCGTGTTACGCAACAGCGCCGCAGCCTGTGCAGCATCGAGTTCCGTTACGGCTCCTCCCTCAAACTTGGCTTGCGCTATGTCAAAACTGCGCTGCTGAATCGTAACGTTCGTTTTTGCTACCTCAAGACGTTCTTCGAGAATGCGGAGGAACAGATAGTTTGTTGCCACTTCCGCCGTCAGGCTGACAAGTGCATCATCGTAACTTGCCACTGCGGCGAGAAGTTGCGCGTCGACGACTTCAATCCCGCGACGGAAGCGCCCCCAGATATCCAACTCCCATGTTGCATCAAGACCGAACTGCCATTGGTCAAAATCAGACCTAAAGCCTGGTATGCCTCGTCGATTCGCTGTCTGGGTACTCAACTCGTTGCGGGTATAGCCGCCAACACCAACTTGTTGTTGAGGAAAAAGCTGGCCAATCACCAATCCTCGCCGTGCTTGTGCTTCGATTACACGAATGCCCGCGGTGTGTAGCGATAGATTCTGCTTTCGCGCAGTTTCAATGAGCGAATTGAGTGCAGCATCGTTAAACACTGTCCACCAGGTGCTGATGTCTGCTGTTGCTCGTTCGATAGTCAGGGGCGCCGTCTCAATCCACTGCTGTGCCACTGGAGCCGTCGGCTGATGGTAATTCGGGCCGACCATGGCGCAGGAGGAGAGAAGGAGAGTGAGAAGAGCAAGCGAAAGGCATGAGGGAAGAATGGGAGAATGGGAGACCGGGCGAACCGGCGACAACCCCATCACTCGGAATCGCCAATTTACCCATTCACCCATTTGCCCACTCATTTGGTATTTCTCTGACTTTGCGATTCGGCTTTCGTTCAATATCCGCTTACCCATTCGCCACCCGCGATACATTACCAATTGTATGTTTTGCGCGTCGGTCGGTGAGTCGACGAATCACCGCATAGAAAACTGGCGTAAAGAAAATGCCAAACATGGTTACCCCTAACATGCCGCTGAATACCGTAATGCCAAGGGCAAAGCGCATCTCGGCCCCAGCACCTTGAGAAAGAACGAGCGGGATAACTCCAAGAATAAAAGCGAAAGACGTCATCAAGATCGGGCGGAGACGCAAACGACAGGCTTCAACAATTGCGGTAGCGCGAGCTTGTCCCTCGTCTTCTCGCTGCTTAGCGAATTCAACAATGAGAATAGCATTCTTGGCAGCTAAGCCGATTAACACAACCAATCCAATCTGCGTGAAAATGTTGTTATCCGAATGCACAAGCCACAATCCAATCCATGCCGCGAACAAACACATGGGTACGATCAGAATAATGGCGAAGGGTAACGACCAGCTTTCGTACTGTGCTGCCAACACCAGAAAGACGAAAATCGTTCCCAAGACAAACACAAAGATTCCAGTGTTGCCTGCGGTAATTTCTTCGAGGGTCAGTTCCGTCCACTCAAAACCCATTGATGCGGGCAGTTCTTGCCAGGCGACCTGCTCCATCATAGCAATCGCTCGGCCAGTACTTGTTCCTGGCAACACGCTGCCGTTGATGGCGGCGGACGGATACATGTTATAGTGGCTGACAACCGACGGACCACTCACATCTTTCACTTCTATTAATGTTCCAAGCGGCACCATTTGCCCAGTTGCATTGCGGACTTTGAGCTTTTTGATGTCCTCTATGCGAGCGCGAAATTGCGAGTCTGCTTGGGCATAGACTTGCCAGTTGCGCCCGAAGCGCGTGAAATCATTCACATACGCCGAGCCTAAGTATACCTGCAGCGTATCGAATAACTCACTGAGTGCTACTCCTTGCGCTTTTGCTTTGGCACGATCGACATCAACGTAGAGTTGTGGTTCATTTGCACGGTAGGTGCTGAAGAGGCCAACCAGCCCAGGTTGGGCACTCCCGGTTTGCATGACACTGTCGACCACGCTTTGTAACGCTGCCGGAGACGCATCGCCGCGGACTTGTAACTGCATCTTGAACCCACCAGTGTTGCCAATACCTTCGACAGGTGGGGCGCCAAAGGCGAGTACCAGCGCATCTTGAATTTCCCCCCAGAAACGTCCACGGAGCTGTCCTAATATCTCATTCGCATGTAGGCCTGGACGACCAGCGCGCTCTTCAGACGACGCAAGAATGATGAACATCGTCCCTGCATTTGAAAGATTGGTTCCTGTGAGAAGCGAGAATCCCGGAATAGCAACTGCACGAATAACGCCAGGGGTTGAACGCGCGATTGCAGATGCACGAGCCATGACCGCTTCAGTACGTGCCAGATTCGCACCGTCGGGCAATTGCGCTGCAACAACAATATATCCTTTGTCTTGCTCTGGAATGAAACCTGTGGGCATCTGTGAGAATCCCACATAGGTCAGCCCGATCAGTCCGCCATAAATCAGTAAGACAATAACGCTAATCCGGAGAAGCATGGCCACTGTGCGGCCATAAACCTCCACCATGTGATCAAACAGCCAGTTAAATCCAGCGAAGAGTTTTCCCAAAACCCAGTTCACCACAGGAGCGACGAACCAGCCGATGACGCCTCCAAGGCAAAAAAGCAGGCTGTACATTCTCCATGCTACGAGGGCAGAGTTCGGCATATAGCCACCCAGGTCAGCGCCTGGTGAGTCCAAAAGCGTTGCGAGGGAAGGTGGAAGATGTGGCAACGACCAACATGCCAACACGCCAAAGAGCGCTGCAATCCCAAGTCGCGGCAGTGGCTCTTGTTTTCCGTGGGTAGAACTATCCGTACGAATAAAAAATACTGCACGGGCCGGAGTCATAGTCAGCGCATTCACCGCAGAAATGATCGTCGAAGCTGCGATCGTCAAAGCGAACTGGCGATAAAACTGTCCACTGATACCGGGAACAAAGGCGGTAGGGATAAACACCGCACTGAGCACCAGCGTGATCGCAATCACGGGTCCTGTGATTTCTTCCATCGCCTTGAGTGTCGCTTCACGCGGAGGCAACCCTTTGGCCATCCAGCGTTCAATGTTTTCGACAACAACTATAGAATCATCGACGACAATGCCAATCGCAAGGACCAAACCAAATAGTGACAAGTTGTTGAGCGAGAATCCTAACACCGACATCACGAAAAATGTCCCGATCAACGACACTGGCACATCGATCATTGGCAGCAACGTCGCGCGCCAATCCTGCAGGAACAATAGGACCACAATGAAGACTAAGATCGTCGCTTCGATCAACGTGATGTAGACACTATTAATCGAGTCTTCAATAAAACTGGTTGTGTCGTAGCCGATACGATAATCGACCCCATCGGGAAACTGCTGTTTCAGCCGCTCCATCTCCGCCTTTACACCATACGAAGTCTGAAGGGCGTTGGAGCCGGGCCGCTCGAATATACCTATGGATACCGTAGGCTGCTCATTGAAATAACTGCGTACATCGTAGTTGCGTGAGCCTAACTCAATGCGGCTGACATCACGTAACCTGGTAATCTGCCCACCGGAGCCAGTTTTGACGACGATATCGCTAAACTGCTCTTCCTGGATGAGTCGGCCCAGCGTACTAATCGTGTACTGAAAATCTTGGCCAGTTGCTCCCGGTGGTTGCGCGATCCCGCCAGCCGCAACCTGGATGTTCTGCTCACGAAGCGCACGAACAACGTCACTTGCAGTCATATCACGCGAAGAGAGCTTTTCCGGGTCAAGCCACACACGCATGCTGTATTCGCGGGTGTCGAAAATCAACGCCTCACCGACACCGGGTACGCGGGCAAGCACGTCTTTTATTTGTAGCGTCGCATAGTTGCTAAGATACAGTGGTTCATAGCGATTATTCGGAGAAATAAGGTTGATGACCATCAGCAGACTCGGCGAGGTTTTTTTAGTGACCACTCCTTGTCGTCGGACTTCTTCCGGCAACTTGGGTGTGGCAATCGCCACGCGATTCTGTACCAATACCTGTGCGGTATTCAGATCGGTGCCGAGCTTGAAAGTGACGGTCAGAGTCATGCGGCCATCATTCGTGCTGCGCGACTCCATGTACCGCATGTTCTCAACACCATTCACTTCCTGTTCTATCGGTGTCGCCACTGTCGTTGCTACCACTTGTGCATTAGCGCCAGGATACAGGGCCGTGACTTCGACGGTCGGTGGGACAACGTCGGGGTACTGCGAAAGCGGTAGTTGGCGGACAGAAACAGCACCGATAATCACAATCACCACCGAGAGCACGGTGGCGAAGATGGGACGGTCAACAAAGAAGCGGGTGAACATAGAAATGCCTGTATCAACAAAAAAACTGCGGCGAATATAGAGTTACATATTGGGGTTCCTTCCCTCAGTCATGGGGGAAGGTCAGGAAGGGGATAAAGACAGAGAACCCAAAACTGAACATGCGCGTTCGACCCCATCCTAGGCTTCTCCCTTAACAGGGGGAAGGAACGTTGCCGTGGAATCCATATCTCTGAGTATTCTCTCCATGCTACGGAGCCGGTGTCTTTGTCGCTGCCACCGTTGCGGCACCAGCACTGGCATCCGCCTCCAGCGTGGGCATGGCTCCACGTTGCGGTACCACCGTTACCCCTGGACGTACACGTTGCAGTCCGTTGGTCACGAGCCACTCTTCTGGTTTCAGGCCAGCTTTGACCACTCGCAATCCATCGCTTTGGATCGCACCAATGTTGACAGGTCGGTATTCCACGACATTCTTTTCATTCACCACCCACACGTGTTTCTGTCCCTGGTCGGTACTGATGGCACGATCCGTCACAAGCAGTGCTTGATAGGTATCGCTCCCAGGGATGCGTATACGGACGAACAAACCAGGAGTAAGAGTACGATTCGTATTAGGAAAAACGCCGCGCATACGAATAGTTCCAGTAGTTGAATCGACACGGTTGTCAATGAAATCGAGGGTTCCCGGTTGCGGACCTCCCTCTTCGTTTGCCAGTGTCAGCGACACCGAAAGGCGAGCCTCTCGTTGATTGTTGTTCGTCGAGCGGGCCAACTGTTGATAGCGCAACATCGAACGCTCATCGACATCAAAATAGGCATACATCGGCTGCAACGAAACGATGGTCGTCAGCACCGTCGCATCAGCGTTCACCAAATTGCCTTCGGTCATAAAGGTCCGACTGATACGTCCGCTGATAGGTGCGGTCACTTTAGTAAACTCAAGGTCTAACGCCGCCCGCTGCACCGCAGCTTGACCAGACTGAATCGCCGCATGGGCTTCACCAAGATCGGCCATAGCATTGTCAAGGTCCTTTTGACTAGCAGCTCCTTTCGGCAGCAAGCGTTGGTTACGCGCCACATCTGCCTCCGCACGTGCCCGTTTCGCTTCCCATTGGGCAACATGGCCTCTGGCCGAATCAAGAACGGTCTGAAAAGGGCGTGGATCGATCAGAAACAACAGGTCACCTTTTTGCACCTCAGAGCCTTCTTTGAAATTGCGCTTGATGAGATAACCGCTGACTCGTGCCCGGACCTCGACCTCTTCGACTGCAGCAGTGCGGCCAGTGTATTCATCGTAGTCAATCACCGCTCGTTCGACCGGCTGACTAATCGTCACCGTTGGTGGTGGCATGGCCATCATCGGCGGTGGTTCTGAATGACACCCGCCAATGCCGAGAGAAAAGACACTCAATAGCAACGGATAAACAACAACGTTCCGACTCAGCATGCGCGCACTGTAGCTGGAGAGACACGCAGTGCGAAGTGGGGGGAGGTGTTGACCCATCAGTCACAACTTAAGGAGAAATTGCTGTGTGTTTAGGTGCTCCGTTGCGAGTATGGGTTCCTTCTCCCTCAGGGAGAAGGTCAGGATGAGGGAGTCGAGAAGTCAAAAGCCCTGAGTTTTCATCCCCTCACCCTAGCCCTCTCCCTGA
>Ga0194132_10011626_pt1 | contig 11276 bp, 9 predicted proteins | sample TA2KigOf80mmetaG_FD_148612 | JGI IMG/M metagenome (GOLD analysis project Ga0194132, IMG submission 148612) | Freshwater microbial communities from Lake Tanganyika, Tanzania - TA2015054 Kigoma Offshore 80m | ecosystem: Environmental > Aquatic > Freshwater > Lake | place: Tanzania: Lake Tanganyika... | reverse complement strand
CCAGAAAAAGCCGGAAACGATCCTGCCACGCGCGCAACTCCGTCTCCGCCTGTTCCCGGCGATGCTGCTCTGCCTCAAGCAGGCGCTGCCAGTGGTTCTTGCGCCTGGGCGATGGGCCGGGGGGTGATCGTTTCATAGGATTATCCTCGTCGCGGTTTTAGCTCGGCCAGCAATTGTTGCGTCGTGCGCAGCCGCGCGAACTTGCGTTGCCAGATATCGAAGCAGGCGGCCTGAATGGCATCATCGTATGTGGCGACGGCATCCGTCACAACGGTGACCCGGTAGTTGCGATTGGAGGCCGCCAGCACGGTGCAGTTCACGCAAATGTCCGTAGTGACGCCCGTGACGATCAGGTGCGTGAGGTTGCGACTGCGCAAGGCCAGGTCCAACGGTGTGTCGAGAAACTTGTCGCTAACGTGACTGGTCACCACCAATTCCTGCGGCTCCGGCGCGAGTTCGGGAATGATGGCGGGCGACTCTGCTTCCAGACCTGCCTCGGGTGCGGTGAGGCAATTGGCGGAAGGCCGGCCGTAACCGGGAGACTGGCCCGGGGGCAGGGGCAGATGCTCCACCCCAAACGGTTCGCCTCTCAGGCATGGCACTGTGGGCGAATAGACGAACCGCGTGAAGAGGACCGGCGCACCCGCTCGGCGACAGCAGGCCATCAGAGCCTGAATCCGGGGAATGAGGGCCCGGCCCTTGGGCACCTCCAGCGACGCGCCTGGCGCCAGGAAACCCTGCTGCATGTCCACCACCAGCAGCGCTGTGCTGGCCGGTTCGCAACGATGCAGCGTGTCAATCCCGGCGGACGGAGACGACGGAGATGCCGCTGATCTTGCTGTCACGAAGGAAGAATGCCGGGATCTCGAGGTCCTATCGAGTAAGGTTTTTCCCTACTTCTCCGAATCGCGAACTCTTCGTCATGGTGCGCGTGTGCTTGCAAAGCCACCGTTCCTTTTTTCGCTACCTGCCGGTCTGCCCGGCTGCGCGGGCGTGGGGCCATTATCGCCTCGTGCTCGACGTCGGTCGGCGCGAGTACGGGCGCGGGGCGCATTCGAGGGAGGCGATTGGTGATCGCGGCAATGCGGTTCGTGCAAATCGGCCTAACAAAGAACGCACAGAACAAACAAACAAACCTATCAAAATGAAACACATCAAAACATCCAGCTCCATCCTCCTGGCGCTCGGGCTGTTGCCGCTGTCCGCGGCGGCCGGCACCTTCAGCTTCACCCCACTCACGCTAAGCGTCGGGCGGGGTGACTCGGACACCGGCATCGATCCGTCCAAAATCTACACCCACCTGGTTGATTTCGGTGCCGACCCCACCGCGGCGACCATCAACGGGGTTCAGTTTACCCAAAAGGGAGCCACTGGTCCTAACTATACCCTCGTGTATGGTGGAGGGAACTTCAGGAACAACTCGAATGGCAATTTCAAGGACGGGCTGGGCGATCTGTTCAGCGACTTTTTCTTCGCTGGCATTACCGAGGGGGAACGGGGAGGCATCCAGAGGCTGACTCTCACGGGACTCCGGGAGGCCCACACCTATCGTCTCTCCCTGATTGTCGCCGCCTGGGGTTCTCCCGCCCAGGACTGGCATGTCAGCGACGCCCCCGCCGGCAGCCCGATTCCGCGGATTGCCCGCAACGGATCCCAGTGGACCGAGGACAACAACAACCCGCTTGAGCCTACCGGCGCGGGCGATGCCGCCTTGATCAACTATGAGTATGTGGCCCCGGCCGACGGAACACTGGTGATCACGATGGATTCCGTCAGCGACGGCGACACGTTCCATTTCTACGGCTTCTTCAACGAGCAAATCGCCCTCCCGAAGGACACCGACGGGGACGGCATGCCGGACGTTTACGAGGAGGCGAACGGACTCAACAAGAATGTCAACGACGCCAATGGCGATCTCGACAACGATGGACTGAAGAATATCGACGAGTACAAAGCCGGTACCAAGGCAAACAACCCGGACACCGACGGCGACGGTCTGAAGGACGGCGTCGAGACCAACACCAAGACGTGGGTCAGCGCCAGTAACACCGGAACGGACCCGCTCAACCCGGATACCGACGGCGACGGTTTGAAGGACGGTGTCGAAACCAACACCGGCACCTTCGTGGGCGCCAACAACACGGGCAGCAACCCCTTCAAAGCGGACACCGACGGCGATGGATTTGCCGACGGAGTCGAAGCTCAACAAGGGTTCAACCCGAACAGCGCGGCCAACACGCCCGAATCGGAAATGAGCATCCGGACGGCGGTCGAGTTCCGTTTCAACGCGGCGAGCGGACAACGGTATCGCATCGAGGGTTCCGCGGACCTCAAGACGTGGTCCACGATCGAGGAAAACATCGCTGGCACCGGCGCCCGCGTCACGCGGTTTTACTCCATCGAAAACACCCCCATCCGCTTTTATCGGTGGGTCAGGCAGTAGAGGGCACAGCCAACGCCCGCCGTCGGATCCTGACGACTGGCGGCGGGCGTTTTTGCTCTTCCCGGCAAGTCAACAACGTTTGCGCGAGGCAAACCTGTGAAGCCGCTTCCTGAACTCATTTCGCACCGAACACCAACCCGCGGGCTCAGTTCCGGCGGGTTCACCTTGATCGAACTCCTAGTGGTCATTGCTATCATCGCGATCCTGGCCGGCATGCTGCTCCCGGCGCTGGGGAACGCCAAGAAGAAGGCCCAGCAGATCAAGTGCGTCGCCAACAACAAACAGATCGTCCTCGCCTTCCAGCTCTATGCGGACGATTTCAAAGACAGCTATCCGCTGTGCAGGGACTGGGCCGCGTCAGGCGGCAAGGACGGAACCTTTGGGGTCTTCGTTGCGATGACCAACCGGCCACTGTACCAATATCAGGGCTCGCCGGAGATCTTTCGGTGTCCATCCGACAAAGGCGACCAGAAGGGCATGGAGTTTTTCGGCAAAGAGGTGAAGAACTGTTATGAAACCTACGGCAACAGCTATCAAATGCAGTGGAAGTGGGATCAATTCCGAATCCGCCGGATTACCGGGGATGCGTTGGCCAATCCGGCCACTGATGAAGGCAAATCGCTGAAGACCAGTGAAATCGCTGTGAGTCCGAGCAATAAATTGGTCCAAGGCGACTGGATTTGGTATGTCACGCGCGGTGTGACCGACCCCAAGAGCGTCTGGCACAACTACAAGGGAAAGAGCCTGGTCATCATGGCCTGGGCGGATGGACATGCAGGGCAGTTCAAGCTGCCGTTCGAACGACACCCATACCCGAAGGATAGTGCATTCTGGGATGCCAAACCGGATCCGAGTTTCGATTGGTGGTGAGATAGTATGTCTCCACGCAAATCCAAAAGGAGTGAGACCGTCATCAACACTGCGACTTGCCTGCGCGGCAATCGCGCGAACCGCGCCGGAAGCCGGACGCCGACGCGCCACGCCTTCACTCTGATCGAACTCCTGGTGGTCATTGCCATCATCGCGATCCTGGCCGGCATGCTGCTCCCGGCGCTGGGGAACGCCAAGAAGAAGGCCCAGCAGATCAAGTGCGTTTCCAACAACAAACAGATCATCCTGGCCTTTCAGATGTATGCTGACGACAACAACGACAGCTATCCGCTGTGCAAGGACCAGTCCTCGTCTGGCGGGAAGGACGGGCATTACCGTCTCTTTGTCGCAAGGAAGGATCGTCCGCTCACCGTTTATGCTGGCAACAATCCCGAGGTCTTCCGTTGCCCTGCGGACAAGGGCGACAAGAAGTACCAGGAGTGGTTCGGTATAGAAGTGAAAAACTGCTACGAGTCTTACGGCAATAGCTACCAAGTGCAGTGGCGATGGGACCAGTTCCGCATCCGTAGGGTGACCGGCGATCCCGCGGAACATCCGAACACCGATCAGGGGCGCGCCATCAAGGTCAGCGAAATCGTCGCTGGCCCCAGCAGGAAATTGATCCAGGGGGACTGGATATGGCATCCCGACCGAGGCCTGGAGGACCCGAAGAGCGTCTGGCACAACTACAAGGGCAAGAGCCTGATCGTCTGGGCCTGGGCGGATGGACATGCCGGGCCGTTCAAGTTCCCGCCCGTCAACATGCATGATGATACATTTTGGGCCATCCCGCCAGACCCGAATTACGCGTGGTGGTAAGCTGGCGAATCGAAGGACATTTCCGATGACAATCGGTGGTCGGGAGAGAAGATAACGCGACTTCCTCCGATCCGGCGTCAGACGGAGGTCGTCCGCGAATCCCTGGATTGGAGGCACGAAACCGTGCCGGGCATTGCCATGATCATTGACGACACGGCGGTTCTGGAAACCAGCGGCGCGGGCAATTTCCTCAACGAAGTGGTGATGGTGGAGACCAAGATGGGCCTCGCCTCGGCGAAAGGGCGCAACAACCACATTGGGATGGGTCTGAAGGACCTCGTCACCGGGAAGCCCTTCTCGCCAGGCACGAATGAAATCGTCTTCGACCTCACCGGGCCGGAGAGGCGGGTGTCTCTGCTGGAGAACAAGTCAATGCCCTATGCGCCTTGATCCAGCCACAGAAACGCTCAACTCCCGGAGTGCAGCACATCGTGGCCCAAGGCCAAACATGCCCGGTCGTTGGCGCGCTTCGGCCGCATGGAGACGATGGCTTGCGCTGACCGGAGCGATCCTGCTGCGACTGGCAGTGCCTTGCCTGCACGGTGCTGACTCCGGTACGGCACCCACCTCACAAGCCGCTGCTTCAAACTCAGGTAGTACCTCTGTCCAGTCTGACGGCGTGCTCCCAAGAAGCTCGACGCGCATTCGTTTTGTCCGAGCCAAAGACATTTCCGATCAGCCTACAAAGACCACCCTCTCATCCGGTGGGTTCAACCCCGACAACGTTGCCCCTCCATACCGGCTCAATTTCAACAACATTGTCCGGATTGTTTATGCCAAAACCCCTACGGTCCGCGCATCACGTGAGGAGATGATGGCTGGAAAACATGCCCTTGCTGAGTTTCGCGCAAACCTCAGCCGCCTCGAACCCTATGTTGAGTTCCGTTCCGATCTGTCTGACTTTCCCAATCGCCGCGGGGCGTTTGGCAATCGGGTGGAGTCGGTTGTCGGCGTGAAAAAGGAGACGTTCGAAGGGGCTGTTCTCAGCACTGAGGTGGGTGCGTCGCATTCCCGGTTCGATTTCCTCGACTCAGTTGAATCCGGCGCCGGCGCCCTGATGCGCACCCGGGTGGAAATGCCGTTCTTTGGATCCCGGCGCCGTCAGGATCGCATCATTGCCCAAGCGTTCCAGGACTCCACCGCGCGCAAGGCCCAACTCGACTACTTGAAAAACTTCCGCGCCCAGGTGGAGCTCGCCATGAGTTACTACAACCAGCTCGTCTTCTGGCAGCAGGTCCTGGAAAGCAACGAGCAATGGTTGGCTGCCCTTGACCTGCTGCTTCGTGACCCCCGACTGGGCGAACTCGATCGTCCTCGCATTGAGACCGCGCGAGCTTCTGTTGAATCCAACTGGAATCATGTGTCGTCCCGGCAGGATGACAACTTCGGCACCCTTCTTGCACACTTGGGTGGCGTCTCTGCCCAGGATGTTCAAGTCGAAATGCCCGACTACCGAGTCAGCCCGCTGGTCGAAGAAGCGCGTCAAATGGAAGGGTTGCGCGTTCTCATCGAGCGAGCTCGAATCAACAACCCTACTTTTCGCATTCTCAAAGACGCCATCGAGAATGCGCGACTTCAACGCCAACAAGCAGTCCGCGGCCGTTATGACGTCACTACTTTCCTCGAAGGCACTGTGTTTCCAGTGGGTTCTCAAAGTTTCGATGACCGCTACCGAGGCTGGACAGTTGCCGGGGGACTCAACGTTCGTATGAATGACAGGAGTGTCCTCGACTCAACACGAATGAAGTCGGAAGCACGGATTCGACAGTTTGAGGCGGAGATCGAGACCGAAGAGATCAGCATCCAGGAGAGAATCAACAGCAACACAACAACCATTCGGAACAACGACCACAATCGAAGGCAAATGCTGGACGCGGCAGGGAGACTGAAGTCCGTCTTCGAGGCGCGCCGCGAAGAATATTTCGCAGGAGCCGTTAATATCGATCAGTTGTTGAGCGCTCGCGCGGACATCGCATCCAACGAGGGCAGCCTCGCCAGCAATTTTCAGCTCACTGCTGAACGCGGTGTGCTCCTGGCTTTGGCCGTAGGAGAGGTCTACGAACTGGTGGGTCTCAGGATCGACGCCGACACCCCGGAAGGCACGGCATCCCCGGAGGGTGCCTCGAAGCCAAACCCGCCCATTCCAAAAACCAGATGATGAGACAAGGACAGATCTGCCTTGATGACCAACGCGTCACCATGCCGAACTCATTACACCCTTTATGAAACTGATCATTCCACTCCTCCTGATCACATCTCTCTTGTCGGTCAAAACGGCGGTCGCCGATCAGGCGGGCCGCAAACACGCCGAGAATGAACTCCATGCCCGCCCGGCAGTGCGCATCACCGTTGGCGTGCGCGACGCTGACATTGTCGGCAGCGACAACTTCGTCCGCAGGAACACCATCGTTGGCAACAAGCGGGGCGGCGTGTATTGGAGGAATGAAACCGAACCCATGGCGGTGCATCGCGTCACCTTCGAGAACAACATCGTCCGCGACAATGAAGGCTGGGGCCTGTTCGTGGATGGCGCTACTCGGGGAACCATCATCCGGAGCAACGTCATCGAAGACACCGGCGCCGGCCGTCAGAAGACCGCCATCCGCCTCGGCAAACAGGTCGGAGACGTGACCCTCGAAGACAACCAGGTCAAAGCAGACAAACCCCTCTTCGATGAACGGGCAAAGAAGTAGGCCCCGTATCTACACCCCAACCACTGCCACTTCCCTCATGACACTCACGACAACCCGATCGCGATTCTCCCATCTCATCCTGCTCCTGCCTTGTTTCCTACAAGTCACGCTGCACGCCAAGGGTGCATCCGCCACGGAGTGGCAGACCGTTTACGAGAGCGATTTGACGAGCGGAGAGGTCTTCAATGATTGGATCCCCGTTCAGGGCGATTGGGCGCTGACACCGGAAGGCCTGAAGAAGTCCGGGATGGCGGTGGAGGGCCTGCTGATGCTGCGGGTGCCTGTGGTGAAAGGCGCGGTGCGCGTCGAATTTGAGGCGAAAGCCGATGCGCAACCGGATGATCTGAGCCTCTACCTGGGCATGAAAGAGTTGGACTCCTCTGGAGCGGCCTTTTTCGGTTTTGCTTCCAAGAGCAACACTACCCACATCCTGCGAATTCCCGGGAGACCGCCCAATTCTCCCAGCACGAACTCACTGGCGGTGGCGGGCCAGTGGCACAAGATCACGGTGCTGCGCGAGGGCGGACGACTCTCCCTCCAAGTGGACAGAAAGACCGTCGCCGCCGGGGACGACGTCCGCAGTGGCTACCCTGGCCCGTTCATGGCCTTTTCCAGCAAGAACGAAGGCGTGTTTCGCAAGGTGAAGGTCCATCGACGCGCCGATTCGGAGTTGCGGCAGCATCTCAGCCCGGAGGCGGTTCAGCGCGAGGCAGGGTTTCCGGAAGCCCGCTTTTCCATCCAGGACTTCGCCAGAAACGCCAGCCGCAATGACGCCCAACGAGACGAACTGCGTTACGCCCGCATGGACGTGCAGGTCCGCACCACGACGGAACGGCAGCCGGTTTACCGGCAACACGAAAAAACCACCGGCTGGGGAACAGTCGCCAAGACATCCAACGGCGACGTCGTTGCCGCGATCACCGGAAGTCGCGAGGCGGAGGATGATCCCTTCGGCGACATCCGTTTCATCCGCAGCAGCAGGGACGGAAGACGATGGAGCGAACCTGTGAAGGTCGCCGACAGTCCGCTGAGCGACCGCGATGCGGGCATCGTGGCGTTGAAGTCCGGCGCTCTTCTGGTCACGTGGCGGACCTCAGCCGGACTCGAAGCCCTGGGCACATTCGAGCGCAGCGGCTCACTCGACCTGGCCCGCGGAGTCCTCATACCGGCCGATGCCCCGGTTCGAGTTGCGACAACGGGCAGTGTGGCAGCCAGCCCCGCGGATCTGGCACGTTGGAAGGCGCGCCAGGCTGAGTTCACCCCGGTAGACTTGAAGCAGCATGTTGGATTCTGGTGCGCGTTGTCCAAGGACGGCGGCACGACCTGGGGTGCCCGCATGCCGACCCCGGTGCACTCCCCGCACGGGCCGGCCGTGTTGCGCGACGGCCGGCTGCTCTATCTCGGACGCACCCTGATCGACAGCAAACCGTTCCTGGCGGCCGCCGAATCCAAGGACGATGGCCAGTCCTGGCAAATCGTGTGGAAACAGTCCCTGCATGACGACGAACTTTTCGGCCTCCGCGATCCTCACGCGGTCCAGTGTCCGGACGGACGGATCGTCGCCGTTTTCCGCATCGCGCCGAAGGATTGGAAACGCCGCGGCGGAGAGCACGCGCTCCATTGCTACGTCCCCGATAAGATCTGGCAAATCGAAAGCCGCGACGACGGTCGCACCTGGACGCGGCCCCGGATCACTCCCATGTGGGGCTATCCCCCGCACCTGACCGTTCTGCAAGACGGCCGCCTGCTCTGCACCTACGGCTATCGGCACACCTACTATCCGTTCAGCCAAAAGGCGTGCGTAAGCCACGACGGCGGCGCCACGTGGGACTTCGAGCACGAGATCACGCTGCGCGGGGACACATGGGATGCGCATTTCGGCTTCCCCAGCTCCGTGGAGACGGACGACGGGGCGATCCTCTCGCTTTATTCGAAGAGCGAAGCCGCCGGGCAGCGCGCCAGCATCGAACGCACGACGTGGCAGGTTCCTCCGCCTCCCGCGCCCGCGAAGGAGCGCGCCCAATTCCGCGTGGAAATGGCAGATCCCGTCCTGGTTGCCGCCGGCCCACTTGAGGAGCGGCGATGGGGCTTCTATCAGTTCCCAGGCTATCGGCTTTCCCCGAAAGGTACCATCGTGGGCGGTTACCAGACCGCAGACGATTCCCACGGCGGAGGCGCGCGATACGAGAACAAAAAGTATTGCTCGCACGACGGCGGCAAGACATGGGTGCCGGAGACTGAAGAGCTTCGGAATGAACGCGAGTTAACTCCCGGATTTGTGATGAAAGATGGAACCGGACTCAGTTACGCCGGCTTCAAAACCATGCGTCCAGGCGAACTGGGGCTGAAGCCGCTGCGGCGGCCTCCATCTTGGGTGTTTCCGACGGCGGAGGTCTATCGCTACGCCGATCTCCCGGCCGAGATGCGCCTGATACGCATGAAGCGCCGTGACCCGGACGGCGCCGAAGTGGAATACGAAGCGCCGCTGGAGTTCCCGGATCTTGGTATGGTTCGCTTCACGGTCGGGCAGAACTCCGAGACGGGTCTGGTCGCGCTGGATGCTCCCCTGACTCCTGCTTGGGTGCGATGGGGCCCCGGCGAAACCTGCGAACTGCCGGATGGGACGCTGCTCATGCTCATGGGCGCGTTGAAAATCCCCGAACCCAGTGATACCGCCCCGCATTTTGCTACGTGCCTGGTGGCCTCGACGGACGGCGGCCGGAGTTGGACCTACCGGTCCACGATCATGGGCTCGAAGCCCGAGCAGAGATGGGAAGGTACGGAGGAAGCCAGTATTGTCCGGCGTCCAAACGGCACGCTCGTTTGCGTGGTTCGGGTCGAAGCCCAGGCCGCGGGTTCAACAGCGAACCTTTGGATCACTCGATCAACCGATGCAGGTCGCACTTGGGAGCAGCCCGAGCGATTGAGCGTCCACACGGCCCTGCCGGCACTGATCGCGCTGGACAACGGCGTCGTCGCCAGCGTCCAGGGCCGTCCCGGCATCACATTGCGTTTCTCGAACGATCCCGACTGCCGCGACTGGTCCAATCCCCACGTCCTTCACCACCCCATCGGCCTGCACTACACGAACACAGGATGGCAGGACTCGACCTGCGGATACACCTCGCTGGTGCCTCTGGGACCGGATCGTTTCCTGGTCGTTTACTCGGACTTCTACTACCGCGACGATCATTGGACACTGCACAAAGCCATCAAGGCGCGCGAGGTGAAGGTGACTCCCGCACCCTGAAGCACGTGATCGCTGAGGGGTCGGTTCTTGGTATTATCCACTCCACCTCTCGTTTCTCCCACAGTCCTTTGCGCCACCGATACAGCCGGTTGTTCAGGTAACTTGCCGTTCCCAGCTTGAGCCGTTCCGCAATCCACACCACTGACACCATCGTCTCCTCCCGCAACCGCCCCGCGATCGCGACTTTTCTCAAATCACCCTTGGCGCGTTTTGCCAACTCCGCTTCATCCCATTTGCACCGCTTCAATTCCGCCGCGATGATCCGTTCCGCTTTCGCCTCCGCTGTTTCCAGCCGCTCCGCCCCGTAATGCTCTGCACCCATCCGCTCCGTCATCTGCTCCAGCAATTCCTTCCGAAATTCTGTGGCACCAAAACACCAGCCCCGCCGAATCGCTTTGTAATCCGCCCCGGTTTCCGCCGCACGCCGTTCCTCCACCGCCCGTTCCAATTCCCGCCTCCCTGCCGCGCTATCTTTCGGAATCCGATACTCGCCCAACAACCGATCCATACGCAACCACGACCACCGCTTTCCCGGCAGTTTGAGATATTCCGGCCAACTGCTCCACTGATACGTCCGCAGCGCCTGCCCGGGTTTCAGCAACTTCGCCCGCGCCGGATTCAGATGCACATAATCACACACCGCCTTGAGATACCCATTCCCGCTGCCATCCACCACCAACGCCTTGTAACGCCCGCTGAACAAGTGCCCGAACAACTTGTGCCGCCGATTGAACCGCGCCGTGTACGTACCCAGAAACCATTTCATCCCCGCCACCAGATTCCCCTGCGGCGTCTCGACCACCAGATGAAAATGATTCCCCATCAAGCACAGGGCATGAGCCTGCCAGCCCGTCTTGGCGCAAGTCTCGCCCAAGGTTTCCAGAAACCGCTCGCGATCCGCGTCATCCTTGAAGATTGCCTCCCGGCGATCCCCGCGATTCATCACATGATAAACCGCCCCGGGATATTCCACGCGTAACTTGCGCGCCATGCCGCAGAACGTGAGCAACCCCCCAACAGTTGTCAATACCAAGAACCGACCCCTTTACTTTACTCGGTCCTCTCCCCGCTCATTCTTCGCAGGGAGAGGAAGAAGTTCTTTGGGGACAGAGATCTCGAATCATATCCCGAGATCACGCTGGTTTCCATTGCACCGTGTTACGGGTTGGGTGCGAGGATCTTGCTTTTCCTCGCGCAGAGG
>Ga0194132_10011624_pt1 | contig 11278 bp, 10 predicted proteins | sample TA2KigOf80mmetaG_FD_148612 | JGI IMG/M metagenome (GOLD analysis project Ga0194132, IMG submission 148612) | Freshwater microbial communities from Lake Tanganyika, Tanzania - TA2015054 Kigoma Offshore 80m | ecosystem: Environmental > Aquatic > Freshwater > Lake | place: Tanzania: Lake... | reverse complement strand
CCTCGAGGGCCTGACAAGCCTGAGCGACGCCGCCGCGGCGGCGTTGGCCAAGCACAAGGAAGGCCTTAACCTCTTCTAGAGCAAACTCGAAAGAAAGGTTGCCCGCTATCTTGCAGCTGATGGGAGCGGATCAGATGATTAAGCTCGCCTGGCCGATTAAGGGCAGGATTCAAGCGGCCGTTCGAATCAGTGCGTCTGCGTCGGAATCACTCATGTGGTCGGACTCCACCGCTTAGTGAGGGTCGCAAGTCATCTAACGGGGGGTCCAAGTCGTACTCGCCAGATACTCGGAGGCCATGGGTGCCTTCTGGAAGGCAGGGTAAGGGGGTCATAGCACCCTGCGCTTCAAATTCGCGCCTAGGGCATTTTCTTGGTCTTCCCTCCGGCGCTGGTTGAGGTAGGTCAAGGGGGCGGGCTCAAAGCCGGAGGTCCACTGCTCGGTCCCCTTCAAAGCGTTGACGTTAGCGATGATCAGTTCGGCCAGGTCATCCAGCCCGTGCCTTTGCCACTTTGCGCGTGCGGTGGCCTTGCCCACCTTGCGTTTCGATGAAGGCCACGCCGCCCAGAACTCATCGAAGCGCCGCGCAGTCGGCGCAGCCGACAAAGGGGTTTTATTATTCTGATTCTGATTAGGGTTATGATCCGGTTCCGGTTCGGTTTCGATTCGGTTTCGGTTCGGTTTTTTTCGGTCTGCCGCCGCGCTTGCCGAGTAGTCGGTTTGTCTCAACTTGGCGCCGGTATTTTGCGATCTCATCATCACAACGGGGGTTTCTGAAGCCAGTTTCTGACTTCTCAAAGAACTCCCCTAAAACCGATTCGGTTATGTCCAGAACGAGCCTGATCTTGCGCGAAACCGATTCGGTTTTGAGTGGGATAGGCTTCTCGGTTAGGTAGTACAGGTCGAGCAGGCGCCGGTACGCAAGGTCTTCAGCATTAGATAGATGCAGGGTGGTGTTGATGTAGTCCCAGAGAAGAAACTTGTACCAGATCATACGGTTAGGCTGTCCCGTACTGCGGGGTCTGCTTCATCGGTCTCATCCTCGTCCCCTTCAATAGTGACGATGAGCCGAAACACTCGGTTATGCAAACACCTCAGAATGTCCTATGGGCACTGAAGGGGAACACTGAAACGGGGCAACTCCTCATTACATATTAGGAGGCTTTAATCGCAATTGGTGCTACAAGCTGAGAAAGGTCTAAGAGGGTCTTACATCTCTTGAGCAATTGAAGTCCATTGTCGACATGACTCGCTACCACCAAGTTATACTGGCGCGCATCCAACGTACCATGAACCTGTCTGATATAACAATCGTAAATCTGCGCATGCTCACCCAATAACGTAGGAGAGTTAAACTCGCTGCCCTCGAGGTCAGGCGTCTTGTCTCCACGAGATGCCCCTTCCTCAAGAGAAAGGACCAACGCCAAGCGGCACAGGATATTCGGCGTAATCCCAGTCCGATCTTTCAGAGTTTTAAGTACGTCCGTCGCAGACTTTGAAATCCGGAAACGATTAGGTAACACGGCTGGCTACCTCCTCGCGCGCTTTCCAGAAATATCCTTCACTCTTCTGAGTCATACCAAGGTCTGGTCTGTACTCCAAATGATAAGCATGAGATACGTGCTTCGCTAGCCCTTGATAGAACGGCTCGTCAACTTCTGTATCTGTCGAGAGAACAATTACCTGATGACTTGCGTATGGGAAATACTGTTCCACGAGTTTGGTGCGATGTTTGCTGTCCAGGCGCCCTAAGGGTGTGTCGATTATCACCGGTAAGCTTCGCCCAGATGTTTTCCCCAATGCCTCAAGCATCGCTATGGCATAGATTTGCTTTTCCCCAGCGGCAAGCTGCTTTTTCGGTATGACACGACCTACCTTATCAATAAGGGCGACTGCGAATGTCTCCTGGTCAATCTTAACGTCCGCAATCATGTCCCCCTTTCGCGCCAAGCGTTGAAAGGCCTCGACGAAGTGACCTCGAAGAACTTGAACTTTGGCGTCAACTACCCTCTTGGCAACATCGTCGAGAACACTAAGAAGGCTCTCAGCACGGCTATAAACACGCCCACTTGTTTCAGCACCGGTGATCCTGTTCTCCAGCTTTCGGAGCTTACGCACGAGATCAATACTAAGCCAGGTCTTTCGGCGTAACTCCTCCAACAATGCGCGCCTACTCTGAGTCAACTGACCCTGTTCCTTACTCGCCAACTCAAGCTCTTTAAAGGTAGCCTGCAATCTTTCTTCAGATGCCGCATTCTCTTTCCGTTCGCTAAGCTGCCCAAGCCGCACATCCACCTCATAGAGCTCAGCAGCCGTTCGCTGGAATGCTGCAGCCGCTGCAGGAAGTTCCTGAGCTAAACGCCCTTCAATGCGGCCGCGGTCTGAATCACTGAGCTCCGAGTGGACGAGTGCTGCGCGACTGCTCGCTTCCATCTTAATTTCTCGGAACACCTCTTCGATTACACCCTTAACGACAGCCTGATACATCTCTGGAATCTGCCTCGCGAGCCTCACTTGCAGTTCAGATACCCGGTCCTGTAACACTTCACGGACCACGGTGCTTCGGATTCCCATCGCCTCCTTACCTAGCTGCGAGAGAAGTACATACTTGAGCTTCGGAGCAAGCGCCAGTGGTAGCAGACCACCGAGTTGTGCCCTTAATTCGTCCTCAATGTCTACCCGCCTAGCAATCAAAGCGTCGGCGCTTCTACTCAATTCGACGTGGTCAACACTCCAAGCGCCACCTTTCTCTGAGAGCTCATTCCTGATGGTTTCCGCGCGTTCACGAGCTTCACTTATCCTCTCATCGAGCTCATCACAAATGTGCTTGTAGCCAATTGCGATTTCTCCTTCAAGTTGTGCAAGGTTATTTGCTAGTTTTTCATGTTCACCCTTTTCAGAACCTGCATCCTGCCTCCGTTTATGCCGTAGTAAGACGACGAGGTCAGATTTGAGCTTCGCAATTAAGTCAAGGCCCAGCAATTTCCTCACGGACTCTGCAAGTTGATGCTCATCTTGATCTCTGGCGAGATTCGCGATCTTCTCGCCATCAAAGAAGAAGAATTGCGAGACACCTTGCGGTACTAAATGGCTCAGGAATGCTTGCGCCTGTTCATGAGTAAGGCCGCTAACCTCCTTCTCGTCACGATAAATTCGTAGATGCTCTTCAACTACTTTTTTCTTATCCTCCCAAAAACGCACGACGCGATACTGAACCGTTTGGCCGTCATGAACATACGAAAATACAAGGCCAATCTCAGCTCTATCGATGGGAATTCTTGCGTTCATATCGCGATGTAAGAGCTCCCGTAAGTATTCCTCGTACCCCTTCTGACTTACCGCGAACCCAAGCGCCTGTCGACCATAGAGAACCAGCCTTATCGCAGAAAGGATGGTTGTCTTTCCGGCCCCATTCAGCCCTCCCAAAAGAATGATCGGCCGTGTCTGACCGTACTTTTTGCGCGGCACAAAATCGAACTCATGTCTTTCTCTAAAGACACCGACGTCCCAAAGTGTAAGGCGCTCAAGAAGCATCGTTGATCAACTTCTTTAGGTTTTCGTGGCTCTCGAGGAGGCTTTGCTCCTGTTGATCGCGGTCGCGCAGGCGCGCACCCAATTCTGCTCTGCGCTGAATAAGCTCGGCTGCTTCGCCCCAGTCCTTGCCTAAGATTTCTTCTAACTTACTAAAGACTTGCGAGCGCTTACTAAGACCCTCCATAGAAAGTTCCATTTCAATTAATTTCATCACCATTTGTCCAGGCAGCCCATGTGCGGCACTCGCCTCAGAGACCAGTCTTGCGTCAGCTCCTCCGAATATCGCGTCATCGTGACGTTGCCAATCGATGGACTCACCCATGACTTCTGAGTAGATCTTAGGAACCGAATCCTGCCAATCGGGTTCATTAGGGTCATGGCGCCATTGGTTTCGGATCTTTTCTAGCTCTGCTTTTGTGATCAGTTCGGGGGCCGACTTAGGATTTTGAGTACAGACTTCCTTCTGTGCTTTCAGAAGCCTACGCAATAAATCGCGCCGCACATCCATCCAATAGGCGCCGGGAATATGCTTCTGCGCTCCTGTGTCCTCATCCGTTGAGACCTTAACCCGACCATCTCTACGCCTGAAATGCCTGAGACGGTGTTTGTTCTCGGGAAGCGTAGTGTCGTAGAGATCATTGCGAAATTGCTTTAGAGGCTTCAGCCAACTCTTACCACTCTCAATTAGCCCATCGATCGCGCGGTCTTTTGTAACCACCGTGCAGACCCAGCAGCCGAAGCGCGAATTCCCGCACGAGGGTGTACTTGTGTCGATTACAAGCGGACATTCACCGGCATTCGAGTCCTTATAGAGATCGAACAGTGCCTGGTGATCCCCGCCCCAGGGTGCAGGGCCAGAAAATAGGAACTCCCAAACATCATCAGCAGACCAGGTTTCGATTGGGGTATACACAAACGCATTGATAAGAGTCGTGTGCCGCGCTAGGCGCCGTCCCTCTATGCGATGACGCTTCATTACTTGCGCTCGTGAGGAGCTCTCCGCAGCGCGAGAGCCTAGAACTACAATCACTTCTCCGAATTTAGCGACTTTGTCGCGGATGAATTCGCTAACCGGATCAATCTTCATTCTCTCAGTACACCACCGGAACTGTCGGGTTGGAGCGGGATAGCCTTTGCCGATCAAATTCACCCAAAACGTCTCACTTGTCTTCGGGGTAACCTGATCGGGCACTAAGAATGGCAGTTCGTCGCGAACGGCAGATTCGCGAACCTTTGCTAATGTCTCCCCGATGAGCTCAACTACGATCGGTGTCTCTACAAGTGTGTCCGATGACACAACAAAAGTGGGCTTCGCTCGCTTTTCTTTAGGGAGGTCGCGAATGGCTTCATAGATCAACCGCAGAACTGCTGTTGAGTCCTTACCACCGCTATAGCCAATTACCCATGGTAGGCTGTCAGCAAGGTATAGCTCTTGTATTTCAGCTCGCTCCTCAGCGCCTAGACGTGTAGTTTTCTTCGTCATCCTATTTCTCTCTCCAACGCCAACTCCTCGTCCATAAGCGAAAGCCCAATAATTTTCTTTAGCGCATTCGCAGTCAGCGTTACGTTTGTTGATGCCTTGCTTACTCGCCCATGGAGTAATGCGCGCCCCTCCCAAAGCGCAACATTTGAGCGTGACCAATCCAAACCTCTAAGCTTTTTTAGCGCCGCCTTCCACTCTTTCGGCCTTGCGGAGATTAAAGCGGCTCCAACGTGACCTAGCGCCTGTAGTACAACTCCATGCGCATGAACGAAACCTTGACGAAGTTCGGAAGTCTGTATCGACCGCTCTCGAGCCCTTTTCCAATCTGGGATTTGATCTCCGACCGTTTCCCAATATTCTTTGGCCAAGAGTTTTTCCTCATCCTTGACCATTTCGCGCGCCTGCTTGCGCAACAACGCTCGACTCGCATGCTTAATGCTGCTTAATGTGAATAGCTTTGTCGAGCGATTTGAGATGGTTGATTTTTCCATCTCCGTCATTCCTTTAAATACGCTGCATTTTTGAGCAAGATATCGTGCGAGCTCTGCGCCTGGGTCCCTATGATCATAAAGAGTTGAGAGGGAGTAACTTGGCCTGACCGCGTACTTATTCAAATCAGCAAACATCTGTTGACTGCGCCGCAGCTCCTCGTCAACAAAGAAGAGAACCGGAACATTGTCTTGACCAAGCTCGGGGAAATTCTTTACAGCTTCTTCGATCGCTGCCCTGCGATGCTGACCATCATTGATCAGTATCCGGGCATCCATTGGAATGCGTAATACGCCTAGGCCAGTTGCGTTTCCAACCGACTCCAAAGGCGTAAACGAAACCTTGGCATCCACTGATGCTGTAAGAGCCGAAAGTATGTAACCCTTCGGATTCGCCGCAAGATAGGCAGCTATCTCCGGTATGCGCGCCCGGTTGAGGGTTCTTTGCGCCCGCAGTTCCGGTGGAACCTCCTCCTCATCAAATACGAAGATTCTGGGAACGATGCGCATCGGGCACATCGCAATGTAGAAGGTGCGGCCCGCTTGAATCCCGCGAACCGCAGGAAAGGAATGTACGTACCCAGATTCGGTCATTTTCAAACTTGACGAGTAAATTGACTTCCAAGCTTATGGAAGTTATTCTTACCCGTCAAGTTTAACTTCCACGGAAAGCCAGTGTCCCCATATAAATCAACATCATAGCTTAAACTCCCCCGTCAAGTAGACAGTTCAGAAGTAGAGGTTGGCTTTGAATCTATAAGCGCTCGGCAGACGGCCAGAGGCTGGCTTTTGAGCACATCATGCGGGCGTTCTTCGTTGTAGATCCTGAGCCAGCCAGCGCTGATCTCGCGTACCTGCCCGAGATCGTCAAACACGTAGGCATCGAGCACTTCATCGCGGAAGCTGCGGTTGTAGCGCTCGACGTAGGCGTTGTGGTTGGGCCTGCCGGGCTGAATGTGGCGCGGATTGACGCGGTTGTGCTCGCACCAGTCGAGCAGCTCCTGTGCGACGAGCTCGGGGCCGTTGTCCATGCGTAGCGCCGCGGGGAATCCCCGGAACGCGGCCAGCCGGTCGAGCACTCGTACCACGCGCATGGCCGGCAGGCTGGCGTCGATCTCGATGGCCAAGCCCTCCCGGACACCTTCATCGAGCAGGTTAAACACCCGGAACCTGCGTCCGCTCCGCAGCGCATCGATCATGAAATCGAGTCCCCACACCGCATTCACGGCCGCAGGCACGGCCAGCGGCTGCGCCAGCCGGTGTGGCAACCGCTTCTTGGTCCTGCGAGGCAGATTCAATCCCAGTCTGCAGCACACCCGATATACCCGCTTGGGGTTCCACCAATGGCCCTGGTTGTGCAACCGGTCGAAGCACTTGCAGAAACCCCAGCGCCGGTGCCGCTCCACCACCGCGTTGAGCGCATCGACCAGAGGCGCATCGCGCTTCGCCCAATCAATCCCTTGCCGATAATACGCCGCCCGAGAGAGCTTGGCGGCTCGGCAGGCCCGAGCGATCGGCAATCGATGCTCCCTGAGCATGATTCCCGCCGCCTGCCGGCGTTCAGACGGCGTTGCTGCTTTCGGTTCAGCAAGCCCTTGAGCGCTTCGGTCTCAAGGGCCAGGTCCGCGTACATCTTCTTCAGCTTCGCGTTCTCGGCCTCCAGCTCCTACGGGCGCTCGAGGTCCGACGCCCTCAGCCCTCCGTACTTCGCCCTCCAGTTCTAGAGCGTCTGATCCGAGATCCCAAGCTTGCGGCAAAGGTCCTTCACCTGCACCTCGGCCTCAGCCTGCTTCAACACCCCGACAATGTGCTCCTCCGTAAACCGCGACTTCTTCATTCGAGCCTTCTCGACATAAAATCCTGCCAGAAAGCCCTACTTCTCGGGTGTCTACATTTCGGGGGAGCTTACGAAGCGTTTCCACCATTCAGGTTTGTGCACCAAGGATCACGACACTCGACACAAGAACCTATGGCGACTCCTGCAACTTAGCATTCCTGCCCCCTAACGGCGATCCCAGTAAATAATCTGGGAGTGGTGTGGTCGATCCCAGCTTACTGAGGGGAAGAAGTGCTCCAACCAATTGTACAAAGAGTGTGTATTAGACTTGATCTCCCACCGATAGGGGAGGGGAACGTCTTCACATTTTTCGTGAATCCATGCATTCACGGCACCAAAGCGCAGACTCTTTTCGCTGCGTAGGTATTCCACGAATTCCACAATAAACGGATTTGCACAAAACGCGTTTCCTAGCGCCGTTTCGAACTCCGCACGCGAAAGCCCCAACGGAATACTGAAGGTGGCGAGGTCTTGGAAGCCGCGGCGCGTAGCTTCAGAGCGTTCCTTGAAGGCTGTCGGATTAAAATAAAAATCCGCCAATTCAGCTGGACTGTCAGTGGCCGGAAGCGAAGCAAGCGTGAATTTCTTTGCTGGTCCGAGCAGGTCGGGCGCTATAGGCTCTTTTTTGTGGAGCGGGGGATTGGTCTTCACGTACTCGTCAAAGCGCGCATAAAGCCCTGGTGTCATTAAGCGACTCCCGCGCACTAAACTGTACAGGTTAACCCAATCCGTTGCTGCAAGTTCTACGTCGCTTCCCACCTCGATATTGGCGAGGTCAATACCTCCGTAGCCTAAACCTCTTAATGTCAAATTCGCAGACGTACATACTGCAAAATTCGATTCGAAAACATATAGTTTCATGTGAATTTGCGGGTTGACATAAAACTCGCAGCCCTTGCCAGTGAGGTAGTCGTACACCTGCAGGTCTGATACGCCCGCAAGTAAGTCGCCTGGACGCCAACGGCATATGAGCTTGAGGCCCGGTCCTGGTTTTGTTGACTCAAAGAGTCGTTCGAGCGCATCTAGTTTCACGAATGGCGCCACAATCCAGAAGAGACGATCCCCGGAGCGAGCGCGCTCATCCAATGCGCCATGGATCGGCTGCCAGACGAGACTAGCCATCGAGCTTCTGCTAATCGTCGCGGACACGGAGTAGTGGCACCAGCCGCATCTCCACGAGCTTATGAATTCGTCGGATCAAATCCTTTTCAGCCTCAGTTCCCTGATAGTCGTCAACGTAAAGTAACTTGATATTCTCTTTTATGATTTCAAGATTGTCTCGAAACAATCGGCGCGCGCGGCGAGATTCAATTGCCGCACATACAGCGTCCAAATCTCTCTCACCTCCAATGACATCCTTAAGTTCCAACTCTGTTCCCTCTGCAAAGACTTTTACAAAGGCATTAAAAAGCTTTGGATTATGTACTGGCGCATCTTCCTTCAACATCAGTTCCGTAAACCTCTCGATACCTACCGGTGAAAACTCGCATGTCTCCCGATTCAGTTCGAAATACGGCTCAGCAACAGCGCGTGTCCTAGTTGCCAGATCAACAAGGGTGTAGTGCTTCGGCTCGACACCTACCTGCGCTTGGCGAAGCTGCTCATAGACCCGACAAATCGTAAGATTCTTGTGGACAGCCTTCCCGCTCAACTTAAACGTCGAACCAACCTTCCGCGCTGTATCACGATCGTATCGAAATGAACCCGCTTCTCCGAATACCCGCAAATAGCTGCGGTGTACGTAATGAGCCCGCTCCAGCGCGCCCCACTCTTTAGGACCATCTATGTGAATGCTGCCGAGCAGCACATCAATTACGGTTTGTTCATCATATAAACGGCTGTTTTGAAAGATAAATAGCTTTACCTCAACGTGTTCGATACTTTTTCGCACATCGGGGTGAAGACCGCCGCCGTGTGCCAAAAGATGCTGCAGCGCGGCCGTACGCCGGTTCCCTTCGATGACTAGATAGGGGCCGCCCTTACCAATGTCTTTAACGATTATTTCGTGGAATCCGCCGATAAACCCCATATCTCTGATACGGGCAATGAGCCGCTTTACATCATGTTCCTTGCGACATACGAGATCAAGAACTTGCCTCTGAATTTCTGGGGACCGAATTTCAGTCGGCGTGTAGCGACGATCCTGTGAGGATTCTGTAATTAAGCGCGGGTTTCTCGGATCAAGGAGTAGTTGCTTAGGAGAAACAGTTAAGCGCGATAACTTGTACGCGCCTGTTAGACTTTCTAGATTCACAATTCCCCCTAAACCCAAAGACTAAATTCCAATGATGGTTCGGACGTTCCTAAACGCATTCCGTGCCTCTACCAAACGGAGCAAGTCGTTCCCAGTCGGCTGGAAGTCTTCAAAAGCGAGACGTTGATTTTCGCCCACCGAAGGTGGTGGACCAACAGGAGAGCCTGGCTCTGCGATCTTGTTCAGTAGAGCCTCAAGCGACTTTGTCCACACGCGCGCACTCTTAAACGATCGAAGATTATCGATTGCGTCACTAAGTGAGCGTGCCTTCGAGAGAACCTCCATCTGCAGACTCGTTGCAAACGCCCTGATAGCAGCGTCGGGGTGGCTGGCCGCGTTATGAACAAGCTCGGCAAATGCGCTCACCGCCTTAGGGTCTCTCAAGATCTTCTTGTCTTCGCTTTGACTATCTCGGGATTCAAATTCACACGCGATGTTTACGTTTACAAGTGATGATTCGACTAATTTGAAAGTGTTTCCATCCAGCTCTATGTATCGAGCACTTGCGAGCTTGCTATTCCTGACGCAGGCTTGAAGCAAAGAATAATGGCTAGGTTTCGGGGCGCCATGCGGAAACGCTTCCTGCAGTTGCTTATAAGCAACATATGTTTTCAGTGCGCTCATAACACTTGAGCGCGGTTGGGAAAGCCGCGTTACCACTTGTGAAATACGCTTGTTGTCCAGTTTAAATTCAGATTGGACAGGCTGAATATTCATGTACTCTTGATAAATGTTTACCGCCTTTGCCAGAATGGGCCAACCAAGCACTTGCCCAAAATGTCGTAGACCTAGAATAACGCCTATTTGGTCCTGGATTTCTCTAAGGGTTAGGCCATCGGTTTCGAGTAGAAGAACATCCAGTGGCTTCAGAGTTTGTAGGATCTCTTCGTGTTTGCGCTTTGCCTCTGGATTTGACTGATCAGGCCTTTCCTCATACAAATACTTTGCGGATCTTACGCGCCGGTTTCCTTCGATAACGACATAGTCCGATGTAGACCCATTAAGGCGCCTCACGAGAATATTATCAATTGGAACAAACCCAATTTCGCGCATTGAGCGAACTAAATCGCCGATTCGAACGAGCCCTTCTTCAACCTCCGAGTCATCCTCATCAGAACCTACTTCTGACTCCCTTTCATTGACGAATAGCTTTTCCACCTGTTGCTGCATAGCTGGTATGTTCTTGTCAGGCTCAGTAGTTCGCAAATTAAGGCTCTTCGCGAACCGAGGATTGTTGGGATCAAGTAATAGGTGGCTGAGCTCAACCTTGATGGATTTCAAGCGAATCGATGCATCTACCATGAGTTAGCCTTTAGCGGGGGTCGACGGAATTAGTCGTTGACCTAGAAGAAAGCCAATTTGGTCCTTGATTTCTCTAAGGGTTAGGCCATCGGTTTCGAGTAGAACAACATCCAGTGGCGTCAGAGTTTGTAGGATCTCTTCGTGTTTGCGCTTTGCCTCTGGATTTGACTGATCAGGCCTTTCCTCATACAAATACTTTGCGGATCTTACTTGCCGGTTTCCTTTGATAACGACATAGTCCGATGTAGACCCATTAAGGTGCCTCACGAGAATATTATCAATTGGAACAAACCCAATTTCGCGCATTGAGCGAACTAAATCGCCGATTCGAACGAGCCCTTCTTCAACCTCCGAGTCATCCTCATCAGAACCTACTTCTGAC
>Ga0194132_10011622_pt1 | contig 11279 bp, 11 predicted proteins | sample TA2KigOf80mmetaG_FD_148612 | JGI IMG/M metagenome (GOLD analysis project Ga0194132, IMG submission 148612) | Freshwater microbial communities from Lake Tanganyika, Tanzania - TA2015054 Kigoma Offshore 80m | ecosystem: Environmental > Aquatic > Freshwater > Lake | place: Tanzania: Lake... | reverse complement strand
CATCCCGATGTTGCCGGTGATGCAGGTAGGGCGCGTCCGTCCCGGCGCGCCGCCGGAGCATGATGTTTTGCATCCCGTGGGCGGCGGGCTGGGACAGGCCCGCCCTACCAACAACATCGGGATACACGGAATGACGAGCCGTGCATCCCGAAGCCGTTCCTGGCTCTCCTCGCCCGCGGATGGATGACTTTGGAAACCGTATCAGTTGTGTGTCCTGTGGCGCAGGCTGCCCAGCCTGCCGTATCGCCGACGGCCCGTCGGCCCGGGGGGTGAAGGACGAGGCCCTTCCATGCTCTCCACGCGCCTCGTTCCCTTCGTCGCCCCGCAGGCTGGGCAGCTTGCGCTACAGCAGACAAGGCTGTCTGCGTGACCACGACAACCCGATCACCGACAACATCTGTAGGCACCGCGCCATTCGAGGGCAGAATCTTCCCTCGTGACGAGTGCGATCGAATCCCTCACACTCCCCCGCCGTGAACCATTGGCTGGTCAAACAGGAACCCGAAACCTACTCGTGGGATGACTTGGTCGAAGACGGGCGCACCGCCTGGACAGGTGTTCGTAATTACCAAGCCCGCAATTATCTGCGCGCGATGGCGAAAGGGGACCCGGTTTTGATTTACCACAGCGGAGGGGACAAAGCTGTTGTCGGATTGGCACGCGTTTCGAAGGCGCCGTTTCCCGATCCGACCGCCCAGGAAGGCGATTGGTCCGCGGTGGAATTGAAGGCGGTCAAACCGCTCGTTCAACGCGTGACGTTGTCCCAAATCAAATCCGATCCCGACCTGGCCGATTTACTATTGGTTCGGCATACGCGTCTCTCCGTGATGCCGGTCTCGGCTCCTTCCTTCAGCCGCATTTTGAGTTTGGGTGGAACCCGTCCGTAGGCATGGCTTCCTCGCAATATCAGCCCGAACACTTCGGACTGGCGGCCCGGCAGCCGGCGGTTCTGGCCCGGTGGTATCAAGCCGTATTGGACGCCACCGTGGTTTGGAACAACGGCCAGGAACCCCCGGCGTGCTTGCTGCGTTTGGGGAACGACTTCCTGATCGAGATCTATCCCGCCGAAGCGGCGCCACCGGTTTCGGCTCCCAATTCGATTCCAGGCTGGCGTCACTTGGCGCTGCGGGTGGAGTCGTTGGAAGTCTGCCAGGCCGAGCTCTTATCCCGAGGCGTTACCTTTCCCGATCCCGTCAAAGCGGCGGGCGGGGGAGGGCGAGTGCTCTTTTTTCGCGATCCCGAGGGTAATTTAATCCATCTTGTGGAACGCGTGCATCCCGGAACTTTCATGTGAAAACATTCTTCAAGAGAGCCGTACAGGCGATCATCTTCGACATGGACGGTGTGTTGGTGGACAGCGAGCCCCGGCACGAGCAGGCGTTTCTGAAGATTTTCGACGAGATGGGGTATGGGGATCGGCATGGCATCCATTTCCCGGACTACTACGGTAAGTCGGATGCCGCGCTCTGGCGGGCGTTCATGGACCGGCACCAGCCTCCGCAGAGTTTCGATTTCCTGTGCGCGTGGAAGCAGAAGGTCTTTCTCGAAATTCTCCGAAGGGACGAGCCCTTGTTCCCGGACATTCCCGATTTGGTTCGTGACGCGGCGGGGAGTTACCCGCTGGCGGTGGCTTCGGGATCCTATCATCCCGTGATCTCCGAGGTGCTGAGGATTCAGGATTTGCGTCGCTTTTTTCCGGTCGTCTCCAGCGTGGAGGACGTGGAAAAAAACAAACCCGCTCCGGACGTTTTTTTGCACGCGGCGCGGGGGTTGGGAGTGGCTCCTGAAAGTTGCTGCGTCATTGAGGATTCGGCGGCGGGCGTGGAGGGGGCTTTGGCGGCCGGCATGCAGGTCATCGCCATTACCAACTCGCTGCCGGCCGACAAACTGGAAAGGGCGACGGTCGTGGTCGAGAATTACCGCCAGATTCGTTCGCTGCTTTTGAACTGAAGCGATGAGAACCCTGTCGGTGTTTCAAGGAGCGAGTGAGGAGGAGTTGCTTCGTTTTCTGCGCCGGGAAGCGCCGCGCCTGAGCACGCTGCGGCGGGTGCTTGTTCAGCCCGCGGGGTCAAGTCTGTTGGATGTCAACCGGCTGTCGCTCGATTTTCCAGGCATCGGTTACGGTCATCCTTTGTTGGTGCCTCTGCTCCGCGAGGTGGGGGCTTCGTTCGATCCCGAGTCCGCGATGACGCCTCCACCCAACGACACGCAAACGCGGGATTTCATTATTAGTGCGCGGTATCCCTGGGCGCATGACCGGATTGCCTGAGGCGGGCTTTTATTTTCCCAGCACGGGCTCGAGGGGGGACGGCTTGGTTCCGGACCGAGGACGAAGGGCGAGGGTCGCGTCGCTGAGGAGGGTGTAGACGACCGGGATGATGAAAAGGGTGAGGAAGGTGCTGGTTAGCATGCCACCGACGACGGCGATCCCCATGGGTCTCCGGCTTTCCGCGCCCGCTCCGAATCCGATGGCAATCGGGAGGATGCCGGCCACGGTCGAGAACGCGGTCATGAGGATAGGGCGCAATCTGACCATTCCGGCCTGCAGCATGGCTTCACGGGAGGAACGGCCTTCCGCCATTTGTTGATTGGCGAATTCGACGAGCAGAATGGAGTTCTTCGTGACCAACCCCACAAGCAAGACCAGGCCGATCTGGCTGAACAAGTTGATGTTCATGGCCGGCAGTTTCGCGATGACCCCCATCACTCCCAGCTGGTGAAGGATCCAGAGGAGTCCGAAGGCTCCGACGGCGGCGAGGGGGACCGCGAGCATGACGGTGAAGGGATGCACGAGGCTCTCAAACTGGGCCGCGAGCACCATGTAAACGATGATCAAGGCCAGGCCAATCACCCACCACACCTCGCGACCCGCATCCCGAAGATCGCGCGCTTCTCCTGCCCATTCGTAACGGAAACCGCTGGGAAGATTCGTGGAGAGGATCTGTTCGGCCCGGGCGAGGGCGGTGCCCATGGGAATGCCGACCGGCGATCCGGAAATCGTGGCGCTTCTCTGGCGGTTGTAGTGCTCGATGGCATTGGGAGAGGCGCCGGCCTCGCGACTGACCAACGTGCTCATCTGGATCAATTTCCCGGAGTCGTTGCGGACGTAGAGCCGGTCAAGATCTTCGGGACGCAAGCGCGACAACCGCTCGAGTTGAACGATGACCTGATACTCCTTGCCGTCCATCTTGATCCGGCTGAGGTCGAGACCGCCGAAGAGGATTTGCAGCGTGCGCGAGACATCCTCGATGGAAACGCCGAGCGCGGCAGCGCGGTTGCGGTCGATGCTCAGGCGCAATTCGGGTTTGTTGATTTCGAACGAGGAGCGGACATTCATCAAGAAGCCGCTTTGCATGAGCACGCCCGAAAGCTTCTGCGCATACTGATTGAGGGCGGTGAGGTCATCGGACTGGATCACCAACTGGAACGGAGCGCCGAAGCTCCGTTCGAGAGCCTTCGGAATTTGGGGCAGGGCGATGGCGCCCTCGACTTGGTTGAAGAACGCGGCGCGCAAACCGGCGGGGCCGTTGACGATCTGCTGGACCGAACGGTCGCGCTCATCCTTGAGTCGGACGAAGATGATCCCGCTATTGGCCTGGCCGGGGCCGGAGGTGGCGAATCCGACGACGCCGCCGAAGGCCTGGACTTCGGGTGTTTTCGCGAGGATGCCCTCCATTTCCCTCATCATGCGGTCGGTGTACTCGCTGGTGGCGCCTTCGGGGGCGATGAAAAAGGCGATCAAACGGCCTTTGTCCTCTTCGGGTAGAAACTCTTTCTCGAGAACCCGGTAGGACAACACCATCAGGGTGAGGGTGCCGAGGCCGAGCAGCGAGACGAGTCCTCGATGACGGAGGGACCATTCGAGTCCCAGCCGGTAGAGACGGTTGATGGCGTCGAGCCCGGTTTCAAAGAGGCCGAACAGTCCGGAAGCTTTCTCGTGACGGACGGGTTTGAGCATCCGCGAGGCCATCATGGGGGACAGGGAAAGGGCCACAAATGCGGAGATGAGGACGGATCCGACCATGGCGACGGCGAACTCGGAAAAGAGCTGGCCGGTGCTGCTGCGCTGGAACGCGAGCGGGGAAAAGACCGCCACCAGAGCGATGGTGATCGCGAGGATGGCGAAGGAGATTTCCTTCATCGCTTTCGAGGCGGCTTCCCGCGGAGGAAGCCCGGCTTCGATGTGACGGTAAATGTTTTCCAGCACCACGATGGCGTCGTCCACGACCACGCCGATGGCGAGGACGAAGGCGAGCATGGTCAGGATATTGATCGAGTATCCCATCCAGTAGAGCACGGCGAAGGTGGCGATGATGGAGACCGGGATGGCGGCGACGGGAATGAGTGTGGCCCTCAGGTTGCGGAGGAAGACGAAGATGATGAGCACGACGAGCAGGAAAGCGATGGCCAGCGTGCTCCACACCTCCTTGATCGCGGCGGACACATAAATCGACTCGTCATAAGCGACGTAGATGTCGATGGAGGCGGGAAGTCCAGGCCGGAGAAGTTCGAGTTCGGCTTTCACGCCGTTGGCGACTTCGATCAAGTTGGCCTTGGATTGTTTGACGATGCCGATGAAGACGCAGGGTTTGCCATTGGCTCGCGCGATCGTGCGTAGATTCTCGACGCCGGGCTCGGCGCGTCCGATGTCGCGGAGCCGGACGAGGCGGACCTGGTCGTTCTTGACGACGAGCTGGTTGAATTCCTCCGCGGTCTTCAATTCGCCGCGGGTTTGCACCGTCATTTCACGGTCGAGGTTTTCGATGCGCCCGCTGGGCAGTTCGACGTTTTGCTCGCGCAGGGCGCGTTGGACGTCGAGGACCGTGATCTGGCGGGCGGCCATTTTTTCGGAATCGAGCCAGAGCCGGATGGCGAATCGTTTCTCACCGCCGATGAATACGGAGGACACGCCCTTGACGGTTTGGAACCGGTTCTTGATTTGGCGCTCGGCAAGCCCGGTCAACTCCAGCGGCGAGAACCGGTCGCTGTTCATGGCGATCCAAATGGCGGGACGCGCGTCGGCATCCTGTTTGGCGATGATGGACTCGCGCACGGTGAGGGGCAGCCGGTCGCGGACCCGGGACACCCGATCGCGCACGTCCTGCGCGGCCAGGTCGATGTCCCGTGAGAAATCGAACTCGATCGTGATGTTGCTCACCTGTTCCCGGCTCTGGCTGGTGAGCGTCTTGATCCCTTCGATGTTGTTGACGGCTTCCTCCAGCCGTTCGGTCACCTCCGTCTCGACCACGGAGGCGTTGGCACCGGGATACACCGTGCTGACGCTGACAATGGGCGGGTCGATGTCGGGCAGTTCCCGCACGGGCAGCCGATCCAGCCCGATCAGGCCGAAGAGGATGAGGCAAAGGCTCAGCATGGACGTCAGGATGGGACGCCGGATGCTGATTTGCGGTAGTTCCATGGGATCGGCCCTGGGGGAGGGAGGAAAATCCTTTAACCCTCCGGGGAGGCGTTGGGTTTGGGCAGGTAAGGTGCGGCGTCCTTTTCGGGAGCGAGCACGACCGGCGAGCCGGGTCCGATCTTCTGGACCCCTTCAACAATCACCATTTCCCGGGCCGACACGCCGTGTTTGATTTCGACTTGGCCGGGCATGCGCACGCCGAGTTGGACGGGGCGGATCTGCGCGATTTGGGAGGCGCCCACGACGAAGATGGTGGCACGATCATGGTCGAGCGTTTGGGCGATGGCGGACTCGGGAATGACCACGGCTTGGGCACGGGCCTCGAGGGTGAGATCAAGATTCGCGAACATGCCCGGTTTCAGTTGGTGGGAAGGGTTGGGGATCGAGGCTTTGACGAGCGCGGTGCGAGTCGAAGGATCCACGTAAGGGGAGACATAAAACACGGCACCTCTGAATTGGCGTCCGGGAAAAGCGGCGACGCGAACCGCGATGGCTTGCCCGGTCTGAAGTTTGCCCATGAACCGTTCCGGGACGTTGAGTTCGACCTTGATGGGGTCGAGATCGACCAGGCTGGTGAGGGGGGTGTTCCGGCTGATGACCTGGCCGGGGCTGATCAGTCTTGCGCCGGCGATGCCGTTGAAGGGCGCCAGGATACGGGCGTCCTTGAGCAACCGCCGCCGAAGCTCGACGGTCGCTTCGTTTTGATAAAATTGAGCCGCGGCTTGGTCGAATTCTTGTTGGGAAATGAGCTTGCCGCGGAGCAACTCCTCGTTGCGCGTGAACGTGGTCCGGCTCAGCTTGAAGTTCGCTTCCGCCTCGGCCAGGGAGGCGCTCAGCTTGGTCTCATCCAGCTTGACCAGCAGGCTGCCTTTCTCGACAGGTTGGCCTTCTTGGAATCCGACGGCCTCGACGGTGCCTTCGATCTCGGACTTCACATCCACCATTTCATTGGGCACGAGTGAGCCGACGAGGGAAATACTTTCGAACACCGGGAGGGTGGCGGCGGGGATGGCGATGACCTGGGTGGGCGGGCGTTTGGGGGGCGCCGAGTTCGCCGGTTTGCAGCCCGAGGGCAATGTGGCGATCCAGACTAGCGACAAGTAAAAACTGGCGAACCGGGCAATCATGCGGGCGATGTGATGGCGGGGAGCGGCCTTCCGATCCAATCCAGACGGCTCAGGCGGCCCCCCCCGAACGCGGGAGAGGCTACGCGGGGCGCGGCGGAGACTGCCAGCCTGATTCTCGATTCCATCGAAATACTCTGCCGCGCTTGACCGACACGAGGCGAATCGGTTTGCTGAACCGCAATTTATGGGGATTTCGGAAAAGCCCGACATCGAAGGGCTTCGCATTGACCGTCGCGACAAGGCTCGTTCTGGAGCCGGCGGTGTCCTGGCCTGGGGACTGGTTCTACTGCTCCTGGGAGCAGGCGTCGCGTGGTGGATTTGGGGCAGACCCAAAGGCGTTGAGGTGGAGACGGTGGCAGTTCGTCCGGTGGCCCTGGAGAGGGCCAGCGCGGCGAGAACCCTGCTCAATGCGTCGGGTTACGTGACGCCGCGGCGGGAAGCGACTGTCTCCTCGAAGGTGACCGGCAAGGTGGTGGAAGTGATGATTGAAGAGGGGATGCGGGTGGAGTCGGGCCAGGTGTTGGCGCGTTTGGATGCGTCGAACGTCGAGGCCAGTTTCAAGCTGGCTGAAGCCCAGTGGGCGGCTTCCCGGGCGCAACTGGCGGAGACAGAAGTGCGCCTGGCCGACGCCCGCAAAGAGTGGCGCCGGGTCAAAGAACTTTCCCAACGCAACATCGCTTCAGAAGCCGAACTCGACCGCGCCCACGCGGAGTCCCAATCCCTCGCGGCACGATTGGAAAAGCAGAAGGCCGACGCGGAGGTGGTCGAGCGTGAGGTGGCCGTGTGGAAACAGCACCTGGAGGACACGGTGATTCGAGCCCCCTTTGCGGGTATCGTCACCAGCAAGAACGCCCAGCCAGGGGAAATGATTTCGCCCGTGTCGGCCGGCGGAGGCTTCACGCGCACGGGCATCTGCACCCTGGTCGACATGGGATCCTTGGAGATCGAGGTGGACGTGAATGAGAGTTACATCAACCGCGTGCGACCGGGACAGCCGGTGGAAGCCACCCTGGATTCTTATCAGGACTGGAAGATTCCCTCGAAGGTGATCGCGATCATTCCGACGGCGGACCGGCAAAAGGCAACCGTGCGGGTGAGGGTTGCTTTCGAGCAACTGGATCCTCGCATCCTGCCGCAGATGGGAGTGAAGGTGGCTTTTCGCGAGAATGTGGCGGATGTGGCGCCCGCCTCGACGCCTCTCGCGGGGCGTTCGCTCATGGCGATTCCGCGTGGGTCCGTCCGTTCGGAGGGCGGGCGGGAAGTGGTATGGGTGACGCGGGCTGGGAAGGCGGAGCGCCGCGCGGTGCAGGTGGAACGGACGGAGGGCGACACGGTCATGGTCCAGGCGGGATTGAACGCAGGTGAGCAAGTTGTGGTGTCGGGCGCGGAAAAGCTGCAAGATGGCGGGGCCGTGAGGGAAAAAAGCAAATGAGCGAAGCGCCATTACCTTGGGTCCGGGTCCGCGACGTGGAGAAGACCTTTCGCAGGGGATCCGAGGAGATCCACGTGCTCTCTGGATTGAGCCTGGAAGTCCCGCGAGGAGATTTTCTGGCGTTGATGGGGCCTTCCGGATCCGGAAAATCCACGCTGCTGAATTTGATCGGGGGTTTGGACCGGCCCAGTTCGGGAATCGTGGAAATCGGGGGCGAACGGATTGAGGGCAAGAGCGACAGGGAGTTGGCCGCATGGCGGGCGCGGCATGTCGGGTTTGTGTTCCAGTTTTACAATCTCCTGCCGGTCTTGTCGGCGGAGAAGAACGTGGAGCTGCCCTTGTTGTTGACCCATCTGAGCGGGGCGGAGCGCCGAAAGCATGTGGAAACGGCATTGGGCGTGGTCGGCCTTTCGCACCGGATGAAGCATTACCCGCGGACTTTGTCAGGCGGCGAACAGCAGCGGGTCGGGATTGCCCGCGCCATTGTGACCGACCCGACGTTGCTGTTGTGCGATGAGCCGACCGGGGATTTGGACCGGAAATCCGGGGATGAGATTCTCTCGCTGCTGCAGGCGTTGAATCGCGAGCAGGGCAAGACGATTGTGATGGTGACTCACGATCCCCATGCCTCCGCGAGGGCCAAGCGCACGGTCTATCTGGACAAAGGACGGCTGTCGGATGAGCGGCCTGAATGAAATTTCTTCATCTCACCTGGAGCAATTTGAAGCGCAAGAAACTGCGCACGGTGCTGACCTTGATGTCCGTGCTGGTGGCGTTCTTGTTGTACGGGCTCTTGTGCGCCATCAAGGAAGCCCTTACGGCGGGCGTGAGCATGGCGGGGGCAGACCGGTTGATCGTCCGGCACAAGATCTCGATCATCCAACTTCTGCCGCAGAGTTACGAGGCCCGCATGGAACGGGTGCCTGGCGTGGCGGCGGCGGTGCATCAAACCTGGTTCGGCGGCATTTATCAGGATGCCAAGAATTTCTTTCCGGTCATGCCGGTGAATCCGGACGAGTTCTTGGAGATGTATCCCGAGTATGGGCTGGAGCCGTCCGAAATTGAGGCGTGGAAGAAGACCCGGACGGGAGCGATCGTGGGCCGGACGACGGCCGATCGGTTCAAGTGGAAGGTAGGGGATCGGGTGCCGTTGTTTTCCCCGATCTGGGGTGGTGCGGGGACGCAGCCCAACTGGGAGTTCGATGTGGTTGGCATTTTTGAGGCCGGCAAGCGGAGCACGGATACGACCCAGTTTTTCTTTCGGTATGATTTTTTTGACGAGGCGCGGCGCGAGGGGAAGGGCCAGGTCGGCTGGTATACCTTGCGCATCAAGGATCCCAATCAGGCGGCGGAGGTGGCGCGGAAAGTGGACGAGGAATTTGCCAATTCCCCGGCGGAAACAAAGACCGAGCCGGAAGGCGTTTTCGCGCAGGGATTCGCCTCTCAGATTGGAAACATTGGCGCGATTTTGATCGCGGTGGTCAGTGCGGTTTATTTCACGATCCTGCTTGTGGCGGGCAACACCATGGCGCAGGCCGTGCGGGAGCGGACCGAGGAGATCGGCGTCTTGAAGGCCATGGGGTTCACCAACACGCTGGTGATGGGGTTGGTGCTGGCTGAATCGTTTCTGATTGCGAGCGGGGGTGGACTTTTGGGGCTCGGTCTGGCGTGGCTGGCCACTTCGGGGGGCAATCCCGCGCCCGGACTGCTTCCTGTCTTTTACATCCCCGGGCGGGACATGGTGATCGGGGTGGCTTTGGCGGTGGGTTTGGGCTTGGTGGCGGGCCTGGCGCCCGCCTGGCAGGCGATGCGACTGGAGATCGCCACCGCATTGCGACGAGGCGCTTGAGGAGGGTGTATGACGAGCTTGTTCAACGCATTTCGCCAGATCGCCGCGGTCACGCTTTTCAATCTGCGCTCTTTGCCGGAGCGCAAGGGCGCCGCCTCTGCCGCCGCCTTCGGCATCATGGGCGTGGTGGTGGTTTTCGTCGGCGTGTTGTCGATTGGCGAAGGCTTCAAACGAACCATGACCGTGTCCGGCTCACCCGACACCGTCCTGGTGCTGCGCGCCGGGGCGGATTCGGAGATGACGAGCGGATTCGGCCGGGAAGAGACGCGTTTGATCATGGATGCGCCGGGGCTGGCGAGGAGCGATGCCGGCGTGCTGGCCTCGCCCGAGCTGTTTGTGATCATCAATCTGCCGAAGCGATCGACGGGATCGGATGCCAATGTGCCTTTGCGAGGAGTGGAAGGCGCCGCGTATTCGATCCGGAAGGATTTTCGAATCGTGTCTGGACGCAAGTTTGAGCCGGGTCGCAATGAGATCGTCGTTGGGGAGGGGGCGGCGAGGGAGTTTGAGGGATTGGATTTGGGGAAGAAAATCAAGGTGGGTGCCAACGAGTGGGAAGTGGCGGGGATTTTCACCACGGGAGGCGGCATCGATGAATCGGAAATCTGGGCGGACGCGGCGGTTCTTCAAGCCGCTTATCAACGCGGCGCCTCCTGGCAATCCGTCTACGCCAAATTGAGTTCACCGGATTCCTTCCAGACATTCAAAGACGCGTTGACGACCAACCCCGGCCTGACGGTGAAGGTGGTCCGGCAGTCCGAATACTATGCCGAGCAATCCACCGCCTTGACCACGCTGATTCGCGGACTCGGTTATTCCATTGCGGGGCTGATGGCATTAGGCGCGATTTTTGGGGCGTTGAACACGATGTACAGCGCGGTGGCCGCGCGGACCCGGGAGATTGCTACGCTGCGCGCCTTGGGATTCGGCGCGGGTCCGGTGGTGGCTTCGCTGCTGCTGGAATCGATGGTGCTGGCCGGGGTGGGGGGATTGGTCGGGGCCGGGGCCGCTTTTGCCGTTTTCGATGGGTTCACGGCCGCGACGATGAACTGGCAGAGCTTCAGCCAGGTGACTTTTGCCTTTCGAGTAACCCCCTCATTGCTGGTGCAGGCGATGGCATTGGCTTCGGCGATCGGAATGGTGGGCGGGTTCTTTCCGGCCATTCGTGCCGCGCGGCTGCCCGTTGCGAGCGGGTTGCGGGAAGTCTGAGCGAAGGGTTGTTGGGAAAAGCTGGGTCCACGGCGGGTGGACCAGCCCGGATATTTCATACTGAGCTTGAATCCGCGACAGTGCGCCGCGTGAGGGCACGCGGCCTACCATCGCGACTGCCTCCGTGTTTGTAGGCCCGGTGTCCCATAAGCATTAACCTAATGACTTGTCCTTACCGGACTACGCTGGTAACGTTTGGCGCATGCCTAACGACGCCTTGCCAGAAGAGTGGGAAATCCTGAG
>Ga0194132_10011620_pt1 | contig 11281 bp, 8 predicted proteins | sample TA2KigOf80mmetaG_FD_148612 | JGI IMG/M metagenome (GOLD analysis project Ga0194132, IMG submission 148612) | Freshwater microbial communities from Lake Tanganyika, Tanzania - TA2015054 Kigoma Offshore 80m | ecosystem: Environmental > Aquatic > Freshwater > Lake | place: Tanzania: Lake Tanganyika... | reverse complement strand
TGGCTCGGCCGCTTGGCCGGCTTAAGCGAACTGCCGCCCGTGTTAAACAGCGTTTATTTGGGCTGCGTGATGGTGGCGCTGGCGGCGTTTTTTATCAACGCCTATATCGAACGTCATCGTGATGCGGTGCGCGAGTGGGAAGTGCCGGTGTCGCGCGTGCTGTTTGTGTGGGGCCTCGTGTGGTGGTTGGGCGCGGGATTGATGGAAATGGAGCGCGTCGTGCCCGTCCGATCGCAGTGGGTGTGGGCGCTGCTGTTCTTCGCCGGCTCATGTGCCGCCATGGGGGTGTTGTGCAAGCGCCTCGATTGGCGGCCGGCGCGATGGGCGGCGTTGTTGATGCCGCTACTGATGCTGTTGGTGCTGTTGGTCATGGCTTTCATGAGTTTGTTCGGGCGCGGCGTTAAACATCCGTTCGAGAACTATGGGTGGATCGCCTGGCTCGCGGCGTTTGCGGTGCACCTGTGGGTGCTCAAAATGCACGATGCGCAATTCCCTCATCCCGGAGCCTATGCCCAGGGCGAGAAGGGAGATTCGACCGCCTCGCTTGCACGAGGCGGATGGATCGAATGGTGGCACGCCGCGGGTTTTTGGCTGCTCGCCATCGTGGCCTCGTGGGAAGTGGGTTGGCAAATCAACCACGTGGTCGACGGCCAGCGTGTCTGGTCGCTGATCGCCTGGGCGCTGGTGCCAGGGGTGTTGATCGCGTTGTTCGCCGCGCGTGGCAGCCGCATGGGCTGGCCGGTCGGGGTGGAGCAGCGTGGCTATTTGTATCTGGGCGCGTTACCAGTGGCGGTGTATCTATTGCTGTGGATCGTGTTCGTTAATTTCCGCAGCAACGGCGATCCGTCACCGCTGCCTTATGTGCCCATCATCAACCCGCTTGACATCGCGCAGTTCGGCGCGCTGCTGGCGCTGGCGATTTGGTATGCGCGGCTGCAGGCATTGGCGTTGCCGCGGGTAAGCTTGCCCTCGTCTACGACCGCGCTCACGCTGCTGGGTCTGGTGTTGTTCATTGCGTTAAACGGTGTGTTGCTGCGCACGCTGCATCATTACGCCGATGTGCCGTTTCGTTTGGATCGCATGTTGGCCTCGACCGTGGTGCAAGCGTCGTTCTCCTTGTTCTGGAGTCTGCTGGCGCTGGCGGCGATGTTTTTCGCCAACAAACGGGCGTTACGGGCGCTGTGGTTCGTCGGCGCCGCGTTGCTGGCGGTGGTGATCGCCAAGCTCGCGTTGGTCGATTTGTCCAACACCGGCACGGTGGCGCGCATCGTGTCGTTTATCGGCGTGGGGATTTTCTGTGTGGTGATCGGTTATTTCGCGCCGCTGCCGCCCGCGGCAAAAAATAAAACCTTGCCGGTGGAGGCGGCATGAGGCAAGTATTTGATTTAATTATACTTTTTTTGATATCAGGGTTTGCGTTTGCAGCGGAAAAACCCGCCGATTACGCGTTTGGTTTGCCGCTTGAAGCAAGCGGCACCGAGGCGTTGTATGAAGTCACGTTGCCTGCCACGGTGTATCAAGGTGTGACGCGCCGTGATCTTGGTGATGTGCGCGTGTTTAACGGCGCGGGCGAAGTGGTGCCGCATGCGTTACGTGCGCGCCGCACGGATAAAGCCGATGCGGGTGCACAGGTGGCGTTGACCTTGTTTGCGTTGAAGGCCGCGGCCGGCGCGAACCTCGATGGCTTGTCGATCAACGTGCGGCGCGGCGTGAGTGGCGCAGTGAGCGTCGATGTGAAATCGCCGGGCGCGCAAGCCCCCGCTCAGGACGTGGTGGGCTACCTGATCGATCTTTCCGCGCAGGAACGCGCGCTGCGTGCAATCGAGCTCGAGTGGACGGCGCTGGCGGGTTTCAGCGGCAGGCTGCGGGTGGATGCGAGCGATGATTTGTCGATGTGGCGCACGCTGGTGGCCGCGGCGCCGTTGTTGAATCTCGAAGTCGGCGGCCAGCGTTTGCAGCAAAAGCGCATCGAGTTGCCGCAAGTGAAAGCGAAATACCTGCGCTTGGCATGGGTGAGCGACGATAAAAACGCGCGGGCCGAGCTCACTGCGGCGAGCGGCGAACTTGCCGCCAAAATGGTCGAGGCGGCGCGCGAGTGGCAACAATTCGCCGCCGCAAAAGGCGCAAAAGCGGGTGAGTATATTTTTGATTTAAAAGGGTTGTTTCCTGTGGATCGGTTGCGCCTGGAATTGCCCGATGCAAACACCATCGCACAAATCGAAGTGCTCGTGCGCGACCAAGCGGAGCAGCCGTGGCGCAGTGTCACGCGTGGCGTGGCGTATCGTTTGAATCGCCCCGGTGGCGAGGTGGTGAGCCCCGAAATTCAAGTCGGCGCCGCGTCCGAACGCTGGTGGATGATCCGCGTCGATCAACGCGGCGGTGGCATCGGTAGTGGTATGCCCACATTGAACGCGGGCTGGGTGCCGCACCAACTGGTGTTCGCCGCGCGCGGCGCGGCACCGTTTACGCTCGCCTACGGCAATCGCCAAGTGCAACCTGGCGCGTTGCCGATCGCGTCGTTGATACCCGGTTATCGCGAGGATACGATCAGCACCGTGCCTGCCGCGAAGGCCAGTGCGGCGCCGACGCTCAACGTGCAAGCCGCCGCCGCGCAGGGGCAAAAAGATTTGGGCGGCGTGGTGCGGCTCAAGGAACAAGTCGATTGGAAGCGTTGGACGCTGTGGGGCGTGTTGGGGCTTGGGGTAATGATTCTCGGCGTAATGGCATTTCGGTTGATGAAGCAGTTGGGCGCTACTGAAGGCGCAAGGATGAAGGATGAGAGATGAAAGATGACAACAAGCAACAGCACGCCGCGGGCAAGGTTGTTTTTATCCTTCTCCTTTGACCGATGTACCACGGGCGCAACGCACGCGTGTGTTAGACTGATAGCGGATTTCATTGAGAAACTCACACCATGTCCGGCAGCACCCTCGGCACCTTATTCTGCGTCACTTCGTTCGGCGAAAGCCACGGCCCGGCGATCGGCTGCGTGGTCGATGGTTGTCCGCCGGGGATGGCGCTCACCGAGGCCGATATTCAAATCGACCTGGATCGCAGGCGCCCGGGCACCTCGCGCCATGTGACGCAGCGGCGCGAGGAAGACAAGGTCGAAATTCTCTCCGGCGTGTTCGAAGGCAAGACCACCGGTACGCCGATTGGACTGCTGATTCGCAATACCGATCAGCGCAGCCGTGATTATTCCAAGATCGCGGAAAAATTCCGCCCCGGCCACGCCGATTACACCTATTGGCAAAAGTACGGCATACGCGACTATCGCGGTGGCGGGCGGCAATCGGCGCGCGAGACGGCTGTGCGCGTGGCGGCGGGCGCGATTGCGCGCAAGTGGTTACGCGAAAAATACGGCGTGGTGATACGCGGCTACATGTCGCAACTGGGGCCGATCAAAATCGAATTCAAGTCGTGGGACGGCGTTTACGACAATCCGTTTTTTTCGCCTGACCCCGCGATCGTGCCGCAGCTTGAGGCGTTCATGGACAAGCTGCGTAAATCCGGCGATTCGGTCGGTGCGCAAATCACCACGATGGCCTGTGGTGTGCCGGTGGGCTGGGGCGAGCCGGTGTACGACAAGCTCGACGCCGACCTTGCCTACAACATGATGAACATCAACGCGGTGAAGGGTGTCGAAATCGGCGCCGGCTTCGCCGCGGTGTCGCAGCGCGGCACCGAGCACTCTGATCAAATGGCACCGGAAGGGTTTGTCACCAACAACGCCGGTGGCATTTTGGGCGGTATCAGCACCGGGCAGGATGTGGTGGTGAACGTCGCGGTGAAGCCGACGTCGAGCATTCGCTTAAGCCGCCACACTATCGACCAGCGCGGCAACGCGGTGACGATTGAAACGCATGGCCGTCACGACCCGTGCGTGGGCATCCGCGCCACGCCGATTTGCGAGGCAATGATGGCGTTAACGTTGATGGATCACGCGTTGCGCCACCGCGCGCAGAATGCCGATGTGGTGACGGAAACACCGCGTGTCGCGGCGCAAGCGCCGGCGGGAGCTATTGAGCGCTTGCGCGCGGCGATGGCGACGGAAGATCCTCAGCCGGATGAGGCGTAGGGCGCCACAAGAGCTGTAGGATGGGTGGAGCAAAGCGTAACCCATCACGCGCACGACAATATTGAAATCGATGGGTTGCGCTGCGCTCCACCCATCCTACGGTTTTGTTCTCATTGCTCAGTAAGGCTTGGCCGACGGCGCCGACGCGGGCGCCGGGACGGTGGAGGCAACCGGCGCCACTTCCCCTACATAAATTTCCACGCGGCGGTTTTTTGCGCGGCCTTGTTCCGTGGTGTTTTCGGCGATCGGTTGGCGCGAGCCCATGCCGCTGACCGTCACGCGGTTGCCGGCGATGCCACGCGCGGTGAGGTAATCGCGCGTGCTGGCGGCGCGGTTGACCGACAGCGGATCGTTTATCGCGTCGGTGCCGGTGCTGTCGGTGTGGCCGACGATATTCACCGTGGTGGCCTGGTGATCGCGCAAGCTCGCGGCAAAGCGGTCGAGGATCGGCGCGAGATTAGGTTGAATGTCGGATCGCCCGGTGGCAAACGAAATGTCGCTGGGGATTTCGAGTTTAAGTTGATTGTCGGGCGTTTGGGTGACGGCGACACCGGTGCCTTTGGTGGCTTGCTCCATCGCCGCCCGTTGTTGTTGCATGCGTTGCGACCATATATAGCCCGCGCCCGCGCCGATGGCGCCGCCGACCGCCGCGCCGGTGGCCGCGCGCGCGCCGCGATTGCCGCCGCTGACCGCGCCGATCACCGCACCGGTTGCGGCGCCGACGCCGGCGCCGGTGGCGGTGCCCCTTTGGGTTTCCGTCATATTTGCGCAGCCGGCCAGGCCACCCGCCGCCAGTGCCATGGTGAGTATCGAGAATGCGACACGAGGTTTCATGTTGATCTCCTTAGTGAACGTGAAATTGTGTGGGTGAACACCTGCGCCTGGTCTTGGGTATATCCACTGGCGTACCCTGGTGACGCTCCTGCTGAGCGCCCAACTAGGCTGTGACCCACGCGGGCCGCTTGCGGTTCCGCATGCGCTTGCTCACTCGCGCCTGTCGGATTGGGGCAATTGTTAACCACGTGTAAACGCGACCAGATGGTCGATTTCGAGGCGAATGCCGATTTTTTCGCCGATGGCATGGTTGTGGTGGCTGGGCACGAAGGACAGCACGCGCCCGCCGCCGGGCAGTTCGAGCGTGTAAATAAACTGAGCGCCGCGAAATGCCTTGGTGATGACGGTGGCGCGCATGGCGCTGGTGTCGTCGTGCAAAATATCATCGGGGCGCAGTAACACATCAACGGTGGCGCCGGGCGCGGCGGCGATCGGTGTGTCGCCCAGCAACTCGCCCAGTTCCATGCGCACGCGGTTGCCCTCGAGCATCACGCCGGGCAGAAACACGCCGTGGCCGATGAATTCGGCGATCTCGCGCGTGGCCGGTTCGTGATACAGCAGGTAGGGCGTGGCCCATTGCGCGATGCGGCCCGCCATCATGATGCCAATCTCATCAGCGAAGGTGAATGCTTCGTTTTGATCGTGCGTGACCAGGATGGTGGTGGTGTGCTGGCTTTTGAGAATGTCGCGCACTTCAATCGACAGCCGCTCGCGCATTTCCACGTCGAGATTAGAAAAGGGTTCATCCAGCAGCATCAGCGCGGGGCGGGGCGCGAGCGCGCGCGCGAGGGCCACGCGCTGCTGTTGCCCGCCCGAAAGCTCGTGCGGATAACGTTGCGCGACGCCCTCGAGACCGACAATGGCGAGCAACTCGTCGACGCGCGCGTTGCGTGCCGCGTCACCGGCGCCATGCAGACCAAACGCCACATTGCGCGCGACGCTTAAGTGCGGAAACAGCGCGTAATCCTGAAACACCATGCCGATGCGGCGCGACTCCGGCGGCATCACGTAGCCGGGCCGGGTGACGATTTGGCCATTCAACAAGATGTCGCCGGCGACGATGTCTTCAAAGCCGGCGATGCAACGCAGTAGCGTGGTTTTGCCGCAGCCGCTCGCGCCGAGCAGGCATGCGATGCCACCGTCATTGAGGGTCAGGCTGATGTCGTCTAACACCAGCCGCTTGCCGTAACGTTGGCTGACCTGCCGCAGTTCGAGAGTGCCGGACATAAAGATGCGTATCGAATGCGTAAATTATAGCTGATTGTTATTAATAATGATTCTTGTTACACTAATTTATCGTTCATAATCTGATACTTAGGAATTACGCTAAGTCCATGATTAAATTATTGTTATTGTGATAAAAAGCGCTTTATGGGATTAGCGCATACTGCGGCGCGCATTACGCCGGCGCGGCTCGCCATGCTGCGCGGCAAGCGCCCGCCACTATTGACAGTGCTCGCCGTGGTGGTCGCGGCGTTGATCGCGCTGCCGGTGCTGGTGGTGCTGCAAAATATTTTTGTGCCCTCGCACGGCACCTGGCGGCACTTGCTGCAAACGGTGCTCGCCGATTACGTCATCAACTCCCTGGGGTTGATGGCGGGCGTGGCGGTGGGGGTGATTTTCGGCGGCGTGTTGACCGCGTGGATCACCACCATGTGCCGCTTTCCGGGGCGACGCGTGTTCGAGTGGGCATTGTTGCTGCCGATGGCGATGCCCGCGTACGTGATGGCCTACGCTTACACCGATTTGCTGCAATTCGCCGGCCCGGTGCAATCGGCGCTGCGCGAGTGGATGGGGTGGCGCGCGGGGCAATATTGGTTTCCTGACGTGCGATCGCTGGGTGGCGCGGTATTCATGTTTTCGCTGGTGTTGTACCCGTATGTGTATTTGCTCGCGCGCGCGGCGTTTCTCGAACAATCCGACAGCATGCTGGAAATGGCGCGCGTGTCCGGTTACAGCCCGTGGGGCACGTTTTTGCATGTGGCGCTGCCGTTGGCGCGCCCCGGCATCGTAGCGGGCACGGCACTGGCGCTGATGGAAACGCTAGCCGATTTCGGCACGGTGGCGTATTTCGGCGTGCCGACCTTCACCACCGGGATTTATCGTGCGTGGTTTTCGCTGGGGGACCACGTCGCGGCGGCGCAACTCTCGGCGGCGCTGTTGGGTTTTGTGTTTTTGGTGCTGTTGCTTGAGCGCGTGACGCGCGCACGCGCGGGCTTTCACAGTGTCTCGTCGCGCAAGCAATTGCGCCACGTGTATCAGTTGCGCGGGGTGTGGACGCCGCTTGCGTTCGTATTTTGCGCGATTCCGGTCGTGTTCGGTTTTTTGCTGCCGGTGGGCGTCATGCTCAACATGGCGTTGACCTCAGGCGATGCGCAATTCGGCGCGCGTTACGTGCAACTCACGTTTAACACCGTGACGCTCGCGTTATTGACCGCTGTGCTCGCGGTGTTGTTGGCGCTCGCCGTGGGGTATGCTGCGCGTTCGGGCAGCCGCGTGGTGCGCGCGGCTAATCGCATCGCGGGCTTGGGCTACGCGGTGCCCGGCGCGGTGATCGCGGTGGGGGTATTGATTCCCATCACCCGGCTCGATCACGCGTTGGCGGGTATGGTGCAATCGTTTACCGGCACGCATCCGGGCTTGTTGCTGACCGGCGGCGTGGCGGCGTTGATCTACGCCTATCTGGTGCGCTTTTTTGCGGTGTCGCTGCAAGCGGTGGATGCGGGCCTGTCCAAAATCACCCCCAATATGGACAGCGCCGCGCGCTCCCTCGGCCTGGGGCCCGCCGCGACGCTTTCGCGCGTGCATGCGCCGTTGTTATGGCGCAGCGCGCTCGCCGCGGGCTTACTGGTGTTTGTCGATGTGATGAAGGAGTTGCCCGCGACCTTTGTGATGCGGCCATTTAACTTCGATATGCTGGCGGTGCAGGCTTATAACCTTGCCTCCGATGAACGGCTGGCGGAGGCGTCTACGGCGGCGCTAACGATCGTGGCGGTGGGGTTGATACCGTTGATATTACTGGCGCGGATGATTTTAGATCCGCATCGGGTGGCGGGACGAAATTAAAATATTAAATAAAATCAAATACTTATAAAACGCCACTACGACGACTTTTTCTTATCGCCCAAAATAAACGACGCCGCCGCCCAACTGATCACGCTGTAAACGATTGCGCCAAACACCGCGGGCCAAAAACCGGCGATGAAAAAGCCGTCAATAAACGAGGCGGCGAACCACAGCATCAAGCCGTTCAACACAAAAATAAACAGGCCGAGCGTGAGTATGGTGATGGGCAGCGTCAGCAAAAACAAAATCGGCCTCACGATGGTGTTGAGGATGCTCAAGATCAGCGCGACGATCAGCGCGGTGGTGAAGCTGTCGATTTGAATTGACTTGAAAATATACGGCAGCGCGAACAACGCGGCGGCGTTGATCATCCACACCAACACTAATCGCATCATGGTTTGTCGAGCCCTTCCAGCGTCATTTCGGTCAATGCGATTAACCAGTCGTGGCGCTCGTTCAGGCACGTAATGTAGTGGTATTCGCCGCCGCCGGCGTTTTGAAAAATCGTTCTGCCTTCGATGGCGATTTCTTCCAGGGTTTCGAGGCAGTCGCTCACAAAACCGGGGCAGATGACATCGATGCGGCCCAGCTTTTGTTTGCCCAACTCGGTGAGCACCTCGGCGGTGTAGGGTTTGATCCACTCGGCGCGGCCGAAGCGCGATTGAAAACAAATTTGATATTGCGATTCGCCGAGGTTCAGCGCTTGCGCGAGCAGCTTGCCCGTCGTGATGCACTGTTGTTGATAGGGCTCGCCGCGCGCGACGGTGTATTGCGGCACGCCGTGAAAGCTCATCACCAGTTTGTCGGGGCGGCCCGCGCTGCGCGTGCGAAATTCCACCACGCTTTGCGCGAGCGCGGCGATGTAATCGGCGCGATCGTGAAACTGTTCGACCGTGCGCACTTGCGGGTGATAGTCAAGTTCGGCCAGCGCCGCTTGGGCGCCATCGATGGCGGTGGCGGTGCTGCTGCGCGCATATTGCGGATAGAGCGGTAATAGTAACAGTCGGTCAATATTTTTCTTTTTAAAATCAAGTAGTTGTGATTTTATCGAAGGTTCACCGTAACGCATGGCATAGGCGACGTGAATGTCACCGCGGCCGCGCTCGCCGAGATAGCCGCGCACGAATTTGCTTTGTGCGATGGTGTGCACACGCAGTGGTGAGCCTTCTTTGGTCCAGATCGAAGCGTAACGTTCGGCGGCGTCTTTGCCGCGCTTGGGCAGAATAAAAAGATTGAGAATGATCCACCAAATCGGCCGCGGAATTTCCACCACGTAGGGGTCGGACAAAAATTCCTTCAAGTATTTTCGCACCGCCAAAGGCGTGGGCTCGGCGGGGGTGCCGAGGTTGATTAGCATTACGCCTGAGGGCATGAGTGAGGCGTGAAGCGTGTAACACCGTCACGCGGTCAAGGCTTCACGTTTATCAAAGTGGGTTAATGTTGCGACAACGCGCTCGACAACAGCTTGGCTGTGATATCGACAATCGGGATCACGCGCTCGTACGCCATGCGCGTGGGGCCGATCACGCCGACGGTGCCGACGACTTTGCCGTCGACTTCGTACGGCGCGGTGACCACGCTGCATTCGTCGAGCGGCGACAGACCCGCTTCGCCGCCGATAAACAATTGCACGCCATGGGCGCGGCTTGAGCTATCGAGCAGTTGCAGCAAGCCGGTTTTGCGCTCGAACAATTCAAACAGCTTGCGCAGCCGCGCCATGTTCGACGACAGGTCTTCGACATCCAGCAGTTTATTTTCGCCGGAGATTACCACTTCCGTTTCGGCTTCTGATTCCACCTGGCTGCCGGCTTCGAGCGCCACCGTCATCAGCCGCGTCATGTCTTCGCGCAGCGCGCGCAATTCTTCCTGGATGCGCATGCGGATTTCGGCGAAGGTGAGACCGGCGTAGTTTTGGTTGATAAAGTTCGCGGCCTCGATCAGCTCCGCCGGGCTGTAGGATTTTTCGGTGATGATGATGCGATTCTGCACATCGCCTTCGGGCGTGACGATGATCAGCAGGATGCGCTTATCCGAAAGCCGCAAGAATTCAATGTGGCGAAAGCCCGCGCTGCGCCGCGGCGTCACCACCACGCCGGCAAAACGCGTCAGGTCGGAGAGCATTTGCGAGGCGGAGGACACCAGCCGCTGGGTGTTGTCCGGGTGTAAATGGCCTTCGAGCTGGTTGATTTCCACGCGGTCCAGTGGTTTGATGGTGAGCAGCGTATCGACAAAAAAGCGGTAGCCGCGCGCGGTCGGCACGCGCCCGGCGGAGGTGTGAGGGCTAGCGATAAAGCCCATTTCCTCCAGGTCGGCCATGACGTTACGGATACTCGCCGGGGATAAATCCAGCCCGGCGAATTTTGACAAGGCGCGCGAACCCACCGGTTGGCCTTCGGCGATGTAACGCTCGACCAGGGTTTTCAACAGCAGTTGCGCGCGGTCGTTCAGGGGTGTGCTCATGTGAATATTCTACCTAGTGCGCGCAAAACGGTGAAGCGTGAGCAAAACGGCGGGGCGCACGGTCATCTCGCGCATAGGCGAGGCCGGTTATGGTTAAATGCTCGCATGAAAAACGCCTTCCAAACCATAGCCTTGATCGGTAAGTATAAAACGCCGGAAATCGCCGAACCCCTACTGCAACTGGCCGATTTTTTGTCGCGCCGCGGCGTCACCGTGCTGATTGACAAGTTGACTGGCACGCACATCCGCGATTCACCGTACCCGGTCCGCGAGCTGGAGGAGTTGGGGCACGAAGCCGGGCTAGCCATCGTCATGGGGGGCGACGGCACCATGCTGAACATCGCGCGGACATTGGCGCCGTTTAACGTGCCGCTGGTGGGGGTTAATCAGGGGCGCCTGGGTTTTTTGACCGACATATCGCTTGACACCATGTACGAGACCATCGCCGCGCTGCTTGACGGGAAGAGCGTCACCGAAAAGCGCATGCTGCTCGAAGGCGAAATTCATCGCGCCGAGCGCAGCATGGACATCCTTGCGTTTAACGACGTAGTGGTGTCCAAGGGTGGCGAAGGCAACATGGTCGAAATCGAAATTCGCATCGACGGCGAATTTATTTGCAACCAGCGCTCCGATGGCTTGATTATCGCCACGCCCACCGGCTCCACCGCCTACGCGCTGTCGGCGGGCGGGCCGATCGTGCACCCGTCGCTGACGGTGATTTCGCTGGTGCCGGTGTCGCCGCACACCCTGTCGAACCGGCCGATCGTGATCAACGGTAACAGCACCATCGAAATTACCCTGTTGAGCCAGAGCGACGCGCGCGTGCATTTCGACAGCCACTCA
>Ga0194132_10011619_pt1 | contig 11282 bp, 9 predicted proteins | sample TA2KigOf80mmetaG_FD_148612 | JGI IMG/M metagenome (GOLD analysis project Ga0194132, IMG submission 148612) | Freshwater microbial communities from Lake Tanganyika, Tanzania - TA2015054 Kigoma Offshore 80m | ecosystem: Environmental > Aquatic > Freshwater > Lake | place: Tanzania: Lake Tanganyika... | reverse complement strand
TCTGCGACAGCGCCGGGCGCGGCGGCACCGTCAATGGTCGGCCGTCCCACCACGGCAGCGGCGCCACGTTGGGGATGGGCCCAACGCCGGCAGCCGCGAGGTCGTCGCCCGTCCACACGCCGAGTACACCCGGTGCGGCCCGCGCCGCGGAGACATCGAGCGTGCGGATATCGCCGTGACCGAAAGGCGAGCGCAGGAAGGCGGCGTAGGCTTGGCCCGCGAGGTTCGAATCGTCGGAGTAACGGCCACCGCCGGTCAACAGACGCTCGTCCTCGACACGGCGCACCGGCTGCGAAATGCCGAAACTGCCTACACTCATCACACCCTCCCGGCCCACCTACGGCGGCGCGGGAGATACTTACCCGATCCGGCCGGCCAGTCCAGCGGCGGGCGCGCGGGGATTGGCAGGCAGCGGAATCGCATGGGATAGTCCGCGGCACTTCGAAGCGGCGTTCGCCGCGCACCGCACCAGAAACCGCCGGAGACGCCGAGATGCTGTTTCGCTGCACGCCCTGGGGCCATGACCACACCCATGCACCGGCCACCGACAGCGGCCACAGCGTGCGCGCCAAGCGCGGCCGCAAGACCCTGACGGTCGACATCCACTGCCATCTACACGTGCCGGCGGCCGATGTGGTCGTCTCTGGCGATCCGATCTCGGCCGGCCGTCGGCAATTCCCGCCGACCAACGACCTGACGACGAAGATCAACACCGAACAGCAGACGCGCATCCTGCCGCAGCTTACCGACGTCGCCGTCCGCCTCGCCGACATGGACCGCTGCGGCATCGACATCCAGGCGATTTCGCCGGCCCCGGCGCACTATAACTACGACAAGGATGCCGGCCTCGCGCGCGACGCGGCAAAGATGGTCAACGACCGTATCGCCGAGGTTTGCGGCCAGCATCCCGACCGCTTCGTCGGCCTGTGCACGCTGCCGTTCCAGAACCCGGACATGGCCGTCGCCGAACTCGACCGCTGCGTCAGGGACCTCGGCATGCGCGGCGTGGAAATCTCCACCAACATCGCCGGCAAGGACCTGACGCGGGCCGGGCTGGAAAAGTTCTTCGCCCGCTGCGAGGAACTCGACGTACTGATCTTCATGCACCCCATAGGCACCACCGCCTCGGAGCGCATGCGCGATCACTACTTCATCAACACCATCGGTCATCCGCTGGAGTCCGCGCTCGCCGTCGGCTACCTGGTGCACGACGGCTACCTGGAGCGTTACCCGGGCCTGAAGATCTGCATCGCCCACGGCGGCGGCTACATTCCCGGCTACTGGGGCCGCTTCGATCATCCGTGGAAGTACCGCGACGATTGCCGCGTCAACATCAAGCGGCCACCGTCGGAGTACATCAAGAAGCTCTACTTCGACACCGTCGTGTTCGACCGTCACCAGCTTGCCGGCATGGTGTCGCAGTGGGGCGCCGACCACGTCATCATGGGTACCGACTATCCGTACGACATGGCCGAGCCCGACCCGGTCGGCTTCGTCGACTCGACAGGCGGCCTGACGGCGGCCCAGCGCGCGGCGATCAAGGGCGGCAACGCCGCCGCCCTGCTCGGGCTCAACCCGCGTACCGGCAAGCCGGTCTGAGCCAGGGAGCCGACCACCATGACAGCCATGCTCTATCGTTGCGGACCGCACGCGCACGCGGCCGCCACCGAGTGCGGCCATACCGTGCTGACACGGCGCGGCCGCAGGACGCTCGCCGTCGACATCCACTGCCACGTGCACGTGCCGGCGGTCGACGTGATGATCGGCACCGACTCGATCAATATCGGCCGGCACCAGTTGCCGCCGACCGCCGACCTGACCACGCAGATCAACATGGAGCAGCAGCGGCGCGAGCTGCCGCGTCTCACCGACCCGCTGCTACGGCTGCGCGACATGGACCATGACGGCGTCGACATCCAGGCCATCTCGCCGGCACCGCCGCACTACAATTACGACAAGGAGCCGGGGCTCGGCCGTGATACGTCGCGCGTCGCCAACGACCGCATCGCCGAGATCGTCGCGGCGCATCCCGACCGGTTCGTCGGCATGTGCACCGTGCCGTTGCAGGATCCGGGCATGGCGGTGGCTGAACTCGAGCGCTGCGTGAAGGACCACGGCATGCGCGGCGTCGAGGTCGGCACCAACATCGCCGGCAAGGAGCTGACGCGCGCCGGGCTGGAGGCGTTCTTCGCCCGCGTCGAGGAACTCGGCGTACTGGTCTTCATCCATCCGATCGGCACGACGCTGAACGCGCGCATGCGCGATCACTACTTCGTAAACACCATTGGCCATCCGCTGGAATCGGCGCTCGCTGTCGGCTACCTCGTCCACGACGGCTATCTCAAGCGCTATCCCGGCCTGAAGATCTGCGTCGCCCATGGCGGCGGCTACGCCTCGCACTACTGGGGCCGCTTCGACCACCCGTGGAAATACCGCGAGGACTGCCGGACAAACATCGATCGGCCACCCTCGGAGTACATGAAAATGCTGCACTGGGACACGGTCACCTTCGATCGCGTCCAGTTGCGCCATCTCGTCGAGGCGTGGGGCGCGCAGCGCGTCCTGCTCGGTACCGACTACCCGTTCGACATGGCCGACCCCGACCCCGTCGGATTCGTCGACAGCGAAGGCATGCTCTCGGATGCCGAGCGCGCACTGATCAAGGGCGGCAACGCCGCCCGCTTGCTCGGCCTCGATCCAAAGACCGGGCGCCCGGTCTAGACCAGGGACGGCACGGCGACGCCGAGCGCCGTCGCCGCCTCGCCGAGGTGCTGCCACGTTTCGGCGGCGAGCGGTATGCCGTCGCGCCGGCGCGCGGCGAAGATGCGGTCGCCGCGCTCGCCCGGCAGCACCGGCCCCGCCGTGCCCGGCAGGGCCGGCAGGGCGCGGATCGCCTCGCCCAGTGCGGCGATCTCGGCCGCCGACGTCGCCGGATCGCCCATGGCCGATGGGTCGAGCACGGCGAGAACACAATTCTGGTGCGAGACACGCGAGCTGCGCCCGGACAGCGCATTGAGCATCATCGAGTTGGCGACGAGCCCGCCAGCTAGGCACTCGATCATGAAAGACAGCGCCGCGCCCTTGTAACCGCCAAGCGGCATCAGCATCGTGGCCCTGGCGGCTTCCGTCGTCGGCCGTCCTTCGGCGTCGGCTGCCCAGCCTTCCGGGATCGCCCGCCCGGCATCGCGCGCGGCAAGAATCTGTCCCATCGCCACGGTCGTTGTCGACATGTCGACGGCATAGATTCCGGCCTTGCCTGCCGGAATGGCGATGGCAAGGGGGCTGGTCGCGGAGCCTACTCCGCGCGCATCGGGCCAGGCCATCGGCCCGCGCGAGGCGAGCAGCAGGATCGCCACGAGACCATGCCCGGCGATACGACGCGCGTACCAGCCGAGCGGCCCGACATGCGCGAGGTCGCGCGCCTGCACCCAGCCGATGCCGGCCTCGCGGGCGAGCGCCATGGCCTCGTCGCTGGCACGCAGCATACCGACCGGGCCCGGCGCGAAGGCGCCGTCGAACACGGCCGTCGCCACCGTGCTTCGCAGCAGCCTGGGCTCGGCATCGGCGACGATGGTGCCGTTGGCGATCCAGGCGAGATAGCCGGGGATCCGTGCCACGCCGTGCGAGTCCGTGCCGCGCAGGTTGGACCACACCAGGACCTCGGCCCACAGCGCGGCGTGAGCGGCAGGCACCCCAGCAACGGCGAGGATGTCGCGCGCGTAGGCTTCGAGCCGGTCGGCGGCAATCGTCACCGTGGTGTCGGCCATCGGCTGCCTCCTTACGCCGCCACCCGCGCGCCTTCCAGACCGAATTCGCGCGCCAGCAACTCGTAGGAGCGCAGGCGCAGCGCCGGATCATGCACGATGGTCAACACGATGATCTCGTCAATCGCGTAGCTCTGGGCCAGCGCCTCTAGCTTCGCCCGCACCGTGGCCGGCGAGCCGGTGACGCGGTTGGCGCGGTTGGCCTCGACGATGGCGCGCTCGCGTGGCGAGTACTGGTAGGCGAGGGCATCCTCGATCGTCGGATAGGGCCCGTGCTGACCGAACTGCAGGCGCAACCGCCACAGGTCCCGGCTGGCGGCAAGCCGCTCGGCTTCCTCGTCGCTCGGCGCGCAGACGACGAAGACTCCGATGTTGCCGACAGGCGCCGATGCCCAGGCGGAAGGCTGGAACGTATCCCGGTAGTGGCGTATGACGGCCTCGCCGCCATGCGGGCTGATGAAGTGCGCGAAGGAGAAACCCATGCCGAAATGCGCGGCATAGATAGCGCTCTGCTCGCTCGAGCCGAGCACCCACATGTCGGGCACGCCCTCCGGCTTCGGCGTGGCGCGCACCTGGGCGAAAGCCTCGGTCACCGGCCGCTCGCCGCGCAGGAAGGCGGCGAGGTCGGCAATGCGAGTGGCGAAATACTCGATGCCGACGGGATTGCCATAGGCTAGCGCTGCGGCCGTAACCTGATCCGATCCCGGCGCACGGCCGATGCCGAGGTCGATGCGGCCGGGAAACATCGTCTCCAGCAGGCGGAAATTCTCGGCCACCTTGAGCGGGCTGTAATGCGCCAGCATGACGCCGCCCGAGCCAACGCGGATGCGCTCGGTCGCGGCGGCGACACGGGTGATGAGCACCTCGGGCGACGAGCCCGCGAAACCGTCGGTGCCGTGATGCTCCGCGAGCCAGTAACGGCTGTAACCGAGGCGCTCCGCCGCCTGCGCCAGCCGCACTGTCTCGGCGAGCGCATCGGCGGCCGTGCCACCGGCGCGCACCGGCGACTGGTCGAGAACGCCAAGTTTCAAGCCCGCCACGCGCCGCCTCCCGCACCGAGTGCCCGGACCATAGAACGGGCCGGGGCCCCGGACCAGCGCGTTCGGCAGGTGCGATCCGGTCGAACGACGGTGGTGTTCGCCGTCGCCGAAAATTGCTTCCTGGCGGGAATTGCTGCACCGTGTCCGGAAGCATCGGCCACGGGAGCGAACGTCCAGGCGAAACTGGTCGTCATCGCGGCAGCCATGGTCGTGGGTCTTGCGCCTGGACCGCTTCCGGTCCTTGCCGATGCCACCGGCGAGATTCGGGACCAGACAAAGATCGTCGTCGTACCGATATCGGACACGCAACGACTACTCGAGCGCGACGGCCGAGGAGGCTACGCGCGTCTGTCGGCGATCGTGGAAGACGAGCGAGCCAGTGGCGCGCCGATCATCATGGTTCACGCCGGCAATGCCATTTCGCCGTCTCTCTTTTCCGCGATCGACGAAGGCTCCCACGCCATCGATGCACTGAACCGTCTCGGCGTGACGATCATGGCGCCCGGTTCACGCGAGTTCGACTTAGGCCCCGACGTCGCGGCGCGACGCTTTACCGAGGCACGCTCCCCGGTCGTCCTCACTAATCTGTAATCTGTCCCGCCCGGACGGCTCCGCTTTTCCCGGAACGGCCCGCTGGCACATACTTGAAGCGGCGGGCTACAAGTTCGGTTTCATGAGACTCGTGGCGCCGACGCTTGCCGACGAGACCTCGCCCGGCGACGTCGTGGTATCGGAGCCGCTCGCCACCGCAGAAGCGACCACCCGGCAGTTGCGCAAAGCGGGCGCAGACGTGGTGATCGCGCTGGCCAGTCTGGACCGGTCGGAGATCGAGCGCCTGCGGGCAACGCAGGCAGTCGATGTCGTCGTCGCCTCGCAGCGGTCCGAACGGGATGCTGGGTACCACGTCGCGGGCGATGCCAGGGGCGTGTCCGTCAGTGCCGCTGATGGCGGCAATCAGACCCCGGTGATCGACCTGCATCTGCATCGCCTTGCGCGCGATACCGTTGCCCTTCCCGAAGCAGGGGCAACCGGCGAAATCGATCTCGACAAGATCGATCCCGACAAGTTCTTCGATTCGACCTCGCTGGAGCTTGTCAAGAAATGGCGCGCCGACGTGCGGGTTCGCGACACCGCGGGCGTCGAACCCGACCAGTTCGCCAATATCTTCGTCGCGCAGCACTATGCGATCCTAAGCCGGAAGCTCAACACGATCCTGGCGACCGTCGGCTACCCGTTCGACACCGAGCGGAAAAGCCTACTGTCGAACGAAAATGCCTTCGCCAACTTCGTCACGGACACCATGCGCGAGCGTACCGGTGCCGATATCGCCTTCATCAATGCAAGAATCTTTCGTCCGGACCGTGCCTACGCACGCGACGAGCCCTACACCTACCGCGACCTGCTGACCGCACTGCCCGTGCGCAATCGTGTCGTCACAATGACGTTGAGCGGCCGCCGTCTCGCAGGATTGTTCGAGGATGTCATCACCGACAAAGGCATCGGCACGGAGAGGTTCCTGCAGGAATCGGGCGTTACCATTCTCTATGATCCGGCGCGCAGGCCCGGCGAGCGCATCTGTCGCTTCCTGATAGGCAACGAGCCGCTCGTTCGCGGTACGAACTATACGATCGCCACCACGGATTTCGTCGCGCGCAGCGGCCAATACGCCTATCTGAGGAACGCAAGCAGGGACGCCAAAGATCGCGGCGACCTCGTCGAATTGCTGTCGACTCACCTGCACGAAACCGGGCTGATCGAGCCGCTGAAGGATGCGCACATCGCGCCGGCGTGCTGAACCGCTGGCGCTGGACGCCGAAGTGGCGACCCGGCCCGAAAGACCGTCAGCGCGCGGCGACCGGCTTGCGATTCTTGTTCGGCAGATAGACGAGATAGCAGTCGGGATCGACCGAGAAGGCGGCGACGATATCGTTCGCATCCTCGATCGCTAGCATATGCCGCAGGCGATTGTCGAGGATGTAGAAGCTGTCGCGGCCGCCCTCCGCGACGCGGGACACGAGCACGGCATGGCCCTCGCGGGTGGATGGGATGACACCGGCGAGCACCAGCATGGTCTCGGGATCGATACCGGCGTGAACGGCGAGGAGGAACTTGAAGATCGCGAAACCCTCGCAATCCATCGCGCCGCGCTGGACGATCTCCTCCGGCGTCTCCCAGTAGTCGGGCTGCGACCAGTTGCTCGCATCCGTGACGTAGAGGAATTTCTGCTGCACGGCGTCGTGGATGGCGCGCATGCGCTCGACCGCCGACAACTCCCGCAGGCCGCGCGCCCAGCCGACCCAGCGCGCGACCTTGGGATCGTCGGTCTTCGCGTCCGGATCGATCTACGGCCGCACTCGCTCCCATTTCGAGATGCGGCTGAAATCGCGGTAGAGAACCTTGCGCCCACCGATGATGTTCACATCGGCGTAGTCCTCGACGAATTCCGGCTTGCCGGCGGAAGTCGTCTAGGTCTGCGCCTCGGCGACGGGCAGCACGGCCAGCAGCGCAAAGGCAATACCAACCGTCGCGAGCATCCTGCCGAGAGGCATCGGATTTCCTCCACCGGTTTGGGATAGATTAGCATGGCGACGATGAAACACGTGATACAAATGAAGCATCTGCGATTCGTTCTCTTCGCATCCCTCCTCTGCGCCTCGGGAGGGGTAGCAGAACAAGGCTTGGCCAACTCCGCGGGCGAAATCCGCGACGAGGTCCGCATCGTTCTCGTCCCGCTATCCGACACCCAGCGCGTGTTCGAGCGGAACGAGCGCGGCGGCTATGCGCGCTATTCTGCTGTCGTCGAGGACGAACGCGCTGGAGGCGACGCGGTGGTCGTCGTCCATTCCGGCAACGCCTACTCGCCATCGTTGTTCACGACGGTCGATTCCGGCGCCCACGCGACCGACATGCTCAACCGCCTCAGCGTCGGAGTATTTTCGCCCGCCCACCATGACTTCGACTTCGGGCAGTCGGTCGCCCTGCGGCGATTCGCCGAAGCCCGCTTCCCGGTCGTCATGTCCAACGTGACGCGGCCGGATGGCAGCGCGTTCGGATCGACGGCGCGCCGTCACGTCATGGAGATCTCCGGCTACAGGCTCGGCTTCATGGGGCTGGTGCCGCGCGAGACGGCGACGATTTCCTTCCCCGTTGCGCTGCAGATCGCCGATCCGGTTGCCACGGCGCAAGCCGTCGCCGCGGAGCTGCGCGGCGATGGCGCCGATGTCGTCATCGCGCTGACCGATCTCGACCTGGCCGAGGTGGGTAAGGTGCGTGCCGCCGGTGTCGATATCGTCCTGGCAGCGCAGGGTCCGACGGAGTCACCGTCGCTCTGGCTCGACCTCGGCGCAAGAGGGCTGATCGCACGGTCGGCCGATGGAGGCGACTTCCTGTCGGTGGTTGACCCGCACCTGTACCGGGTCGCGCAGGAAGTGATGGCGCTGCCCGAGGCGCCGGCGACCGATGACGAGGCGGCGGAGATCGACCCCGACAAGTTCTTTGAGACCGCGACCGAAACCCTCGCCGTCGGGTGGCGCGCCGATGTCCGCGTGCGCGATACCGGGCGGATCGAGCCCGACCGCTTCGCCGATACCGTTATCGCGCAATACTATGCGCAGTTCAGCCGGCAGCTCAACGAGCCTCTGGCGACCGTCGCCACCACCTTCGACACCGATCGCACGAGCCTGCGGGGCGGCGCGAACGGCTATGGCGCCTTCGTGACCGACAGCATGCGCGCCGCTTCGGGCGCCGACATCGCGCTGATCAATGCCGGCGCGATCCGCGGCGACCAGGCCTTCGCGGCCGGCGATGGATTCCGCATCCGCGACCTGCTGGCGTCCCTGCCGTTTCGCAACCGCATCATCGTCCTGCGCCTCACCGGCCAGCAGGTCCTCTCCATGCTCGAATACGGTTTCGCCGCCGCCAATATCGGCTCGGCGCGGTTTCCGCAGTTCTCCGGCATGAAAGTGCGGTTCGACCCGGCAGGAGCCACCGGCAAGCGCATCTGCACGGTGACGATCGGCGGTCGCCCGCTCGACACGAACGCCACCTAAAAGCTGGCGACCAACGAGTTCCTGGCGCGCGGTGGCGACGGCTACGCTATGCTCGCCGGCATCGACGCAGAGGATGTCGGTGACCTGCTGCAGATCCTCCGCCAGCGCCTCGTCAAGGCCGGCAAGCTCGAACCCAGGGTCGACAATCGCCTGACCTCCGGCTGCTGATCATTCGGCCGCCTGCGGCAGGGCGACGATTCCGCGCCGCGCGTAGCGCCGGCCGATGAGCGTAGCCGCCGCGTCGATGATTGCGTCGCTGTCGATGCCGTGGACGCGATACAGGTCGGGCAGATCCCCCGACTGGCCGAAGCCCTGCACGCCGAGGGCCTGCTGGTCGTGGCCGGCGACGGAACCGAGCCAGGCCAGTGTCGCAGGATGGCCGTCGAGCACCGTCACCAGGCCGGCATCCGGCGCCAGACCGCCGAGCAGCCGCTCGACGGTCGCCGGCGCGGGGCGGCCACCGTCGCGCCGCATCTTCTGCGCCGCCTGCCAGTCGTGGAACAGGCGATCGGCCGAGGTGACGGCCAGCAGGCCGGCTCCCGGTATATCTTCCAGCAACGCCGCATGCGCGGCGAGCGCCTCGGGCGCCACGGCGCCGGTATAGATCACGGCAAGCTCCGCACCCGGCGCTGGCGGCACCATCCAGTAACCGCCCTCGATCGTCGCCGCCGCCAGCCCCGCGTCGAAGTCGCGCTTCGGCTGGTCCATCTGGCGCGTCGACAAGCGCAGGTAGACCGAGCCGCCCTTCTCCGCCTGCATGTGCTGGAAGCCCCACGCCATCAGCGCCGCGAGTTCGTCGGCGTAGGTAGGCTCGAAGGAGGTCAGTCCGGGCTGGCCGAGGCCGATCAGGGGCGTCGAGACCGATTGATGCGCGCCACCTTCCGGCGCCAGCGTGATGCCCGACGGCGTCGCCACGACCATGAAGCGCGCATCCTGGTAGCAGGCGTAGTTGAGCTGATCGAGGCCGCGCGCGATGAACGGATCGTAGAGCGCGCCGACCGGGAACAGGCGGGCGCCGAACAGCTGCTCCGACAGTCCGAGGGCCGCGAGCAGCAGAAACATGTTGCTTTCGGCAATGCCGAGTTCGATGTGCTGGCCATCCGGCCCCATCGACCAGTTGAAGGCCGACGGCACGCGCTCCACGCGGAAGACGTCCGGCACCTCCTCATGACGGAACAGACCGCGCTGGTTGACCCAGCCGGCGAGGTTTGTCGTCACCGTCACGTCCGGCGTGGTGGTAACGATGCGCCGCGCCAGCTCGTCGTCGCGCCGCGCGGCGTCGTTCATGATCCGGCCGAAGGCCTCCTGGGTCGACATGCGATCCGCGCGGGGTGCCGGCAGCGGCTCGAAAGCGATCGCCGGAGCCCGACCTCCCGGCACCGGGCGGCGCCCGAATGGTACACGCGCGAGGAAGGCGGCCAGTTCTTCCGGCGTGATGTCGAGACCCGCCGCCGGTGACCATTCCTCGCCGTCGCCAACATGGTGCTGGGTACGGAAGGCCGCCATTTGGTCCGGGTTCATCAGGCCCGAATGATTGTCCTTGTGACCGGCGAGAGGCGTGTTGAAGCCCTTGATCGTATAGGCGATGAAACAGTGCGGCGTGTCGTTCTCGACGGCATGGAAGGCTTCCAGCACTGCCGTCATGTCGTGGCCGCCGAGATTGGTCATCAGGCGATGCAGGGCGTCATCGTCGTGGTCGGCGAGAATGGCGCGGATGACGGGCACGCCGCCGAGGTCGCGCTGCAGGTGCTCGCGCCACGCCGGGCCGCCCTTGAACACCAGCGCCGAGTAGAGCTGGTTCGGGCATTCGTCGATCCATTTGCGCAGGGCCGATCCGCCAGGTCGCTCGAATGCCGCCTGCAGCAGCTTGCCGTATTTGAGCTCGATGATCTTCCAGCCGACGGTGGCGAAGAAATCGCGGATACGCTGGAACAGATCGTCGTGCACGACGCCGTCGAGACTCTGGCGGTTGTAGTCGATCACCCACCAGACGTTGCGAACATCGTGCTTCCAGCCTTCGAGCATTGCCTCGTAGACGTTGCCCTCGTCGAGTTCCGCATCGCCAAGCAGCGAAATGATGCGGCGGCGCGGCGTCCCTTCCGGCACCATCCCATGCAGGCGCACATAGTCCTGCACCAGCGAGGCGAACAGCGAGCAGCCGACGCCAAGGCCGACGGACCCGGTCGAGATATCGACGTCGTCGGCATCCTTGGTGCGCGACGGGTAGGACTGGATGCCACCGAGCGAACGGAAGCGCTGCAACTGGTCGAGTGATTGCCGCCCGAGCAGGTACTGGATGGCATGGAAGACCGGCGAGGCGTGCGGTTTCACCGCGATTCGGTCTTCCGGATCGAGAACATTGAGGTAGAGCGCCGTCAGGAGGGTCGTCGACGATGCGCTGGAGGCCTGGTGGCCGCCGACCTTGAGGC
>Ga0194132_10011618_pt1 | contig 11282 bp, 7 predicted proteins | sample TA2KigOf80mmetaG_FD_148612 | JGI IMG/M metagenome (GOLD analysis project Ga0194132, IMG submission 148612) | Freshwater microbial communities from Lake Tanganyika, Tanzania - TA2015054 Kigoma Offshore 80m | ecosystem: Environmental > Aquatic > Freshwater > Lake | place: Tanzania: Lake Tanganyika... | reverse complement strand
GGCCCTGGAACTGCATGTCGGCCGAGAGCACGCGGCGCAGCTCGCGCACCGGTACGGCTTCCTTGGCGATGGTGGCGCGGCCTTCGGCCGCCTGCTCGGCATAGATCGCGGCGACGGTCGCATCGTAGATCGCCGACAGAGGCTTGTTGACGGTACGCACATAGTCGTGGCGCAGATCGGCCACGACGCAGCCCAGCGCATTGGTGATGCCGGGCCGCGCCGGCACCAGCACGGTCGGGATGGCAAGCTCGCGCGCCAGTGCGGTCGCGTGCAGCGGGCCGGCGCCGCCGAAGGCGAACAGCGCGAAGTCGCGCGGATCGTGGCCGCGTGCCAGCGACACCAGGCGGATGGCGCCAGCCATGCGGTCGTTGGCGACGCGCAGGATGGCGGCAGCGGCGGACTCCGCGTCGAGGCCGAGGCGGCGGCCGATCTTCTCCTCGACCAAGCCGCGCACATGGTCGAGCGTCACCGGATGGTCGACGCCGAGCAGCCGGCCGGGATCGAGGCGGCCCAGGATCAGGTTGGCGTCGGTGATCGTCGGCTCGGCACCACCCTTGCCGTAGCAGATCGGGCCCGGCCGGGCGCCGGCGCTCTCCGGCCCGACCCGCAGCATGCCCGCGGCGTCGACCGAGGCGATCGAGCCGCCGCCCGCGCCGATCGTGTGCACGTCGACCATCGGCACGTGGATCGGCATGGCATATTCCAGCTCGAGCTCGCCCGAGACCTGCGGCACGGCGCCCTCGATCAGGCCGACATCGGTCGAGGTGCCGCCCATGTCGTAGGTGATGAGATTTTCGTGGCCCGAGGCTCGGCCGGTATAGGCCGCCGCCATGACGCCCGATGCCGGACCCGACATCACGGTGTTCACGGCAGAGAGCGCGATGAACTGCGAGGAGGCCGTGCCGCCATTGCCCTGCATCACCAGGATGTCGCGATCGAAGCCTTTGCCCAGGAGCTCGAGCCTGAGCCGCGTCAGGTAGCGGTCGAGCACCGGCTGCACCGAGGCGTTGACGGCGGCCGTCACGCCGCGTTCGTACTCGCGATACTCCGACAGGATGGCGTGGCCGGCCGTGACGTAGCCGTTGGGCCACAGGCCATGGACGATCTCGGCGGCGCGCCTCTCGTGCGCGGGGTTGATGTAGCTGTGCAGGAAATGGATCACGACCGCCTCGCAACCCAGCGCCAGGAGCTTGTTGGCCGCCTCGGCCACTGCCGCCTCGTCGAGCGGGGTCAGCACCTTGCCGTCGGCATCCATGCGTTCGAGCACTTCCAGGCGATATTCGCGGCTGATCAGGGGATCGAAAGTGCCGCGCAGGCCGTAGGGCTGCGGCCGCGTGCGGCGCCCGAGCTCCAGCACGTCGCGAAAGCCTTTGGTGGTGATCAGGCCGACCTTGGCGATCTTGCGTTCGAGCAGCGCGTTGGTGGTGGTGGTCGTGCCATGGACCAGCGCCTGCACGGCGGCGGGATCGGCGCCGGCCGAGGCGAGCGCCGCCATGAAGCCGATCGCCTGGTTGTCGACCGTGGTCGGCACCTTGGCGAGCAGCACGGCGTTGGAGCGCGGATCGACCGCCAGCAGGTCGGTGAAGGTGCCGCCGACATCGATGCCGACGGTGAGGATGCGTGGGGGCATGGTTAGACTCGATTGCTGGGAGCGCGGACCTCCAGTGGCGCCTCATGTCTTGCCGGAGCGCGGACCTCCAGGTCCGCCTCATCGTCATGAGCGGGCCTGGAGGCCCGCGGTCCCGGAAGAAAAACGCACATGATCTACACCGAAAGATACTGCTCACGAAGGGAAGCGTCGGCGGCCAGCTCGGCCATGGTGCCGCCGAAGCGGATCTGGCCCTTCTCGATGATGTAGGCGCGGTCGGCCACCGCCTGGGAGAAATGCAGGTTCTGCTCGCTCAGAAGCACGCACAGGCCCTCTTCCTTGAGCGCCCGGACCGAGCGCGCCATCTGCTCGACGATGATCGGGGCGAGGCCCTCGGACGGCTCGTCGAGCAGCACGCAGCGCGGATTGCCCATCAGGGTGCGGGCGATGGTGAGCATCTGCTGCTCGCCGCCCGACATGCGCCCACCCGGCCGCTCGCGCATCGCCGCGAGATTGGGAAACAGCGTGAACAGCTTGTCCTCGCTCCACGACGGCGCATCGGCGCGCGCCGGCTGGCGGCCGACTGCGAGATTCTCCATCACCGACAGCTCGGTGAAGATGCGGCGATCCTCGGGCACCCAGCCCAAACCGAGCTGTGCGATGCGGTGCGGCGGCAGGCGCTCGATGCGGCGGCCGGCGAACACGACCTCGCCGGATGCCGCCGGCACCAGGCCCATGATGGTCTTCATCACCGTCGATTTGCCGGCGCCGTTGCGGCCGAGCAGAGCCACGACCTCGCCGGCCGCCGCCGCGAGCGACACGCCGTGCAGGATATGGGCGCGGCCATAGTAGGCGTGAAGATCTTTCACGAGGAGCATGGGCACTCCTCGCTGGTCGCGCACAGGTCCGCGTTCCGGCAAAGCATCAGTGCCCGCTCCCCAGGTAGACTGCGCGCACGTCGGGGTTGGCGCGGACGTCGGCGGGCCGGCCGCCGGCGATGAGCTGGCCGCGATCGAGCACGATGATGCGGTCGGCCTGGCTGAACACCACGTCCATGTCGTGCTCGGTGAACAGCACGGCGATCTTCTGCGCGCGCGCCAGGCGCGCCGCCAGCGCCATCAGCGCCACGCGCTCCTTGGGCGCCATGCCGGCGGTCGGCTCGTCCATCAAGAGCAGCCGCGGCTGGTTGGCGAGCGCCATGGCGAGCTCGACCCGCTTCAGATCGCCGTAGGCCAGCACGCCACACGGCCGCTCGGCCTGGTCGAGCATGCCGACCTGGTCGAGCAGCGATTCGGCCTCCGGCCGGAAAGCGGCGCCGAAGCGCGCCAGCAGCGAGCCCAACCGTCCGGCGTGGGAGTAGAGCGCCATCTGCACGTTCTCGCGCACCGACAGCGAGGCGAACGTCGCGGTGATCTGGAAGGTGCGGCCGACTCCCAGCCGCCAGATGGCGCGCGGCCGCAAGCCGACGATGTCGCGGCCGTCGAGGCGCACGATCCCGGCATCGGGCGCGAGCTGGCCGTTCAGCATGTTGAAGCAGGTGCTCTTGCCCGCGCCGTTGGGGCCGATCAGCGCCAGCAGCTCGCCCGCCTCGACCGCGAACGACACGTCGGCCACCGCCTGCACGCCGCCGAACGCCTTGTGCAGGCCCTCGACTTGCAACGCGGCGGTCACGAGCGGGCCTCCCGCCAGCGGCCGACCAGGGCCTTCAAGCCGCCCACCAGGCCCTGCGGGAACAGGAGCACGATCGCCAGGATCGTGAGTCCCATGACGGCGCGCCAGAACTCGGTGCGGCGCGCCACCTCGTCGCGCAGCCAGGTGAAGATCGCGGCCCCCGCGAGCGGCCCGGTCAGGGTCTCGACGCCGCCCAGCAACACCATGATCAGCCCGTCGGTCGACTGGGCGATCGAGATCGTCGAGGGCGAGATGCTGCCCTTGGAGAAGGCGTAGACCGCGCCCGCCAGGCCGGCCAGCGTGCCGACCAGGATGAAGGCCTTCCATTGGAAGGTGCGCAGGTCGATGCCGATCGCTTCGGCCCGCAGCGGCGAATCGCGGCCGGCGCGCAGCGCGTAGCCGAACGGCGAGAACAGCACGCGCCACAGCAGCGCGATCGCCGCCCCGCACAACGCCAGCGCCAGATAGTAGTAGGCGGTCTTGCCGGCGAGCCACGGCGCGGGCCAGACGCCGAACACGCCGTTGCTGCCGCCGGTGACGGAGTCCCATTGGAAGACGATCGACCAGCTGATCTGCGCGAAGGCCAGGGTCAGCATGGCAAGATAGACGCCGCTCAGCCGCACGCAGAACCAGCCATAGACCACGGCGAAGGCGCCGGCGACCAACGGCGCCAGCAACAGCGCCGCCTCCATCGGCAGGCCGGCGCGCTTCAGGAGCAGGCCGGCGGCATAGGCGCCCAGGCCGAAATAGGCGGCGTGGCCGAACGACACCATGCCGGCCGGCCCCATGATGAAGTGCAGGCTGACGGCGAACAGCGCGAAGCAGAAGATGTCGGTGAGCAGGATGGTGACGTAGCGGTCGGCGAGCAGCGGCACGACCACGAGGGCGGCCAGCCAGACCAGTGCGAAGGTCCAGGAGGGCACTTCGAGCGGCGGCGCCGGATCGGCGGCCAGACGCTGGACGGCCGGCGGCTTGCCCAAGAGGCCGTAGGGCCGCACCACCAGCACGATCGCCATGATCAGGAACTCGACGACCAGCGTCAGCTTGGAGAAGGCGATCTCGACACCGAACCAGTGGACGGTGCCGATGCCGATGCAGAAGGCTTTGGCGACGCCGATCAGGATGGCGGCCAGGAAGGCGCCGCCGATGCTGCCCAGCCCGCCCACGACGGTGACGACGAAGGCGTCGGCGATGACCGAGAGGTCGAGCTCGAGATTGGCGGGTTCGCGCGGGATCTGCAGGGCGCCGCCCAGCCCGGCCAGCACCGAGCCGACGAAGAACACCGAGGTGAAGAGCTTCGCCTGATCGACGCCGAGCGCGCCCACCATCTCGCGGTCCTGGGTCGCCGCGCGCACCAGGGCGCCCCAGCGGCTGCATGTCAGCAGCAGCCAAAGGGCGGCGAGCACGACCGGGCCGATGGCGATCAGCAGCAGGTCGTAGGCCGGAATGCGCCGGCCCATGATCTCGACCGCCATCGACAGGCCGGGCGCGCGCGGGCCCACCAGGTCCTCGGCGCCCCAGACGAACAACGCCACATCCTTGATCACCAGCACGACGGCGAAGGTGGCGAGCAACTGGAAGAGCTCGGGCGCCTTGTAGATGCGCCGCAGCACCAGAAGCTCGATGGCGACGCCGACCAGCCCGACGACGAACGCCGCCAGCACGACGGCGCCCCAGAAGCCCAGCGGCGTGCGGCCGAACAGCTGGATCAGGCTGTAGGCGCCGTAGAGGCCCAGCATGTAGAGCGAGCCGTGCGCGAAATTCACGATCCGCGTCACGCCGAAGATCAGCGACAGGCCCGCCGACACCAGGAACAACGACGCCGCGGCCGCCAGCCCGTTCAGGAGCTGGATGATGATGGAGGCGAAGGTCACGTCAGGTCGTCGCTGCACCTTTCTCCCCAGCGAAGCTGGGGAGGTGGCCGAAGGCCGGAGGGGTCATGAGCACCATCGCTGATGTCCATGACCCCTCCGCCCCTTCGGGGGACCTCCCCACGCGAAGCATGGGGAGGAACGACTCGTCGTTGCCGTCAATTCGCCGGCCTCATCTTCCTGACCTCGTCGTCGGTCGGCAGGGCGTCTTTGCCGTCGACGAAACGCCACTCCTTCATGTAGCCCTTGCCGTCCTTGACGCCGATCCGGCCGACATAGGCGCCCATGGTCGACTGATGGTCGATCGGCCGGTACTCGACCATGCCGAACGGTGTCAGCACGGTGACACCCTTGGCTGCGGCGATCAGCTTGTCCTGGTCGAGCGAGCCCGCCTTCTTGATGATCTCGACCGCCGACATGATGGTGGCGTAACCAACGACCGAGCCGAGCCGCGGATAGTCCTTGAACTTGGCCTGGTAGGCGGCGAGGAACTTGGTGTGCTCGGGCGTCTTGATCTCGCTCCAGGGATAGCCCGTGACGTACCAGCCGTCCGGCGCCTCCTCCTTCAGGGGATCGAGATATTCCGGCTCGCCGGCCAGCAGGTTGAAGACCTCGACGCCCTTGAAGATGCCGCGCTGCTGGCCCTCGCGCACGAACTTGGCGAGATCGGGTCCGAACAGCGAGGAGAAGATCGCGTCCGGCTTGGCGTCGGCCAGCGCCTGCACGACGGCGCCGGCGTCGATGCGGCCGAGCGGCGTCGCCTGCTCGGTCACGAACTCGACGCCGGGCTGCTTGGCCGACAACAGCTTCTTGAAGGCGGCGGTGGCCGACTGGCCGTACTCGTAGTTGGGATAGACGATCGCCCAGCGCTTCTTGTTCAGCTTGACGGCGTCGGGAATCAGCATCGCCGTCTGCATGTAGGTCGAGGTGCGCAGGCGGAAGGTGTAGGCGTTGCCGTTGTCCCACACGATCTTGTCGCTGAGCGGCTCGGCGGCGAGGAAGAACACCTTGCGCTGCTTGGCGAAGTCGGCGACCGCCAGGCCGACATTGGACGGGAAGGTGCCGATCAGGAAGGCGGCGCCCTCGCGGCTCAGCAGCTCCTCGGCCACGCGCACCGCATCGCCGGGATTGCCGTTGTCGTCGCGGCTCACGACCTCGATCTTGCGGCCGAGCACGCCGCCCGCGGCATTGACCTCCTCGACCGCCAATTCCCAGCCCTTCTTGTAGGGCTCGAGGAAGGCCGGGAAGTTCTTGTAGCTGTTGAGCTCGCCGAGCTTGATCGGCGCCTGGGCGGCTGCCGGCACGACCATCGACAGCCAGACCAGCGCCGCGGCGCCAGCGAGCAACTTGTTGCGGGTCAACATTGTCATCCCTCCGTGAATCCCCTGTCCTCGAACCGAGCGTAGCGAGCCCGGCCCACCTCCCACAAGCTCAACTCGCGAACGACGAGCGCGCCTGGATGCCCCAATGCCCGTCCTGACGGGTCACGATGTAGATCGTATCGAAGCGGCCGATCAGCGAGCCGTCGGCGCGGAAGCGGCTGAACGCTACCTTGAGATGCACCTTGTCGGGTCCGACATGGATGGGCGTGCGCTCGTCCCACTGGCTGCGCGCCCAGCCCTCGCCCGCCCGGGCATGGAAGTCGGCGAGCTTGTAGTCGCCGCGCTTGTGCCAGACCAGGACCTTGCCGCCGGCCAGCCGCACATGGGGGAAGTTGCAAGCGGCGTTGACCGCCGTTTCGTCGCCGTGATTGAGGCCAGCTATGTAGGCATCGAGCACTTTCATCGCCGCCGCCAATGGATCGCTCATCCCACCCTCGCTTGTAAAAGAGCGTTGTCGCCCGTCTCCAACCGCCATCGGCCACGCAACGAAAGTGCCGCGCCGTCGATCAGGCCGCACAGCCGTAGCCGCCGCGCCTCGGCCAAGCCGCGGTCGAGCGCCTCGTCGATCGCCGTGTCGGGCAGCGCGCCGACCGCGACAGTGACCGCCAGATCGCCGAGGTCGCTGTCGGGATCGAGGTCGCGCGCCGGGCGGCGCTCGATCGCCGGATGGTCGAGGTTCACCGCATTGGCGATCAGCGTGGCGGCGGCATCGGCGGCGGCGGCGGTCGCTGCCAGCACGGTCGCCGAATCGGCGATGCCGAGCGAGAACGAGCGGCCGCCGCGGCCCGAGGTCGCGATGCCGCGTATCGGGCTGTCGTGCGTCAGGCACGCCACACCATCGAGCGCCGTGGCGAAGATGCCGGCGGCGAGCACATGGCCGGGCGTGAGATGGAAGGCGATGTCGCCGCCGTCATTGACATAGGCCTTGTCGAGCGTACGACCTCTCACCAGCGCCTGCAGCATCTCGTCGGCTACCGCCCCCGCGACCGCCGCCATGGGCGTGATGTAGACGGCGCGATGCGGCCACACCGCTTCGACCATGCGGCGCGCCACCGGCCCCTGCAGCAGCGGATAGATGCCGGCGACGGGACGGCGCAGGGCCGGCAGCTCGCGTACCAGCGTGGGCAGGATGTCGCCGAAGCGGTCGATCGCCTGACGGTAAGCCTGCTCGACCTCGGCCGCCAACCCGAACGCCTCGATGACGAGGTCGATCGGACCGTGCTGCAGATGCAGGCGGCCGTCGGCCAGACGGGCGGCGATGGCGCTCACCGATCGCCCTTGTCGAGCCGCACGGTCTGGCTGCGCAGCACGTCCTCCAGCGTGACGGCGCGCGAGGCATAGCCGCCGAGCGCCGCGTAGTCGCTGGCCCGCAGGGTGAATTCGATCGGCGCGACCAGCGCCGGCGTCGGCACGTAACCGAACGACTTCTCGGGCATGCGGGCGACATCGACCATCAGGGTGATGCCGCCGCCCGGCCAGACAAAGGCCGGCACGCCGCCCAGCGTCACCTTGGTCAGCGCCTCGCGCACCGAGCGCGTCAGCCGCACGGGATTCTCGGTCACGCCGGCGCGCAGCGAACCGCCGGCGCCGGCCATGAACATCACGGTGCAAAGCGCCGGCTCGCAATTCTCGGCGATGCGCTCGACGACGCGGCGCACCGCATCGGGCATCTCGGCCGGCCGCGGCTTCAGCCCGGCATCGAGCTCGAACCACGCCGAATGCTCGCCCGTGGTCGAGACCATCAGAAGCTTCAGCCCGGGCCAGGCCTGCTTGGGGTCGATCTTGTCGATGATCTCCAAAGGATCGGAGATGGCGGTACCGCCCCAGCCGAGGCCGGGCTCGGCGACCTGGAAGTAGCGGCCGGGCGTCGATTTGCGGCCGCGCACGCGGATGCCGGCCGGCTTCATGTCGAGAAAACGGCCACCCTGGTGCTCGCTCAACACGCCGGTGATGTGGTCGTCGACCACGATCACCTCGTCGACATGATCCCGCCATTGCGGCGCGAACATGCCGATGGCGGCCGAGCCGCAGCCGACGCGCATGCGCTCCTCGCGCGTGCCGTTGACCACCGGCGGCCGGTCGGCCTGGACCACGACGCGGGTGCCGCCGTCGATCGCAAGCTCGACGGCCTGGCGGTTGCACAGCGCCAGCAGCGCCTCGCAGGTGACGACGCCTTCCCTCTTGCTGCCGCCGGTCAGGTGGTGCACGCCGCCCAGCGACAGCATCTGCGAGCCATACTCGGCGGTCGTGACATGGCCGATCGCCTCGCCGCCGACCCGCACCGCCGCCTGCTCGGGGCCGAGCCAGCGGTCGGTGTCGATCTTCACCTTGACGCCGCAGTAGCTGAAGATGCCCTCGGTCACGACCGTGACCATGTCGACGCCTTCGTGCTTCGACGAGACTATGAAGGGCGCGGGCTTGTAGTCGGGATAGGTCGTGGTGGCGCCGATTCCGGTGACGAAAGCGCCCTCGCCCTTGCCCAGCTCACCTCGCCACGCGTCGCTGCCTTCGACGAAAGCGACGCGCGCCAAGTCGGGCTTGGCCAACAGAACCAGCGGATCGACGCGCACCAGCCGGCCATCTTCGTTGGCGTAGCGATCGCAGGCGCCGGCGCGGCCGGGACGGATGCGGCACAGCACCGGGCAGGCATCGCAGCGCACGATGCCGGCCGTGGTCTCGGCTTCGCTGAGCGCGATGTCGTCGCTCATGGCGTGATCTCCGCGGCTACGATGGCCTCCCGCAGGCGATGGGGCAACAGCGGCAGGCGCGTGGCGCGCACGCCGGTGGCGTGCTGGACGGCGCCCAGGATGGCGGGCGCGGTCGGCACCAGGCCGGGCTCGCCGACGCCCTTGGCGCCGGACGGGCCGAGCGGCTCGCGGTCCTCGATCAGGATGCACTCGATCTCGGGTACGTCGCCGACGGTCGGGATCAGATAGTCGTGCAGGTTCTCGGTGCGACCGGGCAGATACTCTTCCATCAGCGCCAGCCCCAAGCCCTGGGCGATGCCGCCCTCGATCTGGCCTTCGACCAGCGCCGGGTTGATGGCGCGGCCGACATCGTGGGCGGCCACGACGCGCAACACCTTGACCGTGCCGAGCTCGAGATCGACCTCGACCGTGGCGATCTGCGCGGCAAAAGCATAGGTGGCATAGGGAATGCCCTGCCCGTCGGCATCGAGCGGCGTGGTCGGCGGATCGAAGCTGCCGTCGCCGATCAACGGGCCGGCCTGGGCAAGATCGATGGTGCGCACCTCGCCGCCGTCGCGTACGGCAAGCACGGCGCCGTCGAGCGACAAGGCCGCGTCGGTGCCGGCATTGGCCAGCCGCAGGATCTGCCGGCGCAGATCCGCCGCGGCGCGCTCGGCCGCCTTGCCGGAGACGAAGGTTTGGCGCGAGGCCGAGGTCTTGCCGGCATCGAGAGTGAGGTCGGTGTCGCCGGCGACCAGCGCGATCCGGCCGACCGGCAGGCCGAGCGCGTCGGCCGCGATCTGGCTCAGGATGGTATTGGAGCCCTGCCCGATGTCGACGGCGCCGCTGTAGAGCGTGAGCGTGCCGGCCGGCGACAGGCCGATGCGCATGCGCGACGGATTGGACATCGAGGTGTTGCCGATGCCGTACCACATGCAGCCGATGCCGACGCCGCGCCGCTTGGCGCCGCCGGACCTGTTGAAAGCGGCAACTTCCTGATGGGCTTTACGCCAATGCGGCCGCAAGGCGTCGAGGCATTGGGCGAGGCCGGCCGAATGGGCCAAGGTCTGGCCGGTCGCCGTGCTGTCGCCGGCCCTGAGTGCGTTCAAGTGCCGGAACTCGAGGCGGTCGATGCCGAGCTTGTCGGCCAGCGCATCCATCATCGCCTCGTGGGCGATCGCCGCTTGCGGCACGCCGAAGCCGCGGAAGGCGCCGGCCGGCGGGCCGTTGGTGAAGAAGGCCTCGCCCCAGGTGGCGACGTTGGGCACGTGATACGGCCCCATGGCGTGGACCGGCACGCGGTTGGCGACGGTCGGCCCCCAGGAAGCGTAAGCGCCGGTATCGAAGCTGGCCGTCACCTCGCAGGCCAGCAATTTGCCGGCGGCATCGCAGCCGAATTTTGCGGCGATCCGCGACGGATGACGCTTGGTCGAGGCGGCCATGCTCTCGGGCCGCGTATAGACGAACGCCACCGGCCGGCCGAGCGCCCAGGCCGCCAGTGCCAGCAGCGGCTGCACCGAGAGATCGAGCTTGCCGCCGAAGCCGCCGCCGCAGGCGGTCGGCACGATGCGCACCGCCTCCGGCCGCAGGCGCATGATGCTCGCGACCTCGTCGCGGTCCATGTAGGGCGTCTGGGTCGAGGCGTGGATTTCGAGGCGGTCGCCAACGCGCACCGCCCAGCCCGCCTCGGGCTCGATATAGGCGTGCTCGACGAAGGCGGTCTCGAACACGCCCTCGGTGACGGCGGCGGCGGCGGCGAAAGCCTCGGCGACCTTGCCGCGGCGCACGCCGCCTTCGAGCAGGAGATTGCCCGGCTTGTCGGCCTGGACCAGCAGCGCGCCGTCTGCCGTCGCAGCAGCGATGCCCATCACCGGCGTCTCCGGCAGCCAGGCGATCGGCACGTCCTCGTCGCGGATCGACAGCACTGCTCGGCGATCACCGACCAAGGCGACGACCGCCTCGCCGCGATAGCGCACCACGCCGTCGGCCAGCACCGGCTGATCCTTGATGTCGGGATAGATGCCATAGCCGTTGAACGGCACGTCGGCCGCCGTCAGCACGGCCGCCAACCGCTGCCGCAGCG
>Ga0194132_10011616_pt1 | contig 11283 bp, 8 predicted proteins | sample TA2KigOf80mmetaG_FD_148612 | JGI IMG/M metagenome (GOLD analysis project Ga0194132, IMG submission 148612) | Freshwater microbial communities from Lake Tanganyika, Tanzania - TA2015054 Kigoma Offshore 80m | ecosystem: Environmental > Aquatic > Freshwater > Lake | place: Tanzania: Lake Tanganyika... | reverse complement strand
CCATCAGATTCGACGATCGAATGCTTACGGCATCGTCTCGGGGCTACGTCGACGCGGCTTTCAGCGTATCGCCGACGATCACCTGCCCGACGATCTCGACGTGCTGCGCCGAAGACTGCGCGCTCATCTCGACACGCACGATGTACTCATTCTATCCGGCGGCGTCTCGATGGGTCAGCTCGATCTCGTGCCGCGCGTGCTGGCCGAACTCGGCGTGCGACAGGTCTTTCACAAAATCGCTCAGCGTCCGGGCAAACCCATGTGGTTCGGCATCGGACCGACCGGCACCGCCGTCTTCGCACTGCCCGGCAACCCGGTCTCGACACTCGTCTGTCTCGCTCGCTATGTCATTCCAGGCTTGTATGCGGCGATGGGCGAGACCGCGCGTCCTGTTGAGAAAATCGCCATCGCAGCACCGATTGAGGTGAAGGTCGCAATGACGAGCTTCATGCCCGTTCAAGTGCAGGGCGATGACTGGGGTCGTCTATGGGCACACCCCTGCCCCACCAATGGCTCGGGCGATTTCTCCTCACTCACCGGCACCGATGGCTTCGTGGAGTTGCCGCCTGGACCCAATACGTACGCCAAGGGCTTCGTGACACGACTCTGCCGCTGGTAAGGTGCGGAAAGCCATGAGCGTTACCGAACACAAGCTGATCCCCTTGCGCTCAACCGAAGGTCCGCGCGATGCGCTCGGCCGACCCATGCGTGACTTACGCATCTCAGTAATGGATCGCTGCAATTTTCGCTGCCCCTACTGCATGCCGCAGCAAACCTTCCACGACGGCTATCGTTTTTTGAAGTCGGCGGAGCGGCTTGACTTCGATGAGATCGTGCGCCTCGCACGCCTCTCTGCCTCGCTCGGCGTACGTAAGTTACGTATCACGGGCGGCGAGCCGCTGCTACGGCCGAATCTCTCGGATCTCATCGGTGACCTCTCGACATTGCCCGGTATCGATGACATCGCCCTCACGACCAATGGAGTACTGCTCGCCAAATACGCCACCGAGCTCAAGGCCGCAGGACTCTCTCGTATCACCATCAGTCTCGACAGTCTCAATGCTGAGGTATTCAAAAAAATGAGCGGAGGCTTTGGCGGCGTCGAGGAAGTGCTCGCGGGCATCGAGGCGGCACAACGCGCGGGACTGACACCGATCAAGATCAACGTCGTCGTTCAACGCGGCGTCAATGATCACACCGTGCTGCCGATGATCGAACATTTTCGCAGCACCGGCGTCATCGTTCGGTTGATCGAATACATGGATGTCGGTAACCGCAACGAGTGGCAAGCCGACCTCGTCGTACCCTCACGCGATCTGCTCGCCGCCATTCATCAGCGTTGGTCGCTTTCACCTCGCGAGCGTAACTACCGCGGCGAAGTCGCTGACCGGTATGCCTTCGATGACGGTGCGGGCGAGGTCGGTTTCATTTCCTCGGTGACGCAGCCGTTCTGTCAGGACTGCTCGCGCGCTCGTCTCTCATCGGATGGCAAGCTCTACACCTGTCTGTTCGCGACTATCGGCGCTGACCTGCGCGGACCCTTGCGCGCCGGCGCAAGCGATGCGGAGTTGCTCGACCTTCTTTCAGGAACTTGGCGACGACGCGGTGACCGCTACAGCGCACTGCGCGGCGGAATGCCGCTGTCCGGCCGCAAGGTCGAAATGTTCCATATCGGCGGCTGAGACGACACCATGGCTCAGACTAAAAGAAAAAATCCGAAAAAGAAAAAGGTGACGGGTGATCGTGCCCATGCGGGCCTCACCCACCTCGATGCCGCGCGACGACCGACCATGGTGGATGTGAGTGACAAGGCGGTCACGCGTCGCAGCGCGACGGCCGAGGCGCGCATCAAACTGCCGAGTTTCGTTGCTCGGGCGTTGGTTACCACGGGGCACCGAACGCGAAAAGGCCCCGTGTTCGACACGGCGATCATCGCGGGCGTGCAAGCCGTCAAGCGCACGTACGAGCTCATCCCGTTTTGTCACCCTTTACCGATCGAACACTGTGACATCGATATCGATGCACAGAAGACCCGTGTCACGATCCGCTGCACCGTGGCTACTGCGCACAAGACGGGCGTCGAAATGGAGGCCCTGACCGGCGCCACAGCGGCAGCACTCACGATCTACGACATGTGCAAAGCCCTCTCCCACGATATCGTGGTCGAGTCGGTTCGACTGCTCGACAAATCAGGCGGTCAACGCAACGTTTCCCGGAGACGCCGATGACCCTCGCGCAGCCCGAGGCGCCCGTGTTCGGTTTGTTACTCACCGGCGGACGAAGTTCGCGGATGCGGCGCGACAAGGCAGCGCTCGAATACCGCGGTCGTACCCAACTCGAAGACGCCTACGAACTGCTCGCATCGGTCACGAAACGTGCCTTCATCTCGGTACGTCCCGATCAGGTAAACGAACCCCTGCGCCAAAGATTCCCACAAATCGTGGATGCGCAGACCGAACTCGGCCCGCTCGCCGGCATCCTCGCTGCGCAAGGCGCGCATCCCCACGCAATCTGGCTCGTGCTCGCCTGTGATTTGCCTTTTCTCGATGGGTCGGTGCTTCGTTATCTACTCGAGCGGCGTGACCGAGAGGGCTATGCGACCGCCTTCCGCTCGACCCACGACGGCCTGCCCGAGCCGCTCTGCGCGGTGTATGAACCGAGGTCGGTCGCCGCCCTTGCCCGCTACGCGACCAGGGGCAAGAGCTGCCCACGGAAATTCCTGATCGAACATCACGCGACGCTGCTCGAGCCGTTGCGCGCCGAGGCGCTCGACAACGTCAACTCGACCGCGGACTATTGGACTTCCATGCAGGCCCTTTCACCCGATGCTCTTCCCTCGCGCAGCGTTCGCGTACAGTACTTCGCGTTGCTGCGCGAACAAGCCGGTCGCAGCGAAGAAGCATTGACGACCGCCGCTCGCACCCCCGCCGAGCTCTATGGCGAGCTGCAAACTCGATACGGATTCACACTGCCCGCAGACATGCTCAAGGTCGCCGTGAATGCTGAGTTCGGTGATTGGAGTCAGCCGCTACAAAACCACGACTCCATCGTGTTCATCCCACCGGTGGCCGGAGGCTGATCTCGCCATGAGGCCGATGCGCTTTCGGTTCAGCTCGTCGGCGCTCGATCCCGAGTCGCTGCGTATAGAACTCGCGGGTCCGACATGCGGGGGCTACACCGCGTTCGAAGGTTGGGTGCGCAATCACAACGAAGGTCGGGAAGTGCGTCACCTCGAATACGAAGCGTTCGCCGAACTCGCCGTACGCGAGGGTGAACGCATCATCGCCGAGGCCTGCGAGCGATTCGGTGTCGATCATGCGCGCTGCGTACATCGGGTCGGCGATCTCGCCCTCGGGGAACTCGCCGTGTGGGTGGGCGTGAGCGCCCGCCACCGCGACGAAGCCTTCAAGGCGTGCCGGTACATCATCGACGAAGTGAAGCATCGTGTGCCAATCTGGAAAAAGGAGCACTACGTCGATGGCGATTCGGGTTGGGTCAACTGCGAACGCTGCGCGGCGACGCCGGCACACGCTGACCATGCGAGTGACGATCACGCGCACTCCCATCCGCCACATCTCCATCACGAACATTCGCATCACGAGCATGCACATCACGCCGCCGCGACGCATCGTCAGTTCGTCGAACCACCCCGGGTACCCGATTACTCGCGGCAAATGAACCTTCGGGAAGTTGGCGCTGCGGGACAAGCACGCCTGCGCGCCGCGCGCGTCGCCGTCGTGGGCGCCGGCGGTCTCGGGGTACCGGTGCTGCAATATCTGGCCGGTGCGGGCATTGGTTGGCTCACGCTGATCGATGGCGATCGACTCGAGCCCTCCAACCTGCATCGTCAAACGTGGTACGCCCTCGCCGACTGCGGCATACCCAAAGCGGAACTCGCCGCCGCCCGCGTACGCGCGCTCAATCCGGATGTCGACGTCCACGTCCACGTCGGTCGTCTCGACATCGAGAACGGCGCTACCCTGCTCGCGCATCACGACCTCGTCATCGACTGCACCGACAACTTCGCCACTAAATTTTTGATCAACGATCTCGCGCAGTCGCTCGGAGTGCCGGCCGTGTTCGCGAGCGTCCACCAATACGAAGGTCAGCTACAGGTCGTCGATCCGATACGGCGTAGCGCCTGTCTGCGCTGCCTGTGGCCAAACGCCACCCGTGACGGCGTCGTGGGCAACTGCGCCGAGGCCGGCGTACTCGGCCCCGTGCCGGGCGTACTCGGTGGTCTACAAGCGCTCGAGGCCCTCAAGATTGTGCTGGGCTTGCCGGGTCGATTGGGCGACGAGCTGCTGACGGTCGACCTCGTCGGCCTCTCGACAACGCGCTTGCGCGGGCGCCGAAACGCTGCCTGCGAAGGTGGCTGCGAGCCGTCCACGCTTGCGCTGCAACGCGCCGCCTGCGAACGCCGAGACGCCAGCCGCACGCCGCTCGAACTCGAGTTCGACGACTTGCAGAGCGCTCTCGCAAAGGGTTACACGCTTGTCGACATTCGCGAGCCCAAAGAAATTGACGAGACACCGCTCGAGACTGCTGCCCTGCCTGTCCCCATGGGTGAATTGCTCGCCGGGCGTAACCTGCCGCCCGACGGGCGTTACCTGCTCATCTGTGCACGCGGCGCACGCAGCCTCGGCACCGCTCGCAGCCTGCGCGATCGCGGCCTCGAGAACGTTTATTCTTTGAAGGGCGGCACGCTCGGCCTGCCCGAACGTCAAGGACGAATCTGACCCGAGCCGCGCACGACGTACTTGTAACTCGTCAACTGCTCGAGTCCGACCGGGCCTCTCGCATGTAAGCGATCGGTCGAGATGCCAATCTCAGCGCCCATACCGAACTCGCCTCCATCGGCAAACTGCGTCGATGCATTGTGCAGCACGATGGCGCTGTCGACGCCCTCGAGAAACCTGAGCGCCGTCGCATCGTTGCTCGTAATGATGGATTCGGTGTGCGAAGAACCATAGTGATCGATGTGTGCCATCGCCTCCTCGACACCCTCGACCACCTTCACCGCGATGATCGAATCGAGATATTCCGTCCCCCAATCTGCCTCGGACGCAGCCGTCACGCGGGGATCGACGTTCTGCGTCGACGCGTCGCCGCGCACGACGCACCCCGCATCGAGCAGCGAGTGCACGAGCACCCCAAGATAATCGGCAGGTGCACCGCGATCGACGAGCAGGGTTTCAGCAGCCCCACACACGCCCGTGCGCCGCAGCTTGGCGTTGAGCGTGATAGCAACCGCCATCGCGAGATCGGCGTCGCGATCAACGTAGACATGACAATTGCCATCAAGATGACCGATAACCGGCACTCTCGCCTCACGGCGTACGCGCTCAATGAGTCCCTTGCCTCCGCGCGGCACCACGACGTTGAGGGCACCCTCGAGACCCTCGAGCATCAGGCCAACGGCCGCACGATCGACCACGCGAACCCGTTGAATACAACTCACGGGCAGCTCCGCCTCACGCAAGCCCGCCTCGAGACAGTCGTGGATCGCTGCCGTCGAATGCAGACTCTCGGAACCGCCCCGAAGGATCACAACATTACCCGACTTTAGACAGAGCGCGCCCGCATCGGCCGTCACATTCGGTCGGCTTTCGTAGATGATGCCGAGGACACCGAGCGGAACGGCGACCCGCGCAATGCGCAGGCCATTCGGTCTCGTCCACTCGGCGAGCACTCGCCCGACCGGGTCGGGCAAGGAGGCAATGTCCTCGAGTCCGCGGGCCATCGCCTCGACACGCGCGGCATCAAGACGTAAACGATCGAGCAGTGCCGCAGAAAGACCACGCTCTTCGGCCGTACGCGTGTCTTGCGCGTTCGCGGCCAATATCTTTGAGGCGTCACGGCGAATCGCCGTAGCCGCCGCACGCAGCGCACGGTCCTTTTGTTCGCGCGAGGCGGACGCGAGCACCGGCGCCGCCGCCCGAGCGGCGCGAGCGAGCTCCTGCATCAGCGCTTTCATCGCATCACCAAGTCGTCGCGGTGGATGAGCTCATCGCGGCCCGCAAACCCGAGCAGCGTGGCGATCTCGCTCGTTCGACGACCCAAGATGCGCGAAGTCTCCTCGACCGAGTACGCGACGATGCCCCGAGCGATCTCGCTCCCGTCGGTACCGAGCACACTGACGGTATCGCCGCGATCGAAACGCCCGCGCAAGGCCGTCACGCCCGCCGGCAGTAAACTCTTGCCCGAACGCAGCGCCCGCTCGGCTCCGGCATCGACGAGCAACGCCCCGGAAGGCCGCAGACTCCCGGCGATCCATTGCTTGCGTGCCGCGACCGGTGAGGACTTAGGTCTGAACCAGGTACACCGCGCACCCTGTTCGAGACGACGTACGGGATGTCTCGGCGAACCCAACGCGATGCAGAAGTGGGCGCCCGCCGCCACGGCGATCTTCGCCGCCATGATTTTGGTAGTCATGCCACCGCGTCCGACTTCCGAAGCGGATTCACCTCCCATCGATTCGATACGGGGCGTGATCTCGCGAACGAGCGGAACGAACTTCGCCTTGGGGTCGAGCTTGGGGTCGGCGGTGTAGAGCCCGTCGATATCCGAGAGCAGCACGACGCAGTCCGCGCTCACCATCTGGGCCACCCTCGCCGCGAGTCGATCGTTGTCGCCGTAGCGGATTTCGGCCGTCGCCACCGTATCGTTTTCGTTGATGACTGGAACGGCGCCACGCTCGAGGAGCGAATCAAGGGTGGCGCGCGCATTGAGATACCGCACGCGCTGCTCGCTATCCTCGAGTGTGAGCAGCACTTGGGCGACCTGAATATCCCATTGCTCCAGTAATTCCTTGTACGCGTGAGCCAGACGGATCTGACCCACCGCTGCAGCAGCCTGACTCTCCTCGAGTCGTAATGGGCCCCGAGGGAGTCTGAGATGGCGTCGGCCGAGCGCTATCGCCCCGGAGGACACCAGCACCACCTCCTTGCCTTGCCGTCGCAGTCGCACCACATCTTCGATCAGCGTTTCGAGCCAAGCGCGATTGAGACGTCCCGACTCGCCATCGACGAGCAGCGCCGAACCCACCTTGACCACGATGCGGCGGGCTCGAACCAAGGGCGTTAAAGGGGTGGCTTGTGTTTGGGAAGGCATGATGAGTCATCCTCGACGCGTGGCACTATAGAGGAGAGTCGAAGTAAAATCCCATCTGATCTCCCAAAGGTCCCGTGTCGAGGTAGTTCCCGTGAACAGAGATAACGAACCCGTCAAAGGCCAGTGGTACGAGAACGTCGAAGACGACGAAACTTTCCGCGTGCTCTCTGTCGACGAGGATGCAGAGGTCGTTGAGATTGAATACCTCGAGGGAGAAATCGAAGAACTCGACCTGGAGGAATGGCGTGAATTCGACCTCGAACTCATCGATGAGCCTGAAGGCTGGTCCGACGAAGACGATGAGGATGAGAACGAAGAAGACTGGGACGACGAGGACGAAGACGAGGATGACGACTGGGACGACGATGAGGATGAAGACGAAGAGTACGACAACGACGGTCGTGAGCGCTGATCGTTTTCTTTGCCTGTGAGCGACAGCCTCGACAGTTGGTACCACGAAAAAGAGTCGGCTTGGCTCTACGGTCGTGTCGCCGCCTGCGAGCCTGATCCGGCGAAAAGCAGAATGTTCCGTCAGCTCGGCGAAGCGGCCGCCGAGCAAGCATTGAAGTGGCAGGCGCTCGATCCTACTGGGCAATATTCGTTCACACCCTCCACCCGAGCGCGCATCGTCGCCTCACTGGCGAAGCGCTTCGGTCCGCGAGCGTCTCGTCATGTGCTCGCCGCCATGAAATTACGCGGCATCTCCGTCTACACCGCAGGGCCCTCAGTGGGCCACGACATGCCGACGTCCATCTCCGAAGTGGGCCAAAGACATCGCGGTATCTCAGGTGGAAATCTTAGAGCCACCGTCTTCGGCATCAACGACGGACTCGTGTCGAACGCCGCGCTCGTGATAGGCGTCGCGGGCGCTGGGGCTGCACCCGGTACGGTGCTCGTCACTGGCGTGGCCGGATTACTCGCCGGTGCGCTCTCGATGGCCGCCGGCGAATATGTCTCGGTGCGCTCGCAACGCGACATGTACGAATATCAAATTGCGCTCGAACGTGAAGAGCTCGACGAATACCCGGAAGAAGAAGCCGAGGAGCTCGCCTTGATCTACGCCGCACGCGGCATGGACCTGGACAAGGCGCGAGACATCACCCGCGAACTCGTCACTCGCCCCGAGCAAGCCCTCGAAGTGCTGGCTCGCGAAGAGCTTGGTCTCAACCCGAGTGATCTTGGCTCGCCTTGGGGCGCCGCCTCTGCGTCGTTCATCGCCTTTTCAGTGGGTGCGATCCTGCCCTTGCTTCCCTTTCTGGTCGGTCCGTCTCTCGGGCTTGCCTCCGGCAGTACCATCGGCTGGACCATCGGCATCACCCTCGTTTCGTTGGCCGGTATCGGCCTTTCCATCAGCCTGTTCACGGGGCGTCAGGCATGGCGCGGCGCCTTGCGCATGGTGCTCATCGGCGGCGGCGCAGGCGTGATCGCCTGGCTCGTCGGTCGTCTGCTCGGCGTCGCCCTCGCCTGATCAACCGCACTGTGGGCTATCCCCGGCGACCGCCGCGGCCGAATCAGAACCCGTGGTAGTTTTTCCGACGATTCCGTTGGGAGGTTGGGAATGAATCTTTCGGTTCTGCTTTGGGGCATTCCGCAGGCCATGCGGGCCATGTCGAAGCTTTACCCCGACTACGCGAGTCGCCTCAAAGAACGCGATCTCGTGGCGCAGTTCCGCTTACGTGACGTCCCCGAGGGTCGCTGGATTGCGCTCCAGGGTGGCGCGGTTCGCTCCGGTTCGGGACTGCACGTCTCCCCCGACCTCACCCTCCATTTCAAGAATCGCGATATTGCCGAAAACTTCCTGACGCCGCCGTTCGACATGCTCGAGCGCATCGATGCGGCCAAAAATTTCAAGATCGGTCTCGAGGGTCCGGACGATCTCGCCGTGTGGTTCATGCAGACCCTCACACGACTCGAAACGATCACCTGGAAAGCCGGCACTGACATGGGTGACGGCGTCACCCGCTTCACCAACGGCACCAACAGCGGACCGATCTTCGTTTATGTGAAAAACGGCAAAATCATTCGCACGACGCCCATCGACTTCGACGACAGCGACGCGCCGTCTTGGTCGATCACGGCGCGCGGGAAGACGTTCACGCCAAGCCGGCGGACCACCGTCGCGACGCACGGCCTCTGCCTTAAGTCGATGGTGTATTCGAAGAACCGCATCCTGCATCCGATGAAGCGCGTTGACTTCGACCCGGATGGCGAACGTAATATCCAGAATCGCGGCAAGTCAAAGTTCGTTCGCATCAGTTGGGACGAAGCGCTCGAAATCGTCAGTAAAGAAATTAAGCGCGCCAAGGCCGTCGGCCCCGGCGCCATCTGTGTCGCCAACGGCTCTCATCACCAGTGGGGCAATCTCGGCCACTACCTGAGTGCGTTCAACCGTTTCTGGAACCTCATCGGCGTCACCAAACTCGTGCACACGCCCGATAGCTGGGAGGGCTGGTTTTGGGGCGCGATGCACCACTGGGGCAATAGCCTGCGTCTCGGATGTCCTGAGTTCTATGGCACGGTCGAGGACTGCCTGAAAGAGGCCGAGCTGATCGTCTTCTGGTCGAGCGACCCCGATGCCACGTACGGCTTCGATGGAACCGAGCGTCGCGAATGGGCGAAGCAACTCGGCATCAAGATGGTGCATATCGACCCGTACCTCAACCACACCGCCGCGCACCTCGGCGGCAAGTGGATCTCGCCCAAGCCCGGCACCGATGCGGCGATGGCCCAAGCGCTCTGTCACGTCTGGATCACCGAAAATCTCTACGACGAAAAATTCGTCGTCGAACGCACAACCGGCTTCGACGAGTGGAAGGCCTATATCCTCGGCGAAAGCGACGGTATCCCGAAGACGCCGGAGTGGCAGGAAAAGGAAACCGGCGTGCCGGCGCGCGACGTTCGCGCACTCGCCCGCGAGTGGGGCTCAAAGAAAACCTACCTCGGTGCGGGGGGTTGGGGTGTCGGCCTTGGCGGTGCCGGCCGCAGCCCGATGGGTGCGCAATGGGCGCGCATGATGACCATCCTCGGCGCGATGCAGGGTTATGGCCGCCCAGGCTCGAACTTCGGTAATCTGCAGTTTGGCGCGCCGCTCGACTTCAATTTCTATTTCCCGGGCTACAGTGAAGGCAGCTTCTCGGGCGAGCTCATGGCGAGCGCGAACTCGGCCAACAACTACCAGCGCATGCCGCACATCGTGACCATGAGTTCGGTCCGTCAGGCTATTCCGCGCATGTGGTTCCCCGAGGCCATCACCCAAGGCAAGGCGATGGGCTATCTCACCGACGTCTCGTCGATCCAGGGACAATTCTTCCCCTTCGGCTACCCCTCACCCGGCCACGTCCGCGTCGAGATGCTCTATAAATACGGTAGCTCTTCACTCGGTACGCAGGTCGGTTCGAACCGCTGGATCAAGGCATATCAGCACGAGAGCTTGAAGTTCGTGGTGAACCAGTCGGTGTGGTGGGAAGGCGAAACACCCTTCGCCGACGTCATCTTGCCGGCCTGTACGGTCTTCGAGCGCTGGGATATCAGCGAGTGGTACAACGTCGGTACGGGCTACGTGCACCACATGTATTCGATGAACAACCATCGCGTCATCACAATGCAGCACAAGGCGATTGAGCCGCTCGGCGAGTCGAAGTCCGACTACGATATCTTCCTCGCCATCTCGGAGAAGCTCAACATGGGCTCGGTGTACTCCGAGGGCGGCACCTCCGAATACGACTGGTGCAAGCGCGTCTTCGACTCTTCTGATCTCGCCAAAAAAATCTCGTGGCGCGAGTTCTTAAAGAGGGGGTACTACGTGGTCCCGCCCGATCCCGAATCGGCCCGTGTGCCCACCGCCAATCGCTGGTTTTATGAAGGGCGTAAAAAAGATACGCCCGAGCCCTACCCTCTCCCCTCAGAGTATGTCGGCGGTCTTGGCAAAGGGCTGCAAACACCCTCCGGCAAGTTCGAGTTCATCGCCACGACGCTCCAGCGCATCGATGACCCCGATCGTCCACCGCTCAACCAATACATGCCGGTGTACGAAGACGGCAAACGCGAACCGGAACTCGCCGAGTTCCCACTGCAATTGCTCTCGCCTCACTCGCGTTACCCCTTCCATCTCATGGGTGATGACGAAGGCTCGAGCGTACGCGACATCCGCGAGCATCGTGTGTTTAAAGA
>Ga0194132_10011610_pt1 | contig 11285 bp, 6 predicted proteins | sample TA2KigOf80mmetaG_FD_148612 | JGI IMG/M metagenome (GOLD analysis project Ga0194132, IMG submission 148612) | Freshwater microbial communities from Lake Tanganyika, Tanzania - TA2015054 Kigoma Offshore 80m | ecosystem: Environmental > Aquatic > Freshwater > Lake | place: Tanzania: Lake Tanganyika... | reverse complement strand
CAGCAGCAGGAGCTTCACGCCCTTCTTCTTCGCGGCCTCGACCATCAGGTCGTAGAGGCCCATCTCCCACTCCCAGCCGAGCACGTGCAACTCGCCCTGCTTGAGCTTGGCGCATTCGTCCACCGCCGCGTCGATCTCGGCGATGGTCACCGGCGCGTCCACCGCGCCGATGTGGATCATCGCCTTGCCCTTCTTGCCGTGCAGGTGCGCCATGCCCGCCACCGGCTGCGCACCGTAGAGCTTGAGGATGAAGGCGAGGTACTCGTAGAGCGCCTGCTCGGCGCGCGGCTTGTCCTTCGCCTCGCCGAAGGTCACGCCCTGCCAGTACTGGCGCTCGTACTTGCCGAGGTTCAGCACCTCGAAGGGCTTGCAGTTCTCGATGCCGAGCAGCCGCTTGCGGGTGACGTGGATGCCCCAGCGGCCGAGGTCGCAGCCGATCCAGCGGCGGCCGAGCTTCTCGGCGACAGCGAGCGTGGTGCCCGAGCCGACAAAGAAGTCGGCGACTAGATCGCCCGGCTTCGAAGACGCCTCAACGATCCTTCTCAGTAGGCCCTCGGACTTCTGTGTGTCGAAGCCCAGGCCCTCGTCACCCCAAGAGACGACAAACTGCACAGCCTTGTCGGCCCAAATTGTCTGGACCGGCATGCCTTCTGCTTCATCGAGATACTGTTTGAGTCGAGCAACTCCGTTCTTTGTGTAGAAGACCCGCCCCTCCTTGTCGAGTCTCTTCATGGTCTCGATGGGGCACCGCCACAGCTTCTTGTGTCCTCTCCACTCGTACTCGTAGCCCCCACCACTGAGTCCGTAGGCTGAAAGGTCGCCTGACTTGAACCGGCGTCCATCGGCATCTCTGTACCGATAGTAGGAGTCGACGTAGTCTTGATCGTAGGCGGCCTTCGGGTCGTTCCAGGTGTGTTTGGGCCCCTTCGTGTAAAAGTAGATAGCCTGATGATTTATCCCATATCGTCCGCTGTCGCTGTGGGCCGTCGTGCACTTCCAAGCGATCTCATTCCTGAATCCTGGCTGGCCCGGCTGGCCACCGACACCGAGAATCTCGTCGAGAAGTGGGCGCACGAATCCGCTCACTTGCCATCCGAGATGAACGTACAGCGTCCCTGTGGGGCTTAGCAGGTCGCGAATTACTTGCAGGCGCGGGAAAAGCATCGCGAAATAGGTATCGAGGCCGCCACCCCAGGTATCGCGATACGCCTTCTCCTCAATGAGCGACGGTTCCTTCTTGACCTCTAGCGACTGTTCCCCGATCTCTGAGGTGAATTCGAAGTCGCTCCCCGTCGCAAACGGCGGGTCGATGTAGATGAGATCGATCTTCCCCGCGAACTTTTCCAGCAGCGATCCCATCACCAACAGGTTGTCGCCCCAGATGAGCTTGTTCCGCCAGCCGGCCTCGAAGGTGTCGCCCTCCTTGCCCTCATAGACGTCGAAGAGGCCGCCCTGCACGCCCGCCTTCTTCACCTCGCGGGTGGCGCGGCTCTCGTTGACGGTCTCGATGACCTGGAACGGCAGGCTGACGCGCGGCACCTCCTTGAGCGTGCCGTCCTCGTTGTACTTGCCTGGCCAGACCAATTCGGTCCTGGTGATATCGATCTTTGCCATGCGCGTCAGTCCTCTCGGGGGTCTTCGTCGGAATCCGTCTCGGCGGTGTCGAGCCAGCCGTGGTCGAAGGTAAAGGTGCGGGCTTTGCCGGCGGGGTTCTGGATGCGAACGAGGCGAGCCTCCTCCGTGCCCGCGCGTTCCACCACGTACAGCCAGTAGGCTTCGCCGTGCTTGCGCGCGCGCTCGAACTGGGTGTGAGAGAGGCCGACCGGTCGGTCCGTGAGCCGGCCAGTCATCGCCTTGACCTCGCACCATCGTGTCGCGGTGCTTGGCTCATCGCCTTGGTAAAGGTCAAAACCCGGGTTGTGGGTAGGCGTACGCCGCCACTCGGGCTCTCTGCTCAGGATTAGCGCAATCGCCTTCTCTTCGAGCGCCAGGCGCGCCGCCTGATCGAGACCGTCCAGGTCGGGCTCCTCTTCGTCGCGGTGTACGGCCACGTAGGAGATGAAGGGCCGGGCGCCGGTGCTTCCCGGTTTACGAGTGCGCGGTGTGCTCGGGGCGGTTCCACTATCTGCGACGGTGCCAGACTGGTCTTTGCTTCCGGTGGCCGCCTCAGCACCGGCACGAGGTGTGCCGGTGCCCGGACCACCACTACCGCCCGGTAGGGACGTTCCATTGCCGCCGCCACCTGCGCCATTGCCGCCGCCAACAGGGTCGTTGGCCGTGGGATCAGGAATCGGCGGCGTCTGGGGCGGTGCGTCCCCGAGGAGGTTCTTGAGCGCATCCTCTACCAAGCCGGGGCTATCGGTGCGCGCGGCGTCCGTGCCCTCCGATGGCACGGGCGCTCGTGCCGGCTCGGGCTGCTCCTTTTCCCCCAACGCCGCCAAAAACTCGGCGACGCTCGTCAGGCCGCGTTTCTTCAGCATCTCCAGAACTCTGGGCTCGATCCCGGCCTGGAGCGCAAGCTGATCGATTATCGGCGGCTTGAATCGGATCTTGGCCGTGAGAAACGGGTTCGCGTCCCAGCCGAGCGATTCGAAGACGACAAACTCGGGCCGTTGCAGAGTGCCGTCACCGTCGGGTACCCAAGCAGTCGTGTTGAGTTGTCGAACAAAGGCGGCGTCAAAAGTGGCAGTCCGAGTTTGGTAGTACATCCACGAGTAGGAGCCAGAGAACGCGCCTGACCGTAGACGTTGGTCGACTTCCTTAAGCGCTTCCCAGACCAGATTCGCCCGCTTCCTTTTTCCCTCGACTTCGAGTGTCGGAAGGAAGGCGAGCAACTGAGGCAAACCGCGGAGACTGTGGTCCTTGGGCGGGTCCTCCGACGTGCAGGCCTCCCAGCCCTCCCTCTTGCGCAAGTCGCGAAGATCTGGCGGGGTCAAATCGCACTTCACGCTCTCCGGAGTGAGGCCGCGGGCAACGCCGCACGCCTCAAGCAAGTCGCGAATGGCTTCGCCCTTGAGGCACGAGTACGAATCGTCGACGAGCATGACGCCGGAAACGCCAGCAAACATTTCCTTCAATCGCTCCGTGGCAAGGTAGACCTCGCCCGGTTTCGACGCGAACTTACCGCCGTCCCCGGCATCAACAGACATCACGAAGCTGGCTTCCTTGAGAGCCGCTATGAGCTTGTCCCGCTGGCCACGGTGCTGCGTGCCGAAAGCGTTAAGTATTCGCTTGAGGTCTGCCTCGTACTCCTCGCCATCGGCCTCGACGGGGTCTCGCATGTACTTCGGGATGACGTTGCGCACGACGTCATCAACGGCGTCGGGCTCGGTCAGTCCCAGTGCCCTGAGGAACTCCAGGGCCTTCGCCGTGCTGCACACCGATCTCGGGACGGTCGGGAAATCGGTCCTGATCTCGCTCGGCAGGAATGCCTGGGGTTGCCCGCTCGACTCTGCCACTACGTGGGTGCCACCCTCAATTCGCACCAGGGGGAGTTTGCTGACTCGTACCTGGCGCACGAGGGCCGACTGACCGCTCAGGAACTCGTAGAGCTCGAGAATCCACTCGTCGGGCTGGGCTTCCAGAAACTGCTTGGTGAGCCGCTGCAGGATCCCCTCGGGCGTCGACTCGATGACGTTCAATTCATTCATGAGGTAGTTGCGCAGCGTTGCGGCCGTGTCACGAGTGATGTCACCGCTCAGCCAGTGCACTTCTTCAGGCGTGCCGACCAGCGCCGCCAACTGCTTCGAGTCGAAGAGCTCCCGCAGCTCTTGGGTTCTAGCAAGTCGGGCGTTCTTCGCCGCAGTCCAGCCGCCGCCCGCGCGAGGCAGCAACGGCTCCGATGCCAAAGCATTCCGCACCGCGTCGAACAGGGGCGCGAACATGCTGCCTTCGGGGTATTTGGCCCGCTCAATTGGCAGGCATTGCAGCGCCGCTACATCGAGAAGATTCCTTGACCTGAGCGCACCCAAAGCATCCAGCAGCAGCGCCGCAGTCTCCTGGATGAGCTTGACGTTCCAGGGGTCTCGCGGCGGCACGTTGTCGCGACTAGGCGTCGTGCGGTAGGGCCCCTGCACAAGAAACCCAAGATGCGTCGTTACCACGGTCGGGAAGAACGCGTAGAGCGGAGAGGCGTCAACGCGCTGGACCGCCCACTCCTTGGTCTTTTTGTCCGCTTGGAGGAGGAAGGCGATCTCGATGAACCCGGCCAGTTTCCCTGCTTCGGTCCTGGCCTCGCGAGAGAAGACCAGCCAGGTTTCTTCGACGACGGGCTGGCGCTTGCGCTCCCCGACGAGCGTCACGCGGCGACTGCCGTCACCCTGACCCTCGAACTTCTCCTTGAGGTAGAGCCCGCTTGCGCCTGCGTTCACCGACCACGCGATCTCTTCGATCTGGCGCAAAAAGAGCAGCGTACGCGCTCCGAGCTGGCTCAAGCTGTCCGAGACCAAGGAAAAGAGGTCTGCATCCCCGGTGCGCATAGGAAGAACGAACTCCGTCTGGTCTGCCGCTCGGCTGGTTGGCGGCACCGCAGTGGGGAACACGAAGTTCTCGATGGCGAAATCCTCTTCGCCCGAGTGCACCTCTGGACGGTCAGTGATCGCGTAGACCGATTTGAAGCCAATCCCGAAGCGACCGATGTCAGTCAAGTCCTTGGTGGTCTCGCCCACGCCGCACACACCCTTAACGTCCTCGAGCGTGAACGGGTTGCCGTAATGAGTGATCCGCAGACTGGTCGGAGTCAGCTCGAACCGCACCTCTCGAGAGCCATTCCACGCATGTCGCCGTTTCAGAGCGTCTTCAGCGTTTTGCAGCAGCTCGAAGACGAAGTGCGCACTGGTGTCATAGCGATTCACGAGCACATCACGGCCCCAGCGGCCGACGTTGCCGTATTCCGCCTTGTTCGCCTCGCGAATGGCTGCGTAGTCTGAGGCCATCAGCCGCGCGCCTCCCGGGAGATGATGCCCTCGGCGTAGCAGAGCATCCGCAGGTCGCATTCCTTGCAGATCGCAGCCTCGGGCGGTGTGGTCACCGCGAACTCGCGCGCCTGGATGCGGCACACGGTCTCGTCGAAGTGCCGGCCGGCTTCCTCCACGCGCTTCGGATCGTAGGGCAGGACCATCAGGGCATCCTGCTTGCGGGGCTCCGAGGTCCAGTAGAGCAGCAGCCGGTCTACGTGCCGGCCGTAACGCCGTTCCAGAATGTGAGCGTAGGTGCAGAGCTGGCGCTCGTAGGCGGCGATCAGCTCCGCGTTGTCCTTGGGACGCGGCGAGGTCTTGAAGTCGAGCAACTCCAGTTTGCCGTCGCCGCCGAGCAGGAGGTCCACCTTGCCGGCGAGGATGTAGCCGTCCTTCTCCAAGGACACGTCCACCTCGGTCTGGATCACCCGGCGCATCTCATTGCGGTTCTGGCGGAAGTAGTTCAACACCTGAACGAGGGCCGCGTCGCGGGCCCTGTCGCCGATGGGCCGCACGTCGCTCGCGACGAGGAAGCGGAAAGTGCGGTCAAACAAGTCGCGGATGCGGGGTTCGTCGAGCGTGTCGAGCTTGCCGTCGAGGGCGATGCGGTGGATCTCCTCGATCGTCTGGTGCACCAGCAGGCCGAAGAAGATCACCGCCGAGCGCGAGGGCGTGAAGTCGTACTCACGAAAGAACTGGTACTGGCGCGGGCAGGTCTCGTAGATCTTGAGGTCGCCGGTGAAGCTGTAGGTCTTCTTCACCGGCATCCGCTCGTGCACCGCGAAACGCTGGGCGGCCAGCAGGTCCTTCTGCACATAGGGCCACTGCGGAAGTCCCTGCCAGATCGGGGTGAAATGATCCTTCGGGGGCTCGTGCGCCGTAAGTACTAGGACCTTCTGCGGCCGCGAGAAGGCCACATAGTGCAGCCTCATCCGGTCGAAAAGGGTGATCCGGTCTTCGGGTTCGAAGGGTCCCCGGTGGTAGAAGGGCCCGAGCTCGCGGTCAATCTGCTTGGGGCTGGACAGCTGCGTCGAGAGTGAGCCGACCACGACCACCGGGAACTCGAGCCCCTTGGCCTGGTGGATGGTCATCACCTGCACGTGGCCCTTGGGGAAGGGCTGGTCCGGGTCCTCGTACTCGTTGATACCGCCGTCGTAGAGCAGGCGCAGAAAGCTGTTGAAGAAGTGGAAACGGAGGAACGCGCGGTTGCGGTGCGTGACGACGGTGTAATGGTAGTAGCTCTGGAAGACGTTGAGAAGCTGGGAGAAGATCGCGAGGTTGCGAGCGGTGTTCTCGTTCCGGATCGCGCTCTTAAACGGGTCGAGCGCAAGCAGGTGGTAGAAGTAGTCGGCCGGGCGGAGGTCTAGCGCTTCGCCTTCCTGCAGCGCGGCGATCTCGCCGGTCCAACGTTGCAGGGATTTGGCCAGCGGGTGCGGGGTGCCGAAGCGGCGGGCGAGCTGGACGATGGCGTCGTCCACGTAGGTGGAGAGTTCGGCCACGGCGCCGCCGACCTGGCCGCGCCCGTTGCCGTGCCAGCCGAACAGCGTCGCGAAACAAGCGACCAGGTCGCGGACCTGCGGGACTTCGAAGAAGGCGCGGGCGCGAGGGCAGAACGCCGGGATGCCCTTGGCCTCCAGCGCAGCGAGATACGGGCCACTGTGATCTTCACGCACACTGTGCAGCAGCAGGGCCACCTGCCCGTAGTCGGCGATGACCTCGTTCTTCCTCAGGAACTCGACGAGATCCGCGAAGCGGGCGACCTCGTCGCTTTTGTCCTTGCCCCAGATCGCAATGACGGACGGGTAGTCCGGATGCGTACCCGCTGCGTCCGCCTCGATGGTCTTGTCGTAGCGGAAGGACGCACCGTGCGCGTTGGACCAATCGGTGGAGGCCATCCAGCGGTCGTAGCGCCCGACGATCGCGCGGTGGGAACGGTAGTTGGTCGTCAGTTTGACAGTGGCACAGCCTGGCATGCGCTGCGGGAACTCCAGGATGTTGCGCACCGTGGCCCCGCGGAAGCGGTAGAGGCTCTGGTCCTCATCTCCGACGACGCACAGGTTGCGGCTAGTCTCGGTGAGCTTCAGGAGGAGTTGTTCCTGGATGTAGTTGGTGTCCTGGTACTCGTCGACGAGGACGTAGCGCAGATCGCGGGTCACGGCACCTGCGGTGTTGGAATCACCGAGCAGGTCGTGCACGAGCCGCTGCAGGTGCGCGAAGTCGGTCCGGTTGGCATGGAGAAGCGCGCGCTCGTAGCGCCGGTACGCGTTGCCGATGGCGGCGAGGAAGGAATCGGCTGATCCTGTGAGCTTCGCCGGATCGACGAGTTCCTCGGTGATCTTGTCGAAGTATCCGCGCGCCCCTTCGATTGCCGTCCAGCGCGTTTTCCATTTGCCGAGGAAGAGGTGGTTCTCCGGTGGCCCGACGATTTCATCGAAGTGCTCGAAGATGAAGAGGAGCTGGGTGAGCTCGTCGAGCGTGTCAAAGCTTTGCCCCAGTTCGGTCCGGTGCCGGTGCTGCGTGAGCACGCGGTTACAGAAGCCGTGGATCGTGGAGACCGCCAGCTCGGAGAGGTCACCGGTATAGCAGACCTTCCGTGCTGCGGCGGCCAAACGGTCGCGCATCTCGAAGGCCGCCTTCTCGGTAAAGGTGCAGAGCACCAGTTGCCGGGGCTGCGCCTTCTCCAGCAGTAGCAGGTTTAGTGCACGGAGCACGATGCTGTACGTCTTGCCAGAGCCGGGGCCGGCGATCACGAGCAGGGGCCCGTCGAGATGGCCCACGATGGCCCGTTGGGCAAGGTTGAGCGCTGGATAGTGCTTCTCGATGGCGGGCGCGATGCTCACAAGAGGCCCGCATTCCGAAAGCTGAACGTGTCCTGTGCCGACACGATCAGGTGATCGACCATCTTGAGATGCACCGTCTCCGCTGCGAGGACAATGGCGCGCGTGAGCACCTTGTCGTGCTCGCTCGGTGTGAGGTTGGCGTTCGGGTGATTGTGCGCGAGCACGAGCGCTGCCGCCCCGCGCTTGAGCGCGGCTTCGATGACGCGTCTAGGGTAGACCGTGGCGCGGTCGACCGTGCCCTCCTCGAGCCTGTCCACGCCGTCGCGCAACAGCCGGTAGCCCGAGTCGAGATATGCGACCTCGAAGACTTCGATTTGCATAGCGCCGATCCGCATGCGCCAGAACTCGGAGAGCCGGGCGGGACCCGCGAGCGAGTCGAGCCCTTCCCCGCTCTGCTGGAGGTAGAGGGTCGCAGTGGCCTTGATGATCTGGAGTGCGACCGGAGTGACGATGCCGATCCCCGAGACGGCGCGCAGCTCCTCGATGGGCGCGTCCAGGATGCCGCGGAGGTTGCCGAACCGAGCGATCAGCGCCTTGGCTGGCTGCTTTACATCAGACCGCGGGATCGCCAGGGTCAGGAGCAGCTCGATCACCTCGTAATCGACGAAACCTTCTAGGCCGGATCTCAGGAAGCGGTCGCGGAGACGCTGGCGGTGGCCGTGGTAGTGAGGTTCATCATCTGTCATGGCCTGTGGCTCGATTCCTGTCGGCGGGTGCTGTACTGAAGTGAGTCAGGTTCGCCTAACGTTTGAGCTCAGGAATCCACGCGCTTGAAAGTATCTTTTCCAACGCGTGAAGCCCATTTTCACTCATTTGGGCGAGTTTCTTCGCAGTAGGAATATGTCTACTCGAATAGTTCTTTTGCAATTTCGCTTTTCATGCCCACCCCAGCACACGCGTCTAACGGCAACGACAACCCGGCCCGAGCGATTGGGTACCCATTGCGAAAGAAGCCTGTCGAGGGCTCGGTTTTCATCGGTTCATTATCCGAAAGGGTCATGTGCCGATTGCATCAGCGATAGTCGTCAGTGTGGGCGAGGTTGTACTGTTGGCACAATCCCGTGTAGCTGTAAGGTCGAGCCTGAATTGTCACCGCCCCCAATAAGCTGCCCAGGGCTGTCGCCGTGGCCCGCGCAATCGGAGCGGGGAAGCCCGTCGCCAAGAGATCGGCCTGAACATGTCCGGGCAAATTGTTCGGAAAGGTCGAACTACGAATACGAGTCAAACCAAATCCGCCGTGTTTGGCAATGAGTCCAAACGGTTCTTTGTGCTTGCTCCATGATACACGTGACATTCCTGGCGGAGTCAGCGTGCTGCGACGCGGGTGCATCATCGATAAGTAAAGTACCGTCCATTCTTTTCCGTCGGAACTCAGCAGTTCAAAAATGTCGATGTGCCGCTTGAATTCCTTTGAAGGAAACGAGCCAAGCCTTTGGTAGACAAATGGCTTTCCAGTGGAGCTTCGCAGCAGAAAGATATAGACACGCTCTCCTATAGGTCCATTGACTGGAATCGGATTGCTTATTGTCAGGCCGAACGGACCGTGGCTGCCGGGAAGACTATCAAAATCTTCCAGCGTTGGGTTACCCAAAGCTGGGATCGAATGGATGAAGTTCTGCATTTCAGAACGTTGAGTCTCGACGGGTTCGTCGTCGGTTACCTTCTTCCGATTAAAGATCATGTAACAGGCCTCCGGAAAGATTAAAGGTGATTCACATGACGCTGGGCATCATCCGCCGCCCGCGCCATTGCTTACCGATGACATTGTTCGTGTCGGCGGTCGGGTGCACGTTGTTGTCATACGTTTCTACAGCGGACAAAATCATCCAGTTATTTCTTTCTGTGTTTGTTCAATAAGCGCGAGTATGCGAACTGCTAATCGTCGCACCTCCGTGTTTTCATCTTTAAGAAGCGGCGTGACATAAGGGATTGATATCTCACCCATACCTGCTAACAGGAAGGCGGATAGATGGCGCCTCTCGCTATTGCTCGGATCTCTTAATCCATCTATGAGCATGTGGAGCGCGGATTCAATCCCCGGTGATGACTGCTTGATGGCATCCTGAGCCCTAGCACGACGGTCAGAGCTCCATAATTTTTCGATAGCCACATCAAGCAAACGCTTCCAAGCAGCCTCTGTCGCCTTCACATCTTCAGTGTGCTTCGTTTTTTCCGTCTGCCGCTTTCTTGAGAATATGTTGAATAGCCTCATAAATCACCTGCCTCGTTTGCCGCCGAACGTCCGGCTTCAGGCGCGCGGCGCTTGCGCCGCGTCGCCCTGCAAGCCGCTGTTAGGTTGCACCACTGTGTACCAATCAAGCAATAAAGCAGCGGCTTTGATGCCTTTGAGAGCACGCGCCCTGCTAGTTGCAAAATCTTCCTTGGTCATGTCGATGGACTTGACCTTGATGCGCACGACGGCAGATTTCGCGGCCTTCTCCATGTGAGCTCCGGGCGGAAGGTTGTTGCCATACAAGCGATGCATGTCCCGGAGGCGATGACCCTTTCCGCTGAACTCAAGGTCAACATGCCCATGGCTGACCTTGTGCTTTAGCCTCACGTCTGCGGGTAATTCGAGCGGCTGAAAAACAATGAAGCTTGATCTGGCCGGTATCACGTTCTTCGGCACAGGCATACACAAAGCAGGCGCAATTCGATCAGCGAGTTTCCAATATGAACACCAAAACTCCACCACATTTGGGTGCGACACGGGTTGCCATCCCGCACTGCCACGCTCGATTGCGGCATCTAGAAGCGCAATCTTGTAATCGGTTCGCGGTGCTGTCCGCCTAGCACGCTTAGTAGTGGCAACCCATTTGCGTACCTTTTCGTAGGTGATCTTGGCGTCGAAGTCGTGGTCGTCACCCTGGTCACCGAAGTAGCATTCAGGCGCCATTAGGACTGTGATGACTTCTCGACACTCACCGCTTTTTTTATATCCGGCGGCTCGCTTCTTGTACCTTCCAACCTGATCTGGCTGAAATGCCGCGTCCACCTTATTCTCGATCAAGACCTTGATTGCGCCGGATGAACCTTGAAACGTCAGCTCAAGATCTGATTCGCCATTGGGCGAGAAAATGGAATGCCCAGCCTCAACGAGTGAGGCAGCAGCGTCCGCGCCGATTTCTTTTAGGAACCACCTTTGGAAACTTCTTGAGGCTACGAATTCCTCTAGCAGAAACAGATCGACATCCCGCTCACGAACGTCCCGGATATCTATACGGGGGGTCGTCGCCATTCGGGTGCCTCCCTGTGCAACCTAACAGGATCTTTTATACAGATTGCAGCATCGCGGCATTCAAACACGAGCCGAGCGACACGTCAATGACGTCATGGAGGCCACTCGCTCGCAAACGGGGGCGCCCTTAACGGATTGTGCGTCCAACATCAGGCACGCACATATTCTGCTTAAAAGCACCCACGAACATCTTGTAAGGGTTGCTCATGTCCCGGCGCGGAACGATCCCTGCCAGGTCGGTTGGGTCCGGCA
>Ga0194132_10011607_pt1 | contig 11287 bp, 11 predicted proteins | sample TA2KigOf80mmetaG_FD_148612 | JGI IMG/M metagenome (GOLD analysis project Ga0194132, IMG submission 148612) | Freshwater microbial communities from Lake Tanganyika, Tanzania - TA2015054 Kigoma Offshore 80m | ecosystem: Environmental > Aquatic > Freshwater > Lake | place: Tanzania: Lake... | reverse complement strand
GAATCGACGCTGGGTTTCACTGCGCTCGTCGGCGCGTGGCTGGTCTCGACCAACGTGAGTTTCGGGTCGGGCTGGTTCCTGCCGCCGGTTCTGGTCGTCATTGCCATGCTTGCCATGGGGGTGGCAGTCGGCTGCTTCAACAGCTTCTTCATTCTGAAACTCCGGGTGAACGCCTTCATCGTGACCTTGGCGACCCTACTCGCATTGCGTGGCTTTACCTATGTCTTCACCGACGCCAACACAATGTACGACCTGCCGGACTCCTTTACAGCACTCGGCCGCTATAGTATCGGCGGTATCGTGCCATTGTCGGTGATCCTGTTTCTCGGATTGTTCATTCTCAGCCAGTTCGTCCTCAGCTATACCAGCTTCGGTCGCGATCTATACGCCATCGGCGGCAACCGGGAAGCTGCCTTCGCGGCCGGCATCAGGGTCGATCGGCGAACCCTCACCGCCTTCATCCTTTCGGGTGTGCTGGGCGCTCTGGCGGCATGGGTTCTGGCCGGCCGCTTGCAGGCGGCGACGATCAATCTGGGCCAAGGCATGGTGTTCGAGGTCTTCGCGGCCGCCGTGATCGGCGGCGTGAGCCTGGCGGGTGGCAAAGGCGGCATGATTGGCCCGCTCGGTGGCGTGTTGTTGTTGGGGGTGATCACGACGGGCTTGAGCGTGATGCCGATATCCAGCTTCTGGGTGGATGCGGTACGCGGAGTCGTCATTCTGGTGGCGGTCGTGCTGTGGCGCGTGACCGAGATCTACGAAGAGCGCTGGCGAGCGGGCTCACCGTGACGCCGGTGGCCGAAACGACGCCGGCGCTCCTGCGCGTACGGGGCCTGTCCAAGCACTTCGATCACGTCGTGGCGCTGGCCAACGTGAGCTTCGAGGCGCATGCCCACGAGGTGCTCGGGCTGGTGGGAGACAATGGCGCGGGCAAATCGACGCTGATCAAGATCGTTTCGGGAGTCTACCGGGCGAATGCAGGCGAGATTTCGTTTGCCGATCGGCGTGTGGACTTTCAGACGCCGCGCGAGTCGCGCGCTGCGGGCATCGAGGTGATCTACCAGGACATGGCGCTCGTCGATGAGCTGGAGGTCTGGGAGAACGTGTTTCTGGGCCGGCTGTTGCGCAACGGTCTCGGCATGATCGAGCGCAAGCGCATGATCGCCGAGGCCGCGCACCTTCTGGAGCGGCTGGGTCTCGACTCCCTCTCGCCGACCACCCAAGTCGGCTACCTGTCGGGCGGGCAAAAGAAGGGTGTCGCCATTTCCCGCGCGCTCTATTGGGACACCCGTCTCATTTTCATGGATGAGCCGACCGCGGCGCTCGCCGTCGTCGAGATCCAAAGGGTGCTCGATCTGATCAAGACCTTGAGGGACCGCGGCGTTGCCGTCGTCTTTGTCAGTCACAACCTGAAGGAGGTCCTGGCCACCGTGGATCGGGTAATGGTGCTCCACCGAGGGCAGGTCAGCGGGATCCGAGACGCGAGGGAAACGAGCGAGGACGAGGTAATTCGGCTTATGATGGGCAGCACATAGCGATGCAGCTCGGATGGGGAAGGCAACCAGCGGAGCAGTGAAGTGGCACTCAGCGCAGCACGGGTGAGCCAGTACAAGCGCGATGGCTTCCTCATCGTGGAAGACCTTCTGCGCGAGCGCGACCTCGAGCCGGTCATCGACGAGATCGCGGGCCAAGTCGACAATTTCGCGCAAACTCTCTTCAATGCCGGCAAGATCAGCAGCACCTACGCGGGTAGAGATCCCTACACGCGCATGGCGGCCATCGCGGCGGACTTCGATGAAGCACCCGGCCTCTTTCAGGTCAGCACGCCGATGGGACCCGCGCTCGCAAAACTATGGTCCTCGGCCGTGCTGCTCGACATCGTCGCCCAGTTCATCGGGCCGGACATCGAGGGCGGCGCGATCTGGAACGTGCGGCCGAAGGTGCCGGAGAACGCGCTGATGACCGTCCCGTGGCACCAGGATTCGGCCTACCTCGCGGCGGAAGGCCAGTATACGCCGCAGCCGGCGTGCTGGATTCCTCTGCTCGATGTCACCGCGGAACTTGGTTGCCTGCAGGTCGTGCGCGGGGGACACAGCCCCATCGGCAACGCGCCACATCATGTCGAGAAGAAAGTCGCCGACCCGCGGTCCTGGTACCTCTACATCCGGGAGGAAGACCTCCCGCCCGGCGAGGTCGTCACCTGCGAGATGCGCAAGGGGTCCGTTCTCTTCCTGAACGAGAACGTTCCGCATTGCGGTCTCCGGAACCGGTCGAGCCGGGTGCGGTGGGCGATCGACCTACGCTGGCAGCGGCCGACCGATCCGACCGGGCTCGAGGGCGTGCTGATCCGCGGCCCGCGGATGCGCTCGGCGAGCGAGCCCGGCTTCCGGCCCGACATGGCCCGATGGGCGCGCGAGGAGCGCGAGAAATACGATGAATGGGTGAAGCGCGGTGACCGCGACCCGCTCGACCCCGCGATCGACGGCTCCTGGTATTTCGCGCGGTGGGATCCCGATTTCCGCCGATCGTCCGGAGCCGCGGCCTGACGGCGCGCGCCGCCGCACCGAGGGCGCTCGCTCAGCATCCGTCCGCTGAATGCCAGAGATAGACCCCGCCGAGCTCGGCGCGTCGGGAGGACCGCCATCGCGTTCAGCCTGGCGCTGGTGAGCGGCGATGGCGCGTGCGGTTGACACCCTGGGAGGGCGCCACTAGAAAGCCATGAGTGGCGCGAGGAGAGATGGCCGAGTGGTCGAAGGCGGCGGTTTGCTAAACCGTTAGGCGGGGTAAACTCGCCTCGAGGGTTCGAATCCCTCTCTCTCCGCCAGTTTCACCGTATGAACCGACGCCGTGGTCGCCCGCGTGGCCATTCTTCTTTCGCGTTCAAAGGGCCTCGGCCGCAAACGCGAACATCTCGCGCGGGATGTCACGTCGGGGGCGCTCAGGTGGGCCCGCGATATGCCGACAGGGCCTTGAGCAGGTGGACGCGGATTGCGCTCGACAGGTTGCCGGCGCGGGTGCGGTCGATCTCGGCGACCAGCGCGCTCACCGTCCGGCCCTCGGTCGCGGCCAGGGCGTGCAGGGCGGACCAGAACTCGGGCTCGAGCGAGAGGCTGGTGCGGTGGCCGTTGAGCCGGATCGAGCGCTTACGCAGCATCGCCCCGCCTCGCGCTCAGGGCAGCGTTCGAACGATCGTGGCCAGCTCCTGCCACGGACCGATGTCCCAGAAGCCACGGGCAAGCCCTGCGGTCGAGGGCAGCACGTAGCATGCGCTGGGGCCGAGCGCCTCGGGCTGCGGCCCATAGGCTACCGGGCGTCCCAGCACCCGCTCGGCGGCGCGCTTGTCGTTGAACGCGAGGTAGCCCGGGCGCCAGCGCGCGATCTTGGCGCGAAGCCCGGGCACGTCGTCGGCCCCCGCCGGGAACTCGCGGTCGCTGCCGAACGCGCGCTTGACGAGATCGGTCAGCCCGATCCGGTAGTCGAGCACGCGGGCGAACTCGGCGGGCGCAAGGCGCCGCTCGGTCAGGCCGAGGCGGTGGAGCGTCGGCCAGAACAGGTTGCCCGCCCCAGCGCAATACGCGCCGACCGCGGCCGCACGCCGGCTGGCGGCGCTGCCGCAGAAGACGACGGCCAAGCCCGCGACGAGGACGTCGGGGAGGATGTCGCCGCCGGCCTCGCCTAGGACCCAAGGCCCTCCGGGCCGATCATGCGCTCGGGTCGCACCCATTGCTCGAATTGGCTATCGGTAACGTAGCCGAGCTTCAGCGCCGCCGCCTTCAGCGTCGTGCCCTCGGCGTGGGCCTTCTTCGCCACCTGGGCCGCCTTGTCATAGCCGATGTGCGGCGCGAGCGAGGTAACCAGCATCAACGAGCGGTTCATCAGGTCTCTGATGTTGTCCTCGTTGGCCGTGATGCCGACCACGCAGTTGGTGGTGAAGCTCGCCATGCCATCGGCCAGCAGCCGGACGGAGTGCAGCAGGTTGTGGATCATCACCGGCTTGAACACGTTGAGTTCCATGTGGCCGTTCGAGCCGGCGATGGTGACCGCCGTGTGATTGCCCATCACCTGGGCGCACACCATGGTGAGCGCCTCGCACTGGGTCGGGTTGACCTTGCCCGGCATGATCGAGGAGCCGGGCTCGTTCTCGGGCAGGCTCAGCTCACCGAGGCCCGAGCGGGGGCCGGAGCCGAGGAGCCGGATGTCATTGGCGATCTTCATCAGGCTGACGGCGAGCACGTTGAGCGCGCCCGAGGCCTCGACGATGGCATCGTGCGAGGCCAGCGCCTCGAACTTGTTGGGCGCGGTGACGAACGGCAGCGCGGTGATCTTGGCGATCTCGGCGGCCACCTTCTCGGCAAACTGCGGCCGCGTGTTGAGGCCGGTGCCGACCGCGGTGCCGCCCTGAGCGAGCCGGCAGAGGCGCGGCAGGGTCGCCTTGATTCGATCGATCCCGTACTCGATCTGCGCCGCGTATCCCGAAAACTCCTGGCCGAGGGTGAGCGGCGTCGCATCCTGCAGGTGGGTGCGGCCGATCTTGATGATGCCCGCCCAGTTCTGCGCCTTCTCGGCCAGCGCGACGTGCAGGCGCGCGAGTGCGGGCAACAGCCGGTGGTGGATCTCCTCGACGGCGGCGATGTGCATCGCGGTGGGGAAGCTGTCGTTCGAGGACTGCCCCATGTTGACGTGGTTGTTGGGGTGGATCGGCGCCTTCGAGCCGAGCGTGCCCTGGGCGAGCTCGATCGCGCGATTCGAGATCACCTCGTTGACGTTCATGTTCGACTGCGTGCCCGACCCGGTCTGCCACACCACGAGCGGGAAGTTGCCATCGAGCTTGCCCTCGATGACCTCGCCCGCCGCCTGGTCGATGAGCCCGGCGAGATCCGGCTTGAGGTCGCCGAGCGCTGCGTTCACGGCCGCGCACGCCTTCTTGACGATGGCCAGCCCGCGCACTACGGGGTCGGGCATGCGGTCGCCGCCGATGGCGAAGTTCTGGATGCTGCGCTGCGTTTGCGCGCCCCAGTACTTGTCGGAGGGAACCTCGATCGGACCGAAGGTATCGGTCTCGGTGCGGGTGTTGCGTTTCGCTTCCATCTGCCCTTCCTGCGCTGAGCGGGACCTACTTCCTGCGGAACTTGTCGAGTGCCACCACCTGGCCGCCGTCGCTACCCGGCGCGCCCGCCGGTGCCGCGGCTTCTGCCGCTTGGACTGCGGCGGCGGCCGGTCGGCGGGCAAACGAGGGCGCCTGCTGCGGCGAGAATTGGAGGCCGAACTGCACGCTTGGGTCGGCGAACGCGGTAATGGCGGCGAACGGGACGAACAGGTACTCCTGCACGTTGTTGAAACTCAGCGTCACCTCGAAACCCTGCTCCTTGACCTCGAGGTTCCAGAACTGGTGCTGCAGGACGATGGTCATCTCCTCCGGGTAGCGCTGGCGCAGATGGCTCGGCAGGACGACCCCGGCGGAATCGGTGCGGAAGGAGATATAGAAGTGGTGCTGTCCGCTCAGGCCGTGGTCGACGACGTAAGCAAGCGCATCGCGGACGACGCCGCGCAATGCGGCATCGACCCGGCCGGTCAGGTTCAGCCCTTCCTTCGCCATGCGCTCCCCACGCGGCGGCTCGGCGAGAAATACTAGGGCCGCCCGCGGCGCCGGAGCCAGCGTTTTGTTAGGCGGATGGCGCGCGAGGGGTGGAGGGGCTTCTGTTGCCCGGTGCCCCTCCGAACCGCGCTTACCTATCGCTAGGCAGCGATGCGGGCCAAGCCCGCGTCGTTGTCGTTCGCACTTGTGTGCGTGGCCCGGTAACGGCGGTACCATACCGGGCGAAAGCGTGCATCCTTACTGCGCGCGTCGATCCTGTTTCGCCCCCAGCAGAAGCCCACGCCGGGTGGGCTTGTGGTGGAGGCGCCGGGTACTGCCCCCGGGTCCGCAGCGCCTATGCCATGCCGCGTTTATCGCCATAGTCGGTCGCCCGACCGCTATAATATAGGGTCTCCTGCTTGACGCGCCAACACATGCCCCTCACCCCGGAACAAGCGGCCGAAATCGACGCCCAGCGGGCGCAGACGCCGACCCGGCGCGCCGTCGCGCCGGCGCTCGAGGCGATCCTCTACGAGCCCATCCCCGTGCTCGACCACGGCTTCGTCCGGCCGATGGACTACATGGGCACCGACGATTCGATCGTGCAGGCGGCGCGCGTTTCCTACGGTCGTGGCACCAAGCGGGTGAGCGAAGACCGTGGATTGATCCGCTACCTGATGCGCCATCGCCACTCGACGCCGTTCGAGATGTGCGAGATCAAGTATCACGTGAAGCTGCCGATCTTCGTTGCCCGCCAGTGGATCCGCCACCGCACCGCCAACGTCAACGAGTACTCGGCGCGCTATTCCGTCCTCGACAACGAGTTCTACATCCCGGCGCCCGAGCACCTGGCGGCCCAATCGCGCGGCAACCGCCAGGGGCGCGCGGCGGTGCTCACGGGCGATGAAGCCCAGCGGGTCTATGCGCTCCTCCGCGAGGATGCCGCCCGAACCTACAGGCACTACACCGAGATGCTGAACGAGGGCGCCGAAGGCGACCCCGCCGATCCGGCGCGGCAGGGACTGGCCCGCGAGCTCGCCCGTATGAACCTGACGCTCAACATCTACACCCAGTGGTACTGGAAGATCGATCTGCACAATCTCTTCCATTTCCTTTCGCTGCGTGCCGATCCGAACGCCCAGTACGAGATCCGCGCCTACGCCGAGGCGATGCTGGAAACGGTCAAGCGCTGGGTGCCGCTGGCGTACGAGGCCTTCCTCGAGTATCGCCTGGGCGCGGCGCTCTTGTCGGCCACCGGCCTCAAGGTCGTGCGCCGGCTGCTGGCGGGGGAGGCGCTCACCCAGGCCGAGAGCGGGCTGTCGCCGCGCGAGTGGCGCGAGCTGCTGGCGCTCCTCGGCCGTCCGGCCGAGGACTGACCGCTACTGGATGACGATGCGCGGCGCCTGCGCGGCCCCTTCCTCCGCCAGCCGGTCGAGGCGGCCGGCGACGTCGGCGGCGATCGCCATGAAGGCCGCCGCCTCCTCGCTGTCGGGCGCGGTGACGACGATGGGCGTGCCGGCATCGGAGGTCTCGCGGATCACCAGCCGCAGCGGAATCTCGCCGAGGAACGGCGCGCCGAGTTCGGCCGCGGTGGCGCGCGCGCCGCCGTGGCCGAAGATGTCCGTGCGCCCGCTGCAGTGCGGGCAGACGAAGTAGCTCATGTTCTCGACGATGCCGAGCACCGGGACGTTGACCCGCTCGAACATCGCGATGCCCTTGCGCACATCGAGGAGCGCCACGTCCTGAGGCGTCGATACGATCACTGCTCCGGTCAGCGGCACCCGCTGCGACAGCGTGAGCTGGGCGTCGCCCGTGCCCGGCGGCAGGTCGATCACCAGCACGTCGAGCTCCCCCCAGTTGACCTCGCGCAGCAGCTGCTCGATTGCGCTCTGCACCATCGGGCCGCGCCAGATCATGGGGGTGTCGCGCGGCACCAGGTAGCCGATCGACATTGTCGGAATGCCATAGCCGACCATCGGCTCGACGCGCTTGCCGTCGGGCGATTGGGGCCTGCCCTCGATGCCCATCATGCGCGGGACGCTGGGGCCGTAGATGTCGGAATCCATGAGCCCGACGCGGAGGCCGAGCCGCTTCAGGCCGAGCGCCAAGTTGACCGCGACCGTCGATTTGCCGACGCCGCCCTTGCCCGAGGCGACCGCGACGATGGTGCGCACGCCGGCAATCTCGGGGCGGCTCGGTGCCGCCCGCGGCGTGCTGCCCGTCGCGGCGCGTGGCGCCGCCCCGGGGGCTGGTCCCTCGCGGTGGGCGGTCAGTACGGCAGTGACCGACAGGACGCCCGGCAGCCGGTCCACCGCCTGCTCGCAGGCGCGCCGGAGCGGCTCCTTCCGCGCGCCCTCCTCGGGCTTGATCTCGATCGCGAAGGTGACGTGGCCATCGCGCATGGCAAGGCCGGAGATCATCCCCAGGCTCACCACGTCGGCGCCGCGCTCAGGATCGTTCACCCCCGTGAGTGCGGCGAGCACCTCCTCCTTGCTGACCTCGGGCACCTTGAAAGCTCCACTTTTCTAACCGACATCAAGCCGAACCCATGCGCCGGGGTTGTTTGCGCGGTCAGCTTGGCTGACATATAACCTGCGCGCGGCCAGTTTCAAAGACGTGCCGCTCGCGGAAGGAGTGCCAATGCCCTGGAATAATCAAGGTGGTGGACGGGGTCCCTGGGGCCAGGGGCCGATGGGCGGCGGCGGGTCATCGCAGCCGCCCGATCTGGAAGAGCTCCTGCGCCGCGGTCAGGACCGCTTTCGCGGCATTCTGCCCGGCGGCGCACGCGGCTCGCGCGGCATCATCATCCTGGTATTGCTGCTGGTCGCGTTCTGGCTCGGCAGCGGGTTCTACCGCGTCGGGCCGGACGAGCAGGGCGTGGTGCTGCGCTTTGGCAAGTGGGTGGAGACCACCCAGCCCGGCTTGAACTATCACCTGCCGACGCCGATCGAGACCGTGATCACGCCGAAGGTGACGCGCATCAACCGGGTCGACGTCGGCTACGTCGGGGCCGGTGACCTCGGGCGCAACACCGTCATCCGCGACATGCCCGAAGAGAGCCTGATGTTGACCGGCGATGAGAACATCATCGACATCGACTTTCAGGTGCTGTGGCAGATCAAGGACGCGGGCGATTTCCTGTTCAAGGTCCAGTACCCCGAGGCGACCGTGAAGGCGGCAGCCGAGAGCGCCATGCGCGAGGTGATCGGCGAGACCCAGATCCAGATGGCGCTGGCCGAGGGCCGGCAGGAAGTCGAGGTCAAGACTCGCGACCTCCTGCAGTCGATCCTCGACTCTTATGAGGCAGGCGTGCTGGTGCGCGAGATCAAGCTGCAGAAGGTGGACCCGCCCGCCGCGGTCATCGATGCGTTCCGTGACGTCCAGCGTGCCCGGGCCGACCTCGAGCGGCAGCGCAACGAGGCCGAGGCCTACGCCAACGACATTATTCCGCGCGCCCGCGGCGAGGCCGAGCAGATCCTGCAGGAGGCCGAGGCCTACAAGCAGCAGATCGTGGCCGAGGCGGAAGGCGACGCGGCGCGGTTCGTATCGGTCTACGATGAGTATGCGCGAGCCAAGGACGTGACCCTCAGACGCATCTACCTCGAGACCATGCAAAGCGTCCTGACGGGCATGAACAAAGTTATTATCGACAGCGAGGGCCCCGGCGTGGTGCCGTACCTGCCGTTGCCGGAGGTGCGCCGGACCATGGAGGAAGCACGGTGAACCGCACCACTTGGACGGTTCTCGCCGTCATCGTCGTTGCGCTCGGCGTGGTCGGGTTCAGCTCCACCTTCACCGTGCATCAGACGGAGCAGGCGCTCGTGCTCCAGTTCGGTGACCCCAAGCGCGTCGTCACGGAGCCGGGCCTCAACCTCAAGCTGCCGTTCGTGCAGAACGTGGTGTCGTTCGACAACCGCATCCTCGGCCTCGACGCCCCGGCCGAAGAGATCATCGCTTCGGATCAGAAGCGGCTCGTGGTCGATGCCTTCATGCGCTACCGCATCGTCGATCCGCTCGGGTTCTACAAGGCGGTGGGCAGTGACGAGGTGGCGCGGGCACGACTGACCGGCGTGCTCATCTCGAACCTCCGTCGCGTGCTTGGCTCGGTGCCGCTCGCCAACCTCCTGAGCGGCGAGCGCGGCACGCTCATGCTCCGCATCCGCGACCTGGTCAACGGCGAGGCCAAGCAGTTCGGCATGGCGGCGGTTGACGTGCGCATCAAGCGGGCCGATCTGCCCGAGGCCAACAACCAAGCGATCTATGGGCGCATGAACACCGAGCGCGACCGCGAGGCCCGCGAGTTCCGGGCGCAGGGCGCGGAGATCTCGCAGCGCATCAAATCGCGCGCCGACCGCGAGAAGACCGTGCTGCTCGCCGAAGCGCGCAAGCGGGCACAGATCCTGCGCGGCGAGGGCGACGCCACCCGCAACCACATCTTCGCCGAGGCCTACAACCGCGACCCCGAGTTCTTTGCGTTCTATCGCTCGATGCAGGCCTACACGGAGGCGCTCGGCGGCAAGGACACGACGATCGTGCTGTCGCCTGAAGGCGAGTTCTTCCGCTTCTTCCGTGGCACCGGCGCGGTGGGTGGCGCGGCGGCGCTGCCGTGAGCCCTCGATGGCGGACCTGGCGACCGCGCTGGCCCTGGTGCTGGTGATCGAAGGCATGCTCTATGCCCTGTTCCCGGACGGTATGAGGCGCATGATGGACCTCGCCACGCGTCAGCCGTCAGGCACGCTCCGCCGCGCCGGACTGGGGCTCGCCGTGTGCGGCATCGGCCTGGTGTGGCTGCTGCGCGGCTGATCCTCTCGCGCATGCGGCGGCACGTTGCCGCGGTGGAGAAAGCGTGGCGAAGCGGATAGCCTTAGGTGGGGAGGACCGGGGCCGTGTGGGCTCGCGAATCGTGGAGGGAAGCTTGAGCAATCGCCGCGCCGCCCGCATCGTCGAGTTCCCAGTGCCGCGCCGGTCGGGCTGGCTGGCGGCCCTCGTCGGTGCGTTGGCGTTCAGTGGGGTGCTCGCGGGCGCGGATGCGGTTTCGGCGCGCGGCGCGCCCGACAGCTTCGCCGACCTGGCCGAGCGCCTCTCGCCGGCCGTGGTCAACATCTCGACGACCCAGAGCGTGCGCACCGCGCCGGAGATGCCCCAGTTCCCGCCCGGGTCGCCGTTCGAGGAGCTCTTCAAGGAGTTCTTCGATCGTCAGCGCGAAGGCGGCGCCGTGCCCCAACGGCGCGTGACCTCGCTCGGGTCGGGCTTCGTCATCGACCCTTCGGGGCTGATCGTCACCAACCACCACGTGATCGCCGAGGCCGACGAGATCGCGGTCATCCTGAGCGATGACACCACGCTCGAGGCCAAAGTGCTCGGTCGTGACGAGCGGACCGACCTCGCGGTCCTCAAGGTGGAGCCCACCCAGCCATTGCCGGCCGTGGGCTGGGGCGACTCGGACGCCGCCCGCGTCGGCGACTGGGTTCTTGCCGTGGGCAATCCGTTCGGCCTCGGCGGAACCGTGACCGCCGGCATCATCTCGGCGCGCAACCGCGACATTCACGCCGGTCCCTACGACGACTTCATCCAGACCGATGCGCCCATCAATCGCGGCAACTCGGGCGGTCCGCTGTTCAACATGGACGGCGAGGTCATTGGCGTGAACTCGGCGATCCTCTCGCCCTCCGGCGGCAGCGTCGGCATCGGCTTTGCGATACCCGCGGCGCTGGC
>Ga0194132_10011606_pt1 | contig 11287 bp, 14 predicted proteins | sample TA2KigOf80mmetaG_FD_148612 | JGI IMG/M metagenome (GOLD analysis project Ga0194132, IMG submission 148612) | Freshwater microbial communities from Lake Tanganyika, Tanzania - TA2015054 Kigoma Offshore 80m | ecosystem: Environmental > Aquatic > Freshwater > Lake | place: Tanzania: Lake... | reverse complement strand
TATCCGAGACGCCAACCCGTGCAGCCGTAACTCTTGCCGAAGCCGCGAACCAAGAGCAGGGACGGGTTGCCGCGCGCTGCGGAGGGACAGCGTCCACCCACACGCGCATCGGGAAAGGTGAACGCGTCATAGATCTCGTCCGCCACCAACAGCACATTTCGCTCGCGGCACAACCGCGCAAGGTCCTCGAGTTCACGCTGCGTCAACACAACGCCACAAGGATTGCTCGGTGAGTCAATGATCACCATCTTGGTGCGCGGTGTCAGCAAGCGTTCCACCCGTGCTGCGGTCATTCGGAAGTCTGGATAGGTATCGCACAGCACGCTCCGCCCCCCCGCCATCTTCACCATCGGTGGATAGGCGACGAAGTACGGGTCGGGCATGATCACTTCGTCTCCGTCGGCGACGGTTGCGAAGATGGCAAGCGCGAGCGCGCCTGTTGTTCCCGACGTGATGATGAGATCACTCCCCGACTGTTCGGTCCAACCGACATCTGAGGTCAGATGCCTCCAGATCGCGCTTCGGAGCTCTGGTACCCCCTGCGTCAGCGAATACCCGTTGCGGTTTTCAACGATGGCTCGAATGGCCGACTGCTTGACACGTTCATCGACGGGAAAGTCAGGCTGTCCGATGGAAAGGTTGATCGGATCCTTCAGCGACGCGCCAAGCTCGAATGCGCGGCGAATGCCAGACGCATCGATCGACCTCGTCCGGTCCGTGATCAGCCGCTCGAGATCAAGCCCCCCGACCTCCAGGGCCACATCAGGGGCCGCCTGAAAAGGCTGCGTCATTTCACTTCTTCTTGGCAGTGTCTGCCTTCACAGCGGGCGCAGCAGGCGCGCCCTCTGCACTCGCTGCGCCATCCGCAGCCGCGGCCGCTTCCTTCTTCGGCTTCTTCGCGACTGCTGCCTTGATGGACCGAACCTTTGGCAGTCCGAGCGCGGTGTTCTTTGCTGCATCGAACTTCTCAAGCTCGGTCAACTTGGCGACTCGCTCTGCGCGCGTCAACACGTTGCGGTGCTGGTTGAGTGCTCCGGACTTCTGCTTCAGACTGGAGTGAATGCTCATGTCGGGCCTTTGAAAAGCTTGGGGTAAAAATCGCGGAAGTCACCATTGCCTCGACCGAGCGCCTTCCACTTCGCGCCGACCGACCGGATGCTGGCTTCAAGGGCCTTCACCGCGGGTCCCCCGCGATCATCCCACCCGAAACCGGGCTGAACGAACACGAGGAATCGAGCATTATTGCTTGGAACTGCGATTGCATCAAGTCCTTGACCACGACAAAACGTGACCATTTCCGATGCGCGATCAAGAGAAATGCCATCCGCAAGGATGAAATAGTTGAATCCTGCACGCCTTGGATCCCCTTCCGGGGCTGGCCCGAGCCCCCCGAGGGCAGGTGCGACACGCGGCGCCCCCTGCACCTCTGGCGCGATTGTTGGAGAAACCGCCGCGGGTGGCGCCAGCGGATCGGTGGTGTGCGCTGCGATCCGCGCCGCGTCTGCGCGTTGTTGCTCAAGCGAACGAAGTCCCGCTTGGTAGCCGAGTGACCAGAGCGCATAGCCGCTGCCGGCCAGAAACAACACTGCAACGACCAGCACACCAATGGGCATGCGAAGCGAACGAGCTCCGCGTGGACCCCCAGTCGCACCAGATCGACGAGCTTCGTAAAGCGTTGAGGGCAGTTTCGACATGGACATGGGGAAGCGTATCAGTCTGTTGCGGATCCGGACAGGGCAAGAACGCTCGCGATGGCGAATCCGCCAGCATGCGAGAGCGACACCAACCAGCCGCGGATTCCCTGCTGCTCTGCGACCCGACCAACTTCGCCCGAGACTCGAAGACTTGGCGCACCAGATGGAAGCGTCACCACTTCGATGTCCGTCCAGCACATGCGGCTTCGAAGCCCAGTTCCGATCGCCTTGAGTGTCGCTTCCTTTGCAGCAAACCGCACCGCCAGTCTCTCCGCCTTTCGCAGCCCAAGCGCATCCGGTGCCCCCTGCTCATGCAATGTGAACACACGCGCGAGGAACTGTTCACCATGATCAGCCAACATCCGTTCGATACGTGCGATCTCCACCAGATCAAGGCCATGACCGACAACGCCACGTTGCCCGTGCGCGTTCATGATCCATGCTCCTCTTGCCAGAGTGCGCGAACTCGCTCGAGTCCTGCTCGTGGCTGAGTCCAGTTGCGCGCGTCAGCAACTGGCGAGCGCTGGAATCCTGCGCCTGCGAGCGCCAGCACATACTCACCGAGTTGGAGGCGAGCGCCATCCGCCTCGCCAGGCGGCGCTCGCATGCCAGACTGGAGCATGTCCACCACGCGCGCAGCTCGGAGTCGTTGGCTGCAGCGCGTCACGCTTGCCACGGGATCCTGACCAAGCGAAAGCAGCATCGCGGGATCGATGCCAACACCGATCGGGTCGTCCGCCGTCCCCTCCCAGGCACCCGTCACCGCATCGCTTCCGTGATCAGCCACCTCGACTCCCGCGTGCGCGGCTGCACTGCTGATTTGCAGACGGACATCGCGGAGGATCTGCGCGTTCGTGTCCGTCTGGACGGGCAGTGCCGTGGACACGGGAACGCGCCCGAGATCCGCTGCCAGCGCAACGGTCTGGCGAACCGCGTCCACTGCGCGATCGGCATGAGCCGGACTGGCGAAGTGTTCTGGTGGAATCCAGAGATCCACACCGACGCAGCGCATTTCCAGTCGACGAAGGCGAACCGTGAGATCTCGCCGCGCACTCGCGTCCAACTCGCGTGGGCGCATCCCCGGCTGTGTCGCGGACAACTGCACTGCGAGGAAGCCGATGGAACGCAAAGCCTCCAATCCAGCGATGGGATCTTCCCCAAGAGGCGCCAGCGTCGCCCCAAGCGGCGGCATCAATCGGATCGCGCTCAACATCGTTTGCAAGGCTATCGTCTGTCACTGCACCGCATGCCTCCGAAACGACTCCGAGCACGCAAGACAGCAGCACAGCGCAAGCGAGCCGCACAGTTGCTTGCTGCACTGCGCCGCCGCTACCCAGAGGCGCGCTGTGCGCTCGAAGCATCGACACCGCACGAGCTTCTGATTGCGACGATCCTGTCCGCACAGGCGACGGACGCCTCTGTGAACAAGGCGACCCCAGCCCTCTTCAAGGCGTTCCCGACGGTCGCGGCATTTGCGGCGGCAACCCCTGCAGACATGGAGCCCTATGTGCGCACCATCAACTTCTGGCGCAACAAGTCGCGTGCGATCGTTGAAACCGCTCGGTCACTGCAGCAGGACTTCGGCGGCGAAGTGCCACGCAGCATGGATGCGCTCCTGACACTGCGTGGCGTGGCTCGAAAGACGGCGAATGTTGTGCTGGGGAACGCGTTTGGCATGCAGGAGGGCGTCGTGGTTGACACGCATGTCGCGCGGCTGTCCAAGCGCATGCGGCTCACGCGGCACACCGATCCAGTCAAAGTAGAACGGGATCTCATGGCACTCTTTGTACCCAGCAGTTGGTGCGAACTGTCCCACCTGCTGATCTCGCATGGGCGAGCTGTCTGCAAAGCGCGCGGCGACACCTGTGCGAACGACTCGATTTGCCGCCGCTTCTGCATGAGCGCGCGCGGCACGAGCAGCGCTCCGTCATCCCGTCGGCGAACCATCCGCGCCCGTGCCTGAAGCGCCAGTCACATCATCGGCATCTGTCGCGGGAGTCGTGGACACCGGCTGCCACACCACAACCCCCATGCCTCCAAAGAGGCTCACCCAACTCGCACCATCATCGGTACGCCGCGGATAGATGTTTGTCACAGGTCCCTGCAGACGCACACGTGCAACGCGCACCATCGAACCGTTCATACGGCGCCACACATCGATGCCATCATCGTGTCCGATCCAAAGGTCCGACCCCACGTTGGTCACGGTCCGCGCGAGACTGCCCTGCGGCATCTGAAGCACCTGCCGCTGCCCCTTGTCCTCGACGATCACGCGGGGCGCAACCTCGATCGTGAACGCATCAGTGTCAGCACCTTCAATGAGTGCCTTGCCGAATGCGCCTTCAATCGTGGCACAAGGCGGGTTCATCGTCTGGATCGGATTCGTCGACGGTTCGCAGGTGCCGCCAGTCATGTAGAGCCAGTTCCCCTCTGGGCTGCCCGCAACGATGCGACGACCATCCGAGAGCACGCGTTCGAGCCGCCCTGCCTCACGGGTCGTTGCAAAGAACTCATCCGCTGGACCGCGCGCGTCCTCCTCGCGCCGATACAGCGAGCGTCCAAAGGTGCCGGCGATGAGGTAGGTGTTCGGCGCAACGAGCGCCGCGTCGATCGCGCCGCGAACTCGGATGGGCGGGAGCGTGGAAAGCCCATCTGCATCCACGCGCCAGACACCGATCTGTTTCGGCGTGATCGCCCACAACTCACCTTGGATGTATCGCAGGTGACTCACCTGCCCATCGATCACTTCACCAGCACGTTCATGCAGATCGCCGTCGAGCAAGCCGATTCGCGCAGCATCCTTCCCCTGCACAACGCAGCCGAATCGCCGATCTGCGCTCCCACGGCCCGGCAGCGCGACAAGTGTCGTTGCCGATCCGAGAACGCTGCCATCGCTGAGCCGAACGATCTCCCCACCGCGCGTCGTGACTGGACCTGCGGCAGTACCAACCACCTTCCCGCACACGGCGCCACCGGCGAGGAAGCGCTCCCCTGTGTCGACGCGGACCACCCCGCCAAGTCCGCTGACATAGATGGCTCCGTCGACGCTTGAAACACTCTCGGGTCGTACACCGAGCGTCTTCTCGGCCATCGATTCGATCACCATCGGCGCACGAGGATTCGAGATGTCGATTCGGAGGATCGATGTGCGGTCAAGCACAGCCACAAGATCACTGCCGTGCCCGACCATATCGACAAGCGCGCCGGACTTGCCTGGTGCCGCACAGACAAGTTTGGCAAGGACACTGCCGTTCTGCGGATCGAGCACCATGAGCACTGCACCAAAGCCCTGAAACAGGCTGTCGCGGTAGACGAGCGTGCACCAGTGCGATCCGCCAACAGAATGAGAGCACACCAGATCTTTCGGCCGAAGATCGAGCCGATTGGTTGGCGTGTAGTCACTGAGACAAGCCGTCAGCAATAGTGGCACGCCGACACCGACACGAGCCAGCCAGTTCCGCATGGACATGGTGAAAGGCTAGCGCACGCTGCTACGATCCAACGATGACCCAAGGACGGATCGAACTGTTGCAGAAAATGCTCGAGCAGGACCCGGGTGACTCCTTCTGCTGCTACGGGATGGCACAGGAGTACCTGAAACTTGGGGATATCGACAGTGCAGTGGCTTGGTTTGATCGGACCATCGTCTTGGATCCGGATCACTGTTACGCCTACTTCCACAAGGCACGCGCGCTTGAAATGGGAGGTCGCGTGAGCGAGGCGCAGTCGACCCTTCGCACGGGTCTCGAGAGAGCGCGCGCGCAGGGCGATTCGCACGCCATCGGTGAACTTCAGGGATATCTCGGGCAGATCGAATGACCGCGACGCGCCGCCCCACGACTCGCAAGCAGCCAATCATCGAACGGATCGAAACCGACCCGAAGGACCCGCGGCTTGCCCGCATCATGGTCGGTGGCGCGACTCGCTCGGTTGCAACGGTCGGGCGGGAAACGCTCTCCGCGCTTGGAGTGCGCGAGGGCATTCGATGGACCGCGCAGTTGGAGACGCGTGTCCGAAATGCGCAGGCGGAGCGTGATGCACGGTCGCATGCGCTCGCCATGCTCGCTCGGGCGAGTCAGAGCGCGGAGTCGATTCGACGTGGACTGCTGCGCCGCCGTGTCGCTCAGGACATTGTCGAGCGGACCGTCGAGTCGCTTGTGGCTGACCGCTGGATCGATGAGGAAGCGCACGCAGCGCTTCGCGCGGATCGACTGTCCGCGTCCCGACCGGGCGCCTGCGAGGCGCACCTGACGGAGGCGCTCGGGAACGAAGGCATCACCGAGCCGCTGGCGCTGCGCGAGGCACGGCGAGTCGCAGGCAGCGCAGAATCCGCAGCGCGCGCGTTGTTGCTTGCTCGCACTGCGCTGCAGCGGCGCGGTCGCCGCACTGCGGTCGCGGTCGCACAGTCGCTGGCTCGCAAGGGATTCGACCCATCTATCATCGCGGATGCCATGCGGCGCGAAGGGCACGACTGCGATGCGGAGTGATGTCACACGTGGCTTTGGCGTGCTGCTTTCGGCCTGCGCAGCGTGGTGCATGGGCGCATGCACGGGGCACCTGAATCAGTCGAATGGGATTGACGGCATCGGCACAGGGGCCTTGCCCGCACTGCAGTCTTCCACGCAGACATCGCTCGCGGATCCAACTCCATCGGTGACCAGCCTCGATCGACGAAACTGGCATCTCATGATGGTGGCGATTCCACGCGGTCAGGTTCAGGTCCAGCCGACCTACGCGGAGGATCCCACGATCGTGCGCGGACCCGCGCGCGTCGATGGCATCTATCCAACCCGTTCGACCGCGCTCGATGGACCGTCGAATGGCGGTCAACTGTTCGTCGAGGGTGCGGTGCAGCCCTTGTGGCCGACCGTGCTGTTCGTTGCTGCGCCCGTGCGAATGGCAACTGGCGATCCACCGGGCGCGACCCATCAGCAGCCGAGGGCAGGCTTCCATTTGGTCCCGGTCACGGCGGACGGACAGCCAGTCTGGGACCGCGCGACTTGGGAGTGGGTCGAGAGACCCGCGGCGCAGTAGGAGCCTTCGCACACCCCACACCCTTCTCGCCGACACCTGCGTAGCGCTCCATGGCAAGTCTGCTGAGTCAATCTGGCCCCGCACTTCTGCGACCCATTCGCATCGGTGCCATCGACGCACCCAACCGCGTTCTCATGGCACCACTCACGCGCTGCCGTGCGCCGAACCATGTGCCAACGCCGCTGATGGCGGAGTACTACGCGCAGCGCGCGAGTGCGGGCCTCATCATCGCCGAGGCGACGATGGCGATCGGCGGCGGATCTGCGTTCACCAATGAACCGGGCATCCACACAGCCGCACAGGTCGCAGGTTGGCGCGGCGTGACGAGTGCAGTGCATGCCGCAGGCGGTCGCATCTTCCTGCAACTCTGGCACGGTGGACGAACATGCCATCCGCTGCTGAACGATGGTCGACAGCCGATTGCGCCCAGTGCGATTGCGATCACATCGAATCCCTTTCGTGGGCCAAATGGTCCCGTACCCCATGCGCTGCCGCGTGCGATCGATGATGCGGAGATTCCGGACCTCATCGCTGGCTTCGCAACTGCAACCCGAAACGCACGTGATGCCGGCTTCGATGGAGTGGAGATCCATGGGGCGAACGGCTATCTGATCGACCAGTTCACGCGCGATGGATCGAACCGTCGAGGCGGCGCGTACGGCGGTCCCGCATCACACCGCATTCGCTTCGCGTGCGAAGTCGTGGAAGCGGCGTGCGCCGCATGGGAGCCCGGGCGTGTCGGACTCCGGATTTCACCGCTCGGCAGCGGCAACAGCATGATCGACAGCGATCCCGTCGGCACCTCCACGCTGCTCGCGCACGCCGTCCACCGACTCGGCATCGCATATCTGCATGTCTTGCGCGCCGACTTCATGGGCGTGCAGAAGGCTGATCTGCTCACACCGCTGCGCAGTGCGTTCCAAGGCACGCTCGTGGCAAACATGGGTTACACGCCGGACGAGGCGGAGCGGGCGATCGGGTCGGGCGTGGTGGATGCCGTGGCGTTCGGGCGAGCGTTTCTGGCAAATCCCGACCTCCCAGAGCGCATTCGCCTCGGTGTCGAATTGAATGCACCGAATGACAAGACCTTCTACGGCGGCGGCGCCGAGGGCTACACGGACTATCCATTCCTGACACAGGCGCAGCGCGACGCCGTCTTGCAAGGTGCTCCATGAGTGATGATGCCAACAACGCGCCTGCAGGACTGCCGCAGGGCTATCCCTTCCAACGCGACTGGGAGATGGCTCCGCGCGAGTTGAAGGCGCTTCTCGATCAGCGCGCACCAGTCGTTGTGATCGATGTTCGCACGGAAGCAGAACGCAATCTCGCAAGCATCGCAGGCACGATGCACGTTCCACTGTCCGAACTTCCCGCGCGGATCCCGGCGCTGCGCGAGCATGAAGCCGACCGCATTGTCGTGCTGTGCCATCACGGCACGCGAAGCCTGCGGGCCACAGAGCTGCTTCGTCAGGCGGGATTCGATCATGTACGCAGTCTTGCAGGCGGCATCCACCTCTGGAGCATGGACATCGACCCAACGGTCCCTGTCTACTGAACGAGGCCCCGCGAGCGATCGCCTTGCCCCCCATCGGCGAACGCTTTGGCGCCGACTGCCGGAAACACACAAAAGCGGGCGAAGGGATTTGAACCCTCGACATTCGGCATGGAAGGCCGACGCTCTACCGCTGAGCTACGCCCGCGAGACGCTCGCAAGTGTACCGGAGCGACCGGCGCGCGTGCGCGGATACCGCGCGCTTACCGAGAGTCATGTCGCTGCGAGCAGGCGTTCCACATACTTGATGTCGTGCGTTGCGTTCACGAAGAGTTCCTCGCGGAGCAGACGCTCGTACAACGGGATCGTGGTCTTGATGGGACCGACCTTGAACTCTGCCAACGCGCCGAGCGAGCGACGAATGCACTGCTCACGGGTCGGCGCATGAACGATCAGCTTGCCCACCATGGAGTCGTAGTTGGTCGGGACGCGATATCCCGCGCGGACATGGCTGTCGAGGCGAATGCCAGGGCCACCCGGGGCGACCCATGTCTCCACAAGTCCAGCCTGCGGCATGAAGTTGCGCGCAGGATCTTCGGCATTGATGCGGAACTCCATGGCATGCCCGTGAATGCGGATGTCCGACTGCTTGTAGGGCAGGCGCTCACCCGCTGCCACGCGGATACCAGTCTGCACGATGTCAACACCCGTGATCGCCTCGGAGATCGGATGCTCCACTTGCACACGAGTATTCACTTCGAGCATGTAGAACTTCTGGCTGCGGTCCATCAGGAACTCGCAGGTGGCGGCGCCCGAGTATTTCGCTTGGCGGATCAGTTCAGCGGCTGACTCACAGACCTTCTCGCGCTTTGCCGGATCCACTCCAGGCGCGGGCGCCTCTTCGATCAGTTTCTGATGTCGGCGCTGGCTTGAACAGTCGCGCTCGTAGAGGTGAACCGCGTTGCCATGCTTGTCGCCGATCACCTGCACTTCAAAGTGCCGCGCGAGTTCGAGATACTTCTCGACGAAGACCATGGGATTCCCGAACGCGGCCGCTGCCTCCTGACGCGCCTGTTCGATCCCCTGACGCAGCCCAGCCTCATCCTGCGCGATGCGCATGCCGCGCCCGCCGCCGCCACCTGCAGCTTTCACAATGACGGGAAACCCAATGTCCTTCGCGACCTGAACCGCTTCATCGATGTCCTCGATACCACCCTCTGTGCCCGGGAAAATCGGCGTCCCTGCCTTCTTCGCGAGTCGCTTGCAGTTGACCTTGTCGCCGAGTGCGGACATCGCCTCTGGACTCGGGCCGATGAACTCGAATCCACTGTCGCGGCAGACGTCCGCGAAGTGCGCGTTCTCAGCAAGGAATCCGTAGCCAGGATGAATGGCGTCGGCATGTGAAATCTCAGCCGCCGCAATGATGCGATCAATGCGCAGATACGAGTCCTTGCTCGGCGGTGGTCCGATGCAGACTGTCTGTGCAGCTTGCTCGAGCCAGGGTCCACCAGCATCTGCGGATGAGTAGACGCAGACGGGCTCGATTCCGAGCTCGCGGCATGCCCTGATGATGCGCAGCGCGATCTCGCCGCGGTTGGCAATCAACACTCGCTTGAACATGGCGCTCAGGTCGGCCGAATCAAGAACAGTTTCTGTCCAAACTCAACGGCCTGCCCGTTCTTCACCAGCACCTTGGCGATGGTTCCAGAGCGCTCTGCCTTGATCTCGTTGAAGATCTTCATCGCTTCAAGCAGGCACACCACCGTGTTCGCATCGACCGCCATTCCCACCGAGGCCAACGGCGGCTTGTCCGGACCCGACGCCGCATAGAAAGTGCCAACCATCGGACTCTCGATCGCCTCGAGTCCCGCCTCGTCCTGTGCCGCCGCGGGAGCTGCGCTGCCCCTTGCGCCTGCCGCCGCAGTCGCAACCACGGGCGTAGCGGCTGTACTGTGCGGAACCTGTGCAGCGGGCGCAATTGGCGCACCGTGATGAACGACCTGGGGGGCACTCAAAGTGGTCTGTCTGCGAATCGTCGCCTGCTCGTCCTTGTCCCGAAGGTCCAGCTCGGTGAGGTCGTTGTCAACCATCAGGCGAACCAGTTCCTTCAACTTTCGGATGTCCATCATGATCGGCGAAGAATAGCAAGGTGCGCAGAATCGGCACAGAACGCAGCACGATCGCCGCATTTCACCACAAGCCAATTCGCGAGCATCTGTCCGAAACTAGGCAGGTTGCCGCAGTGAAATCGGCGGTCCGAGGACTTCGGCGAGAATGAACCCTTGCCGCAGCCCCGCCTTGGTTGAAAGGGCGGTCCGCAGTGGACTCGATGTGGCGGATGCCACATCGGCGCTCGGCGACACCGACAGGGTTGCCGAGGTTGTCCCCCCTGGGTGGCGACCACGCAGCGCTCCCTCGTGAATCTGCCGAGATCGCTCACGAAGATAAGTGGCAGTGGCTTCACCCGCAGGATCTTCCTCATCCGACGCTGCATCAAAGGACGAGTCAAACGCGCCTGTCGTTCTAGGAACAACGGCGCGCGCCTCGACGACCGCGGTGTCCCCGCGTTCTTCCTTGAAACCAGAGTTGACATCCGCCGCCGCGTCCGACCACTGGCGTCGGAGCGCTGCAACCACGTCCGTGGGAGCATCTTCCGCAAACTGATCGATCCGCCGCTTCATTTCCTCCAAGTAACTCCGCGCAGCCGGGGCGGCCGAAACACCCTGCGTGACGGGCGGTACGGGCGGCGCACTCCTGTTGGGCATTGCAACAATTGGGGGCGCCTTCACCTGAGTAATCCGTGCCACTTCCAGTGGGGATGTCTGTGCTCCCTCCAAGCGCGCCCTTGCTTCCTTTGCCTTCTTCTCTCCCTGCTTTGCCGCCATGCGGATGACTGCCTGCAGGACAATCACAACAAGAAAGATGATCGTGCCTGTTGTCATGACTGCAGCAACAAGTCTACGCGCCGCGCGGCAACTGCAATGCGAGTGAACCCGATCTGGCAAGAAACTCGCAGCCAAACGCTGAAGACAGCGTGCTGGGCTGAAGGACACTCGTGGAGGGCCCG
>Ga0194132_10011605_pt1 | contig 11288 bp, 10 predicted proteins | sample TA2KigOf80mmetaG_FD_148612 | JGI IMG/M metagenome (GOLD analysis project Ga0194132, IMG submission 148612) | Freshwater microbial communities from Lake Tanganyika, Tanzania - TA2015054 Kigoma Offshore 80m | ecosystem: Environmental > Aquatic > Freshwater > Lake | place: Tanzania: Lake... | reverse complement strand
TGCCGCGGCAACCGTGTTGGCGCTCGGGGCTTGCACACCGCTGTCTTCGGAATCGATCCTTTGGAACCGGACGCACCTGAATGCCGCTATCCAGCAGACCGATGCACAGCAGCTGCTGCTCAATATCGTCCGGCAACGGTACAACGATCCGGTTCTGTTCGTGGACATTGGCAGTATTTCAAGCTCGATGTCGCGCTCGGCGAATCTGAATCTGTCGGCGTTCCTGCCGACCGGCCCGGCGCGGAATTCGTTTACGACGGCAATCGGCGGCGGTGTCAACGAAGCGCCGCTGGTGTTTTATTCGCCGAACACTGGCGAGAAATTCGTCCGTCAGATCCTCTCGCCGCTCGATTTAAAAACCCTGTCGCTCTTGTTGCAGTCGGGGTGGAGTATCGAGCGCATTTTCCTGGTGGCGGTTGATTCGATCAACGGAATCCGCAACGCCACATCTGGCGTTGGACCCGATGGCAAGAGTCCCTATCTGACGTTTCAACAACTCGTATTGGCCCTGCGCGACTTGCAGCGCGACGGTCGCCTGGTCGCCAGTTTGGCGCCGACCGGAGACGCTCTGTTCCTCACGCCGACGCGCGAAGGGGTCGAGAGTTCGTCGTACCAGTCGATCTGTCGCATTCTCTCAATTCCCGCCGATGGCGCCCCGATCCGGTTTCGTCTCGGCATCGGCGCGGCGCCGGCAGGAAAAGGCTTCGTTACGCTAACCACGCGGTCGCTGTACGCGTCGTTCTATTTCCTCTCGGACGGCGTCGAGCCTTCGGCGGCCAATCTTGCCAAAGGCACGGTTAAAGCCCGCACGCTCAAGGGCGGCCCGTTTGACGAAGGCGGCACGCTGTTCCGAATTCGCCATTCCGAAAGCGAGCCGACCGACGCGACGCTGATGGTGCAATATCGCGATGCCTGGTACTACGTGCAGGAAACAGATTCCGACACGCAGACGACATTTGCCTTGGTGACGATGATGCTGATGCTTCAAAGCGGCGATCCGACGCGGATGCAGCCCCTGGTCTCAATCCCGACCGGTTGATCGGCCGGCAAGTTGATAATCCCGAGGCTGGTGCTTCGCGAATTTCCTCAGACGGCACGATCGCATGCCATATGATCGCCGCCTCAAACACAGGGGAGGCACGATCCATGTGCCGTTCGATTATCACCACTGCCGCGTTGCTGGCGTTTGCCGGCGCCGCTTTCGCTCAAGCTCCAGCCGCCGCACCAACAGGCCCGCTCGTCTTCGCCTACGACAAGAACGTCACACTCGGCACGACGGCGTTGTGGATGGAGGAGGGCAAGGTCAAGGCCGCGCGCGGCCCCGACATCGCCACTAAGGCGCCGGCCGATGCCACCAAGATCAATGTGAAAGTGCTGGCGCTCGGCGGACCCAATTTCCGCCGCGTGTTTTTTCCGAAGGGCGCCAAGTTCAGCCCGCCCGGCGGCGGCCCGACCATGGATGCGATTTTCTACGTCATTAAAGGTCGCATGAAAGTCACGGTCGGCAACGATCTGGAATCAGGCGAAGTGGGCCCTGGCGATGCCTTCCGCGAACTGGCTGGCACGCTGACTAAATTCGAAATCTTGGAAGACATCGAAGGCGTCGAGACCAGCGTTCCGCCGCCGACGCCGCCAGCACCGAAACCCTGATAGTAATTCGGGGACACACACTTAATTCCTATCTCCCATGCAGTCACAAAACTGCGCGCGCGAGGAATTAAGTGTGTGTCAACGAATTGGCACTCAGGTCTCTCAGACCGCGTAGAGGCGTTTCATTCGAATCACGGCGAGGCGGGCGAGGATCGCGGACACCACCGCGATTCCGCCGCCGAGCGCGATGATGTCGGCCGGGCCGGCGAGCAGCGCGCGCGACGCCGGCAGGCGGGTCGCGGCCTCGACCGTGGTCGCGGCGAGAAGCCCGAAGTACGAGCCCGTCATCCAACGAAAGTGGCGATAGAGCCAGCCGGTGTCGCGGCGGATCAAGGGCACGATGCCGCCGGCGATGGCCATCAGCGTCAGCGCGGCCAGAGCATGGAACAGATTGAAGCCACCGGTCAGGCCATACATCGCGAACGATGACACGTTGACCGCGATCATCGCGGCGACATAGCCGACGCCGAGGCCGCGGTGTAGCCGGTCGCCCTTGACCGAAAACATGACGACGGTGCCGAGCGCGAGCGCGAGGACGGCCGCGGTGAGGTGAATGGCGCCGAAGGTGCTGTGAATCATGACGTGCTCTCCGTGTCCGTGCCGTCGACGATGCTTTTCAGGAATTCGACATGCGCCTGAAAGGCTTTGCGCCCGGCTTTGGTTTGAAACACCCGGGTGCGGGGCTTCTTGTCGACGAAATCCTTCTCGACGTGGACGTAACCCGCGTTCTCGAGCGTGGTGATGTGGGCGCCCAGGTTGCCGTCGGTCGCGCCCGAGATCGCTTTCAGGCGCACGAACTCGAGGCCTTGCGCGGGCGACAGCGCGGCGAGGGCCGCCATGATGCGAAGCCGCACCGATTGATGGATGATCTCGTCGGTCATGATCAGGCGCGCCGGAGCCAGAAGCCGCACAGGATCAGCGATCCGCCGCAGAAGATGGCGAACCACAGCGAGAACATATCGGCGAAAAAGAGCTTGCCGACGATCACCGCAACGGCGACCGCGATGCCGGCGAGGGCGTAGCGCAGCCCCATCCAGATGCCCATCAGCACGTAGACGGCCGCGGTCAGAAGCCCGAAAAAGGTGAGCGAGTACTGGCGGGCCTGGGGTTCGATCAGCCACATGGTAATCCAGGCGAAGGCGAGCATCGTCGCGACCGTGCCGATCACTTTGAGCGCAATGGCGCGACGCCTTTTCGCCGTGGTTGCGTCGGTGTGCGGCATCTTCGATGACAGGATCATCCACAGCGTCGCGACGAAGCCGATCGCCGTCGCCACGTTCCAGATCGCGGCGGCCGACTTGGGAAAAAGATAATTCAACGAGCCGCCCACCACCCAGACGATGCCCCACAGGATCAGGTACGGGGCTCCGGTCTCGTAGCCTTTGAGCTCGCGAATGTGCGTGGTGGCGCCGTCAATCTCGGCCAAAGCCTCGGCGGCCGCGTCTTTGCTGATGTGTGTGGGGCTGACGGTCATGACTGCTCTCCGACTCGATGTGCGGAGGGTATAGCCGAATCGGAGTACTCTGTAAAATAGAGTTATCTGTATTTTGAATCGCGGTTATACACTTAATTCAAATCGGGCGCATGGTGTTCGCCGGCGCATCGTGCCGAATTAAGTGTATGTCCCCGATTTACCCGCGCCTGCGCGCGGCATGACAGAAGGCCAGACTACCCGCCCACCGTCGTGCCTTGCATTTGCAGGCCGCTGCGCATGATGGCGGAGAAGGTGCGGTCGCCGCCAAAACGAATCCCGCGGAAGTCGCCGGGCTTCTTGTCGTTGACGTTGGTGTAGACCTTGTTGCCCTTGTAGGTCCACTGGCGCTTGCCGCCATCGACGTCGATGATCATCCAGCTTCCAACGGGTTTCGCGTCGGCCGGCGCAAACACTGGCACCCACATCGGATCGACGCACTCACCCTCGCAGTTGGGATTCTGGAAAAACCGCCGGAGCCGGGGGTTGAGTTCGCGCGAGTAAAGCGTCAGCCCCTGTTCGTTGCCGACGATCTCGCCCGCGTCCGAATAGCTGACGGTGGTGAAGGGCGGCCGGGACGGGGCCGGTTCCAAAACGGTTACCGACCAGCCTTTTTGTTTGGCGCCGTTGATCTCGGCCACCGCGATGTCGCCGGTGAAGCGATAGAGCGGCTTGCCCTTGTAGACCCACTGGCGCGAGCCGTTGTCGAGATTGACGACTGTCCAGTCGGCGAACGCACGCGCCATCAGCGGCGCCGTCACCGGCGTCCACGACCACAGGCACTTCTCGACGCAACCGGGTTTGGCGCCCGGCGTGTCGGCGTCCATGGTGTAGAGGGTCATGCCCTTGGCGTCGGTGAGAACTTTTCCCGGCACGGTCGCGCCCTGTTTGATTTCGGCCGGCATCGGGATCGGGATGAAGGCGACACGCCAGACCGATTCCACGCCCTCGCCGAACTCGGCGCCGGGAAACGCATCCTGGCCGTAGTGATAAACCGGCTTGCCCTTGTAGGCCCACTGCCGCGTGCCCTCGGGCCGCGCGATCGTCGTCCAGCCGGCGGGCGCCGCCGCGTCGGCGGCCGCGACCATCGGCGGCCAGCTCAGGGCGCATTCTTCGATACAGGTCGATCTGTCCTTCACGCCCTCGTCGCGGTCGTTGAAGTAGAGCGTCATGCCCTTGGCGTCGACCAGCACCTGGCCGTCGCCGCGCGCGCGGGTACCGACACCGGCGGGCAGTGTCTCGGCGGCGAAGGCGGACGCGGTGGTGAGGAGGAGGACGAGGAGGCTGCGGGTCATGATGGATGCGTCACTGTGCGGGGTGAAACGCCCCTCACCGCGGCGCTCCGCTCGGCACCCTCTCCCGGAGGGGAGAGGGGCGGGGTGAGGGTCGGGTTGCGGGGCGAGCGACCGTTAAACCAGAATTTCCGAGATCGGCTTCGAGGTCTGCAGCGACTTGGTGCCCCATTTGTCGAGCGACAGGCCCATGGTTTGCATCAGCGTCAAACCGATGCGCGTGATGGGGTCGCCATTGCCGACCACGTGCATCCCGGTCTTGAGGCGGCCACCGGCAGTTCCAATCGTGTACGCCGGCACGCCGTCGATGGAATGCACGCGGGCGTAGTTGGTCTCGGTCACGGCGTAGATCAGCATGTTGTCGAGCAACGTGCCGTTGCCTTCCTTGATGGCGTCGAAGGTCTCGATGTAGGTCGCGAGCGCCTGCATGGTGCGGCAGTTGAACCAGAACGCGACCGGCTGATAGCCCAAGTCCTTGTCCCAGGTTTCCTCGTGGGTGAGGAGGTGGTGGGTGTAGGTCTGGCCCGGACGGCGCATGTGCGAGAAGTTGTCCGAGAACACCATGTTGACCACGTTGGTCTGGTTGCACGCCACCGCCATGGCCAGCATTTTCGACATGATCTTGTGATTGGTGACGACGGTCTCGACCTCGAGGCCCATCGGCATGTTCTGCTCGGCGCCGTCGGGCGCGGGCGAGGCCGGCACGCTGCAGGCCATATTCGGCTCGGGCTGCTGCATCTGCAGGTCGAGCTGCTGCTCGATCTGGCGGATCGAGGTGAAGTACTCGTCAAGTCGCGCCTTGTCGGCGCTGCCGATCTTGGTCGCCAGGGCCTTGGACTGATCGTTGAACGCGGTGAGCACGCTCTTCCGCACCAACACCTGCGGGTCCGGCTTGAAATCGGCCATGTTGGGATCGACGAACTCGGCGCCGAACAGCCGCGCGTACAGGTTCAGCGGCGAGATTTCGGCGGCGGCGCGGTTGTTGGTGCTGCGCGCGCTGTAGTTCTCGCGGGCGATGCCGCAACTCGAGGCATCGATGGTGAGGAAGCGCTGGCGGGTGCCGATCTGATCGGCGATCAGCAAGTCGATGGTCGGCGCCGGAATCTCGAAGTTGCTGCCCGGCGCCGAGCCGGTGCGCGAGGCGACCCAGCCGGTGAAGTGGGTGTAGTTCGAGCGCCCGTCGAGGGGCATGTTGAAGCCCGAGTAGTGGTTGAGCCGGTGCATGTGCTTTTTCAGCGGCTCGCACTCGGTGAGGAATTCGATGCCTTCGCCGGTCTGGTTCTTCGTCTTGACGGCGTGATTGGGCGTATGGCCCAGGCCCCAGTACCAGGTGCCGAAGCGCACCGGCAGCGGCCGGCCGGTGGCGGCCTCGGCCGTGCCGTTGTCGGTCAGGAAGCAGTCGAGGAACGGCAAAGTGAAGCCGACGGCGATGCCGTTGACGGCGCCGCGCAAAACCGAGCGGCGGGGAGGGGCGCGGCGGATGTGAAAGGTCATGCTCGTCTTCCTTAGTTGGTCACACTTAGTTGGTCGCACTTAGTTGGTAACGGCGGCCGTCTGCTGCGGCGCCGGGGTCACGGTAAACAACGCATTGCTGGTGGCGATTGTACGCAAAAGGCGGGTGAGACGGTAGCCGTTGTCGGCGAAGTCCTTCTCCAGATACGCCATGAAATCGCGTTCGTCGCGCTCGGGCGCCTTGTTGGTGGCGTAGGAATAAAGCCGGTTGACGACGCACGCCGGCACCGCCGGGTTGCGGCTCATGGCCACGCCCAGCCCTTTGGCGTCGGTGTAGGCAACCCCATCCAGATCGCCCGACGGATCGATCGTGACGCCACTTTCCTCGGTGCGGTACTGGCCGGCGCCGTCGATCTGCTCCATCGCCAATCCAACCGGATCCGTCAGCTTGTGGCAGCCGGCGCAGGCCGGTTCGACCGAATGCGCGGTCAGGCGATCGCGCGCCGTCTTGTTGGGCGAGTTGGGGTCGTTGAACAGCGAGAAGTCGACGTCGCCCGGCGGGTCGGGCACGCGCTGGCACAGCAACGACTCACGAATCGCGCGGCCGCGGATGGTGGGCGACGAGCGGCCCGGGTGCGAATACAGCGCGGCGAAGCTGACGTGGGTCAGCAGCCCCGCGCGCGGATCGTTCTCGGGGAACTCGTAGGGCATCCAGCCGCCGTCGGGGCGATCGACCGGAATGCGATAGATGCGGCCCAAGGGCCCGCTCATGAAGGTTTTGCGCGTGGTGAAGATGTCGCGATAGTCGCCATTGTTGGTGAACACGACGTCGAGGATGGTGCGCAGCGTCTGCTCGCGCGAATCTTCCGCCACGGCCAGGCTGAAGGACGGGTAGATGATCGAGTCCTTCTCGATCTTGGCGAACTCATCGAACGCCAGCATGTCGTTGAAGAAGGCGCGCAGCCCCGCCTCGACCTTGGGCGAGGTCAACATCCGGTCCACTTGCGCGGCCACCGCCTTGTCGGTGTGGATGGCGCCGCTTTCGGCCGCCGCCATCAACGGCTCGTCGGGGCCGGAATTCCACAGGAGGAAGCTGAGGCGCGACGCCTTGGAATAGGCATCAAGGCGTGGCTTGCCGCCGGAATCGGTTTCCGTGGTCTCGATCGCGAACAAAAACGCCGGCGACACCAGCATGCCCGACAGCCCGGCCGAAATGCCGCTGTAGAAGCTGCCGGTGGTGGCCGCGATTTCGCCCGCGACCGTCACCGGGGTTTTCAATTCGAGGTCGGTCAACGGCCGGCGATAGAGGAACTTACCGACGCGGCTGAAAAATTCCGCGGCGCAAGCAGCGTCGGCCCGCTTCGCGTCGGCCGGCGTGCACGGGATCAAGACGTCGCGATTGACTTCGCTCACCACCTGGGCGGCGATGGTGCGGGCGCGGCGATCGTATTGCTCGAGCCCGGCCGGGGTGATGGCCCCGGCCGCCGAGCCGACCGTGAGCAGGCCGTTGGTGCGGATCAGCGGATCGAACGAACCGCCGACCACGACCTGCGTGCCGAACACGTCGGCAATGGCGTTGCGGTACTGCGCCTCGGTGTGCAGCCGCAACATCGGCGCCGCGCCCTTCACGACAGGCTCCGGCTCGCCGCAGGCGGCGAGGGTCAGGGTGGCGAACGAAGCAATGACAACGCGTTTCAGCATTTCAGACTGGTCCTCAAATTTAACGACTCAACCGTTTAACCGTCACCCCGGGCTTGATCCGGGGTCCATGCATCCGCAAGCGCGATCCGCGTTCGTTGAGCAATGGATGCCGGGTCAAGCCCGGCATGACATCAATGTTCTCAACCCTCGCCTCAGCTCACTTCCCCGCCGACGCGCTTTCGACTTCTTTCTTCGGATGCACGATGAACGCCGCCACCGCCTTGAAGTTGAAGGCCGACGACAGCGACGTGCACTTGCCGGTGTTGGGATCGGGGTAGCCGTCCGCCACCTTGTACGCGGCGTTGTGGATCGCCGGGCAGTCGGAGATGGCGGTGGACTGAATCGGGCCCAGGCCCGTCACGTAGAACAGCAACTGATCGACGTCGTAGTACCCCGCGAGCATTCCTTTTGCTGATGCGCCGTCGTCGGAAATCTCCAGCCGCACCCGCATGTCGCGGATCAGCTGGTTCATATAAGTGTAGTTGCCATAGAACGGCACGTTGGAATCGCCCGCTTCGGTGAGCACCACGCCGTTCTCGATGCGGCCCTTGAGCGTGGTCTTGTAGCGCGGCTTGCCGTCGGGCGCGTCGATGCGATAGCTCGCCCACGGCGTGAACTGACCGGCGCCATCGAGCGTGTAAGGGTCGATCGCGCGGTAGATATTCACCGTCACGTCGGGGTCGTTCTTCACGTCGTCGACGTTGGTGATCTCGAATAGCGTCATACCGTTGCCGTTCGACTTGCGGTTCTCGTTGGCATTCACCTCGAACTGGCCGTAGCTGCGAAAGCCGTAGACGCAGCCGAGCAGGCGATACATCTGGTTATCGACGCCCTTGGTGCCGTCGACGCCCTCGAAGTTTTCATGGGCGCAGGAGTTGGCGCCGGCCTTGCCCTCGGTGTCGCCGTCCAAGTTGAGGCCGTACGACTGTTTGCCCTCGACCAGCAGATGCGGCGGCGCTGCCACCGCGGTCGGGTTCATGCAGACGTCTTCCTTGTTGGGCCCGCGGCGGATGGCGTTGAAGTAGCGGTCGAGCCGGGTGCGGAGGCCGTTGTCGGTGTACTTGGCGCGGTCGTCCTTCGACAGGCCGCGCCACCACAATTCGTCGTAGCCGATGTTGAAGCCCTCGGGGCACTCGTCGATGAACTTGGTCTCGACCTGGGCGATGTTCCAGATGGTGAGGACGAAGCCGAGGGTTTTGGCCTGGGCCGGCGATGCCGCCAGCAGCGCCACGGCGGCGGCCATGGTGCCGGCCGTCCACCAATTGGACAAAGACTTCGAGCGTTGGTTGAGGTCGAGCATCGGGCACCGTCCCGTTTGCGAAATACGCAGGTTTTGAGGGTCTAAGTGGGCCTGATTCTGCGCCGGACAAGGCCCCGGGGCCACTTAAAATTCAGCCAAGATCACGTATCGGATAGCCGGCTTGTGGCTGTTGTCGGGGGCGCGACGATGCGCCAAACAGGCGCCGTCATGAAAACTGTATTTTCCCTGCTCGCAGTGTTGGCGGGCCTTTCCGTATCAGCAGGCCAGGCGGCCGACGACGACATCCTGTTCGCCTGCACGCTGACCGACGAAGACCAGAGCACGCCGACCTACAGCCCCGGCACTGGCCGCGCCGAAGTGCGGCTCGAACGGGAAACGCTGAGGGTGTCCTGGAAGGTGACCTACCAGGGGCTGAACACCAAGATCATCGAGGCCGGCCTCTACGGCCCCGAAAACGTCGGCGCCAACGCCGGCCAGTACGTCGATTTCTCACCCGAGAAAAAATTCGGTAGCCCCATGCAGGGCGAGAAGGTGCTGTCGGACGGCGAGTTCCAATACCTGATCACTACCCGGACGTACGTCAACATCATGACCGAGAAGTACCCGGGCGGGGAACTGCGGTGCCACCTGCGGCGGCTGAGGCAGAACCAGACGCCGGCGTGAGGGGGCGTGGGAGCGCAGCCCGCTTCCACCCGAGGCAGGCTTGTACCAGCTTGACGGGAGCGCGTCTCAGATGTCCGCTCATCGCGAAACCATCGACTGCGACATTCTGATCGTCGGCGCCGGCATTGCCGGGTCGGCGGCGGCGTGTGCGCTCAGGCGGCGCGGGTATTCGGTCGTGGCGGTCGAGGCCTCGAACCGCCCGCTCGACACCGCCCGCGGCGATCATCTGCAGGCGGTTGTGGTCGACATCCTCGACCGCTGGGGCGCGCTGCCGGCGTTCTGGGCGGCGGGCGCCGAGAAGCGTCACGCTGCGCGCTATCTCACCGACGGCGGCGATCCGATCATCACCATCGACTACCGCACCCTGCCGGTGCCGCATCCGTATTACCTGTATCTCCACCACGAGCTGATTGCCGAGACGTTTCTCAAACTCGCCGCCGAGAATCCCGCGTTTCGCCTGATGCGCCCGGCGCGTGCCAAGGATTTCGACGTCACTGACGCCGGCATCGCCAGCTTGACGCTGCACCTCGCCGACGGCGAAGCGTCGCGCCAGGTTGTGATCAAGCCCCGCATGGTGATCGGCGCCGATGGCCGCACTTCGCGGGTCCGCGAGGCGCTGGGCTTCGCGTTCGACACGCACGAGTACGAAAACCCGCTGGTGGTTCACTTCGCGCCGCGCCTGTCAGCCGACGAAGACCCGCTCAACCACTTCACCTCGTTCATGGGGCCGAACGGCTCCATCAGCCGAATCCCGCGCGCCTTCGGCGCCTGGAAGCTCGGCCTGGTCATCACCAAGGACGACATCGCCTTCTGGAAGGCGGCGACGCTGGCCGAGCGCCGGGCCAAGGTGGGCCGGATCGCGCCGCAGCTCGAGCCGCTGGCGCTCGAGCTTGGCGGCTTCTACGCCATCACGCTGCTCAACACCCGAAACTGGGTGAAGGGCAACACCGTGCTGCTGGGCGATGCCTGCCACGCCATGCATCCGGCGCGCGGCCAGGGCATGAATGTCGCCATCCGCTGCCTCGACTTTTTGACTAGGGCCTTGCCTGAGCCCGCCGACATGGGCCGGCCCGAGGTGGTGCGCGCCGCGCTCGCGGCCTACGAGCGCAACGTGAAACCGATCACCGAGAAAGTCCTGGCCGAGAACCATGCGCTGGGCACGGCGCGCGAACGCCTGGGCGCCGACTACGTGGCGCAGACCATGGCCTCGCTCGGCGCGATCCAGGCTGACCCCGAGTGCCTCCGCCGCTATACGATGGACTCGGCCGGTTACGGCGACTGGTTCGAGGCCGCGGCCAATTCGATGCGGTCGTAGTCGATGCGATAGCCGAACATGTGAAACGCGCCGACGCGCGGGCCGAGGCCGACCAGAATCGGCAAGTCGTACAGAAACAGCCCCGACGCCCGGTCGTGATAGCGGCGCGCAAGTGTGCGGCGCATCTCGGCGGCGCGGGCATCGTCGGGCTCGGCCACCGCCGCCTGAATGATCGGCACCATCTCGGGCTCGCAATAGAACGGCGCCGGGTTGAGGCACGAATGCCCGCGCAGGGGCCTGAGGAGATCCATCGCCGGCCATGAGGTCCAGTTGAGCGTGTAGGCCTCGGCGGTGTGGGTCGTGCGCGAGCTGCGCTCGAGAAACACCGGGATCGGCAGGGTTTCGATCGTCATGGTCACGCCGACGGCGCGTAAATCCGACTGAATTTGCACCCAGACCAGACTGTCGTTGGCCGACGCGCTGACCGGCGCCGCCATGGTGAAGGCAAATCCATCGCCATAGCCGGCCTCGGTCAGCAGCTGC
>Ga0194132_10011604_pt1 | contig 11291 bp, 7 predicted proteins | sample TA2KigOf80mmetaG_FD_148612 | JGI IMG/M metagenome (GOLD analysis project Ga0194132, IMG submission 148612) | Freshwater microbial communities from Lake Tanganyika, Tanzania - TA2015054 Kigoma Offshore 80m | ecosystem: Environmental > Aquatic > Freshwater > Lake | place: Tanzania: Lake Tanganyika... | reverse complement strand
AGGCGCCAGCCGCCCGGGGCCGCCGCCATCGGCTCGCGCGCGACCAACTCGCGGGTGAGCACGCCATAGCGGCGCAGCAGCTGGGCCGCGCGCGCCTCGGCCAACTCCTCGTCGCCGGATACCAACGCCTCGTCGGAGCGCAGCAGCGCCCACCGGCTCGACGGCACCCGCGCGCGCGGCCGCCGCTGGAACCGCGACGTCTGCCGCACCTTCCTCGCGAGCCCCGTGATGAGGCCGCGCAACGCTCCGAAGCCATCGGCGGTCACGAGGCCGGCCGCGACCAGCTGCCACAGCGCGTCCTCGACCTCCGACGGCATGCGCTTGGTGCCGCTCGCGATGTCGGGCTGGAACGATGCGCCGTTTCGCCGCAGGTACTCCACCACCTCTTGGGCCGCGCCGGTCAGCGGCGCCTGGCCCTCGCCCTCGGGCGCCGGATCGAGCAACCATTCGACATCATCGCGGAGCGCGATGCCGATAGGCCCGTTGCGCGATAGGCCGGCCGCGACCGTGACGCCTGGCGCCCGGCGCGCGAACCGACCCCACACCGCCTCGCCACCAAAGCACAGGCTGTCGAGCATGGCCGGCGCATAGTCCTTCACGCGGCTGGGCAAGATGGCCTGCTCCCATGCCGCCGCGGCGGCCTCGAAGCCCTGCAACTGCTCCAACGTCTCCAGCAGCCCGGCGTCGCCCGCCAGCCGCGTGGCCGGCGTCGCGTGCTGCCATTCGAGGAGGAATCGGATGAACGAAGCCGGTGGCACCGGCTCGATCTCCCGGCGCAGGCCGGCGAGCGTGGCCCGGTGGATGCGCGCCAGGATGCGCCGATCGCAAAACTCGGTCTCACCCGTCGTGAGACTCGCCGCGCGGAACTGGCCGCGCAGCACGAGGCCCTGCGTTTCCAACTGGATCACGGCCTGCTGGACGGCGCTCTCCGGCAACGCCAGCAGTCGGGCGAATTCGGCGATGGTGAACGGTCCCGCCACCTCGACACGCCCGCGCACGATCTCCAACACCGCTTGCTCCGGCTCCGTCGCCGACGTGACCGCGACCGCGGGCGGCTCGGGCGAAAGGTCGCCGCCCGGGTACGCCGCGCACGCCACGCCGGCCCGCTCCGCCGCGACCCAAAACCGGCGGTCGCTGGAGCGGAGCGTCAGTGCGCGGTCGTTGGCGGCAAGCGCGTCGAACCACGGCCGGTATGCCGCGCCTTCGGCTTCGGGCAGCACCACCAACGACAGCAACGCATCGTGCAGCTCGTCGGCGTCGCGCACCGGCGGCCAGGCGTTCGCGGCCTCGGCCAAGATGGCGTCCTGGTTCAGGGTGCCGAGGTCTTGCGCGTGCTCGGGCAGCGCGCGGCGCAACGTGACGGCACGCGCGCGGCGCTCCTCCAGGGGCGCGTCATCGAGGAAGGCGTAGGGCATGGCGTTGAGGAGCTGATGACAGAACACCGACGGCTGGACGGTATCCTTGCCGTAGGTTTCGATCGCACCGCTCTCAATGCCGGCGAGCAGCGACTTCAGGCCATCGAAGTCCATCGCCTCGGTGAGGCAGTCGCGCAGCGCCTCGAAGACGATGGGGTGGTCCGGCGGCTCGATCTTGCCGCCGGGGGGCCGGTTGTCTTGGCACGCCGCCGCATGGGGGAAGACGGCCGCCAAGAGGTCGTCGGAGCGCATGCGCTGGATGAACGTCGGCACGCGCTTGCCGCCCGAGAAGCGCAGCAGCGCGAGCGAGCGCGTCGCGTCCCACCGCCAGCGCGTGCCGAAGAGCGGCGCTTGCAGTACCGCCTGCAACAGTACCTCCTCGACTGTCGCGATCTTCAGGTAGCGGAAAACCTCAGCGACCGGGAACGAGTGCTGCGGGCCGAGCGAGATGTTGATGCCCTCCTCGGTGGCCGCCGCCTGGAGCTCGAAGTTGAAGCCCTGACAGAAACGCTTCCGCAGCGCAAGGCCCCACGCGCGGTTGATGCGGCTGCCCCACGGCGAGTGGATGACGAGCTGCATGCCACCCGCTTCGTCAAAGAAGCGCTCGGCCACCAGTTTCTCCGCCGTCGGCACGATGCCGAGCACGCGCTTGCCCTCGGCCACGTACGACACGACCTGCGATGCCACGTCACGGTCGACGCCCTCGCCCACGAGCCAGTCGACCGCCGCGCGCTCGTCCGGGAGCCAGCGGTCGATGCCGGCCCGCAGCGCGGAGACCTCCATCGACAGCTCGACGGTGCGGCCCGGCGCCTCGCCCAGCCAGAATGGGATGGTCGGCGCCTGACCGTGCGCGGCCTCCACACGCACCGTCCCCGCCTCGACACGGCGTATCTTCCACGGCGTGTTGCCGAGCAGGAAGATGTCGCCAGCGACGCTCTCCACCGCGAAGTCCTCGTTGACGCTGCCGACGAACGAGCCCTCCGGCTCGGCGATGACCGCGTAATCGCCGGTGTCGGGGATGGCGCCGCCGCTCGTGACGGCGACGATGCGCGCGCCGCGCCGCGCTTTCACCTTGCGGTGCACGCCGTCGCGGTGCAGATAGGCCGTGCCGCGCCCCCAGCGTGTCGCGACGCCCTCCGACAGCATGGCGATGACCTGGTCGAACCGCTCGCGCGTGAGCGCCGCGTATGGGTAGGCACGCGTCACGGTCGCGAACAGCGCGTCCTTGTCCCACTCCTCGCTCACGCACGCCGCCACGATCTGCTGCGAGAGGATGTCGAGCGGCCAGGGCGGAATGCGGAGCGCGTCGAGCTTGCCGTTGGCGATGGCGCGGAGCAAGGCCACCGTCTCCACCATCTCGTCGCGGGTCAGCGGTAAGAAGATGCCCTTCGGGGTGCCGGCGACGCGGTGACCGGAGCGCCCCACGCGCTGAAGGGCGACGCCGATGTTGCGCGGCGAGCCGATCTGGCACACCAGGTCGACATCGCCGATGTCGATGCCAAGCTCCAGGCTGGCCGTGGCGACGCACAGCTTGACCTTGCCCGCCTTCAGCTTCTGCTCGGCGTCGAACCGCGTCTCCCGTGAAAGGCTGCCGTGGTGCGCGACGACATGCTCCTCGCCGAGCCGCTCGGACATGAGGTGTGCGACACGCTCCACCAAGCGGCGCGTGTTCACGAACAGCAATGTCACGTGCTGCCGCTCGACGTGCGCGGTGATCTGATCGAGCACCTGCGCCCACTCCTCGTGCGTGGCGATCGGACCCATCTCGAAGCCCAGCGGCAGCTCGATGGTCAGGTCCATCGCGCGCCGGTGCCCGGCGTTGACGATGGCACACTCCGGCGCGGCTCCGTCCGGTCCAACGCCGGTGAGGAACCGAGCGACTTCCTCGATGGGCTTCTGGGTGGCCGACAGGCCGATGCGGGTGACGGGGCGCTCCGCGAGGTGCGCCAGCCGCTCGACCGACAGCGACAGGTGGGCGCCACGCTTGTTCGGCGCGACGGCGTGCAGTTCGTCGAGGATCAGCGTCCGCACGTGCTTGAGCGCGCGGCGGCTTCGCTCCGCCGTGAGCAGAATGTAGAACGACTCCGGCGTGGTGATGAGGATGTGCGGCGGGCGCTTGACCAGGTCGGCCCGCTCTTTCGTCGATGTGTCGCCTGTGCGGACCGCGGCGCGAATCTCGCCGATGGGGGTGCCCATCTCCTCGGCCAGTTTCGTGATCTCGGCCAAGGGGTCGAGGAGGTTGCGTTGAATGTCGTTGGCGAGCGCCTTCAGCGGCGAGACGTAAAGGATCTGGGTGGCGGCGGGCAGGCCATCGTCGGTGAGCGCCTGCCGTACGAGGCTGTCGATGCCGGTGAGGAATGCCGCGAGCGTCTTGCCGGAGCCGGTGGGCGCGGCGATGAGCGTGTGGCGCCCACCGGCGATCGCGGGCCAGCCGAGCGCCTGGGCCTCGGTGGGCACGCCGAACTTGCGCTCGAACCATGCGCGCACGATGGGATGGAAGTAGTCCAGACTCATGGCAAGCAAGGGTAGCGTCCGCCGGTGGGCGGAGTCTACCGGCACATGTTGCATTCGTGGGCCGTTTCGCCCGTGGTACACTGGAGAAGCCCGGCGCCGCGCCACCACGGCGCCGCAGCCATGCTCACGGAGCGTCGCATCGTCTTGGCCTCACTCTTGCGCCGGCACGCCTACTTCATAGCGGTCGCCATCGCCGCTTTCGTCCTCGACCAGACGACGAAGTGGGCGGTCATCAGCACGGTGCCGCTGTACGAGTCGGTCCCGGAGCGGGGCTTTTTCCGCATCACTCACATCCCCAACACGGGCAGCGCGTTCGGCTTCGTCGGCGACGCCAACGGCATCCTCACCATCGCCGCCTCCATCGGCATCGCGGTCATCGCATTGGTCTATGGCAGCCAGCGCAGCCCCAACATCGTCGTCCGCACCAGTCTCGCTCTCATGCTGGCGGGAGCGCTGGGCAACCTCGTCGACCGGATCATCCACGGACACGTCACGGACTTCATCGACATCGGTCCCTGGTACATCTTCAACTTGGCCGACGCCTCCATCGTCAGTGGCGTCATTGCGCTCATCGCCTCGCCGCTGATCATGAAGCCAAGGCCCCGGCAGGACGCGCCCGCCGACGATGCCGATGACGGCCCCGCCACCGCCGAAGGCACCGCATCCTCCCATCCGGCCGCGCCGGCCGACGGCGATCCCGTGCCGACGCCAACGAGCGGCGAGGCCAAATCCGATGAACTCGGTCGCGGCTGACGACCGCCGCTTCGTCGCCGGCGACGACGGTCAGCGCCTCGACCTGTTCGTCCGCTCGCGCTGTCCCGACCTCAGCCGCTCGCGGTGCGCCGCGCTCATCAAGGATGGCTTCGTCACCGTGAACCAGGCGCCGTCGAAGCCATCGGCCGTCGTGCGCGCCGGCGACGTGGTCGCGGTGCGTGTGCCGCCACCGAGGCCGATCGACCTGCTGCCCCAGGACATCCCACTGCGGGTGCTGCACCAAGACACCCACCTGTTGGTGGTGGACAAGCCCGCCGGGCTCACCGTGCATCCCGCGCCAGGCAACGAGGATGGCACGCTGGTGAACGCGGTGCTCGCGCTCGTGCCCGACCTGGAGGGCGTGGGCGGCGAGCACCGCCCCGGCATCGTGCACCGGCTGGACAAGGACACATCGGGGGTGATGGCGATCGCCAAGACCGACGCCGCGCACGCTAGCCTGAGCCGTCAGTGGAAGGACCGCCGCGTGGAGAAGCGCTACCTGGCGTTGGTGCGCGGCGTGGTACGTCGCGATCAGGGTGAGATCGATGCGCCCATCGCCCGCAACCCGGGCAACCGTCAGAAGATGGCCGTCGTCGAGGGAGGCCGCGCGGCGTTGACGCGCTTCCGCGTCGTCGAGCGCTTCAAGGCGCATACGTTGATCGAAGCCGATCTGCTCACTGGGCGCACGCATCAGGTGCGCGTCCACCTCGCGGCAATCGGTCACCCGCTGGTGGGCGACACCACTTACGGCAAGGCATCTCCGCTCATCGGACGGCAGGCCTTGCACGCGTGGAAGCTGGGCCTGTGGCTACCGCTCGATGAGCGCGTGTGGCGCGAGTTCGAGGCATCCATGCCGGACGACTTGCTGAGGGCCTTGGAAATCCTGCGGCGTGGCGCATCGGCCCCCTGACCGCCTAGGCGGCGGACCGGTGCTTGGCCTGCGCCACGAGTTGGCGTGCCGCGCGCCGGAACTCCTTGCGCCGCGCGCGGGGGCGCGCCTCACCAATCAGGATGACACGACGCCCCTTGCCTCGCGCCTTGCGCGAAACCGGAGCGCCGTCGCCGGTGGTGCGGCATGCCATGGTCGCCTCCTAAATTCACCGTTTGATGAATGGGCCAATGCCAATGGCGCTGCTGTCGCTCCCCGTCAGAATTGAATAGCCCATCTCCACCATGGCCGACACGCGCCGTACCGTCAACATTGCGCCGCCATTCACAAGGCGCACCTAACCGCCGTCGTGGATGCGCGCATCGGGCAGCAAGGCTCCGCCTGCTACACTGTGCACAATCGCCCCGGAGGTCACGCCGTGAGCCGTCCCGTCCGCGTTCGCTATGCGCCGAGCCCCACCGGCGAGCCGCACATCGGCAACATCCGGTCCGCGCTGTTCAACTGGCTGTTCGCCCGCGCGAACGGTGGCAAGTTCCTCGTGCGAATCGAGGACACCGACCAAGCGCGGCTCGTGCCGGGCGCGCAAGAAAAGATATTGGAGGGCCTACGGTGGCTCAGCCTGGACTGGAACGAGGGCCCAGAGGTTGGAGGCCCTCATTGCCCCTATGTGCAGTCGGAGCGGAAGGCGCTGGGCATCTACGCCAAGCACGTCGAATTGCTGATCGATAGCGGCGCAGCCTATCGCTGTTACTGCACGTCGCAGCGGCTGGACCAGATGCGCGCCGACCAGCAGGCCCGCAAGCAGCCGCCGGGCTACGACCGCCGGTGCCGCGACCTGACCGCGGAGCAACGGCGGCAGCGGGCCACGGAGAACCCCAACCCGGCCGTGCGCTTCAAGATGCCGCTATCGGGCGAGATCGCGGTGGAGGACGCGATCCGAGGCACGGTGAGGTTCGACGCCGCGCTCTTGGACGACTTCGTCCTGCTGAAATCGGACGGTTTCCCGACCTACCACCTCGCCAATGTGGTGGACGACCACTTGATGGAGATATCGCACGTGATGCGCGCCGAGGAATGGTTGTCGTCCGCGCCGCGCCACAAGGAGCTTTACAAGGCATTCGGCTTCGAGATGCCGGTGATGGCCCATCTGCCCATCATCTTGGGGCCTGACCGTTCGAAGCTGAGCAAGCGCCACGGAGCGACCTCGATCCTCGAGTACCGGGACCAGGGCTACCTGCCCGACGCGATGCTCAACTTCATGGCCCTGCTCGGCTGGTCGCTCGACGACTCAACCGAGCTCTTCTCGCGCGCCGATCTGATCAAGCATTTCAGCCTCGACCGGGTCACGGCTTCCCCGGCGGTGTTCAATATCGAGAAGCTGAATTGGTTCAATGGGGTGTACATCCGCATGATGCAAGCAACCGAGTTGGCCGACGTGCTGCTGCCCATCATCGAGGAAAAGCTGCCGCCCGAGGCGCCGCGTCCGATCGACCGCGACTATTTGTTGCGGATCATCCCGCTGGAGCGGGAGCGGCTCAAGACGCTCAACGATGCGCCGGAGCTGCTGTCTTTCTTCTTCGTAGAGCAGCCCAAATACAACCCGATCACCATCATCCAGAAGGGCATGGTGCGCGACGACACCCGCGAGGCGCTCACGCGGGCGCTGCGGGTTGCCGAACACACCGAGCCGTGGGATGCGCCGACGCTGGAGGCCGCCTATCGCAATCTGGCCGAGGAGTTGGAGTTGAAACCGGGACAGCTTTTCGGCGCGATGCGCGTCGCGCTCACCGGCCGCACGGAGGCGCCGCCGCTGTTCGACACGATGGTCGTGCTGGGCAAGGAGCGGTGCGTCGCCCGCCTCAAGTCAGCCGACTACTTCATGAAAATCATCCCGACCGCCTGCTAGCGGTCCGGTCCGATGCTGACACGGGCATGACGGCAATCGGCCACAAGCCGCCGTTCGCGGGGCGGGCGGTTCCGGCCGGGGGCAATTGCCCAACGAATGCCTCGTTTGCTACCATGAAGCCTGTCGCTGGGCCTTCGTCTAGTGGTAGGACAACAGATTCTGGATCTGTTTACCTAGGTTCGAATCCTAGAGGCCCAGCCAACCTCCGCATCCCTCTTCCCTAGCCCACGCGGGTCATCCGCGACAGCTGGCGCCAAGGCACCGTATCCGCCGCTCTCTTCTTCCTGTGCGCGCCTGCCGGCATCCTGCGTGAGGTCAGGCCCGTCATGCATGCGGCGCGCCATGTTCGCCGCCCTTGGGGACTAGTCCCCATGCAGGCGTCTGACTAATCCCCGAGCAGTTGTCCCGGTCGTGGGGAGGCGGTTACATGGATGCGCGGGTCAGCGGTCCTGCCCGCGACCACGAGAGCGCGCCGCGCGAACGTGAGCATGGGCCGTCGGCGTATCCACGACCGTCGAGCGGCACGCCGAGCAGATAGCGGCCGGCACCGACCCTCCGCAACCAACGCAACCCAGGCTCCGCCGCTCGCCGGGCGCGTCGTTGCAATGGCACCACGGGACCAGAGGGCTGCTCTGGTCCCTTCCATTTGTCCATGACCGGCGGCTAGCGGGTTTGCAGTATCGCCGCCAGGCCGCCGTAGGGCGCCAGCAGCGCCGCCGCCTCGCCGTGCACGACCTCGACACCGGCGCCATGGGTCATGGCGAACGCCGGCAATTCGGCTTCGAGGGGCACCACCAGGGTTGGGATGTCCGTCTTCGGGTCGCGGACATCTTCCGGCGCCAGCAGCAAGTTCGAGACGGGGCTGTAGCGGGCCGTTTGGGCGGCATCGATGGCCCGGAACACCGTCCGCACCTCGCGCCGAGCCACGGCGCCCAGCGTCGCGGCTGCGCCCAGCACCGCGCCTTGGTGTTTCTCGCCGCGCGTGATCACCTCGCGCACCATTCGCAACTCGGCTTCGCGCTCGGCCTTGCGCGCCTCGGGCAACACGGCCTGCGCGAAGGCATCGTCACTGGCGTAGCTTGGCAAGCGCACCTCGCCGGCAACGCGGTTCCGCATGGCGGGCGAAAGCTCGTCTCGCAGCATGCCCAGCGCCTCGGGCGTGCCGGCGACGAAGAGGCGCCCGGCCTGGTGTTGACCAACGAACGCCTCCACCCGACTCGCCAGGTTGGCGACATGCTGGCGCAGCGCCTTGTCGTGCTCGTTCTTCGTGAGCCCCTTGTGCTGCGAGATCACCTGGCCGGAAACCTGCGCCGTGCTCGCCAGCCGTCCGGCGTCAATCGCGATGAGTCGTGCCGTGTCGTTGGCGACGTACACGGCCGCGACCGGCTCCAGCTCGTCAATCACGTCGAGCAGAGGCATCACCGCAGCGCCGTGGCGATAGCGCACGCGGTCGTCGACCGCCATCGGCAACCACATCGCGCTCCAGTGCTTCGCCTCCACCGAACTGAACAGCGCCAGCGTCGCGCCGCCCGGCTGCCGCAGCCCCTCCATGAACGAAACGACCCGCGCGCGGTCCTCCGCGAACTGACGCTCGAACGGCGTGCCCCGCAGCCGCTCGACGATCTCGTCGAGGCGGGGCAGCAGCCGCAGCCGCGCCTCGTGGGTCAACACGGCCTCCGGGCTCGTGCGAAGGTACACGCTCAAGAATTGCTTCGGCGATTTGGCAAGGGGGATGGTCCGCTTGATGGATGCCGCCGTCGCCGTGACCGGTGATGTCGCCTGCATGGTGCGCTCCTGCGAAAGGTCCCTCCATCGAGGCTGTCTCATAGCCTATCGCATCGGCATGCAAGACACATGAAACGCGGCGGCGGTCCCGTGAAGGAGGCGTTTGACACGCGGCGTTTGCGGCGCCGCCATGCCGTGCGCTATACTCGGTGAGTTGTCGCCGCTGCGTGGCGCATTCGTCTAGCGGCCAAGGACGTCGCCCTCTCAAGGCGAAGATCACGGGTTCGATTCCCGTATGCGCCACCAATCACCCCGTTCCAAGCCCCAGCCCACTCAAGCCCGTCGTTGCGCTAGACTGCGCCGTATTCCCGACACCGGAGCGCGGCGATGAAATTCACGTTCGTCACGCACCGGCCCCGCACGGACTCTCGCGTTTCGTGCAGACGCTCTGGTACGCCCAGGGCGACGTGAATCAGACACGCGAGAAGGTGCTGCCCAACGGCGTGGTCGAGTGGATATTCAATATCAACACGGGCCCGCACCTGGTCGTCCAGGCGAACGGCCGTCCAGTGCGCCAACTCTACCGTGACAGCTGGATCGCGGGCATGCAGGACATGCCCCTCGTGATTCAGTCGCTCGCCGAAACCGAGCTCTTCGGCATCCGCTTTCGCCCGGGCGGCGTCCTGCCATTCCTGCGCGCCCCGCTCGGCGAGTTCACGAACGCCGTGTTCGAGTTCGACCTGGTGCTCGGCGCGGAAGCCCGTCGCGTGCGCGAGCGGCTCGTAGAAGCGGCCAACGGCGGGCTCCCCGACCAGTTCGCCGCGCTGGAGTCGTTCCTCCTGTCCCGCATCGACGAGGACCTGCTCGACCCCCTGGTGGAGTATGCGGCGAGCCGCCTGACCGATGCGCGTCCGCCACGCGTCGAGCCGTTGGCGGACGAGTGCGGGCTGAGCCACAAGCAGTTCGTGGCCCGCTTCCATCGCGCCGTCGGCGTTCCGCCGAAAACGCTGCAACGCATCGCCCGATTCCAGCGCACCGTGCACGCGCTCGCAAGCCGGAGAACCCCCGATCTCTCGGGGATCGGGTACGAGGCCGGTTACAGCGACCAAGCGCACTTCAACCGCGACTTCAAGAGCCTCTCGGGTGTCAGCCCGAAGGCCTACCTCCGCACCCGCACGTTCGACGAGAGCCACCTCATCGTCGACTAGGTAAGAATCGTCCAATACGGCGCGGCCTGACGGTGGCCGACTACCCGGCCATCGCCATCACCGGAGCATGGAACCATGACGTTCGATGAAGCCATCGCGTCGGTGCATTACCTCGCCGTCCTCGCCGCCTCATCGGCCTTCCTCGTCGGTGGGCTGTGGTACTCGCTGCTCTTCGCCAAGCCGTGGATGAACGCCAACCGTCTCACGCCGAGCGACCTGCGCGGCGGAACCGTCGCCGTGTTCGCCGGATCGTTCGTTCTCGCGCTCGTCATCGCCTACGTCCTCGTGCTCTTCCTGGGACCCGACCGTGACGCCGCGTTTGGCGCGACGGCCGGCTTCATGACCGGCGCGTTCTGGGTCGCCGCCGCGTTCGGCATCACCTATCTGTTCGAGCGCAGGCCGTGGCGGCTGCTCGCCATCGACGCCGGCTACCATGTCGTCGCCTTCACGCTCATGGGCCTCATCTTGGGCGCTTGGAGGTGACGCCGCGGCTCACGCCTTGACACCCGAGCACGGCTTCATATAGTGGCGCCAGATGGTTGGCGAGGTGTCGCATGACCGAGACGGCGGACCGGACCGAGGCATCGGCGAGAGCGCGATCGACACCCTACGAGCGGGCGGTCATGGGCTTCAAGAATTATTGGTATCCCGTGTGCGGCTCCCGCGAGGTGACCAGACGCCCCCGGCGCGTGATGCTGTTGGGCGAGCCGCTCGCGCTGGTGCGCCGTCGCGGCAAGGCCTATGCGATGATCGACGAGTGCCCGCACCGCGGGGCGCGCATGTCGCTCGGCAAGGATGAGTTTCCCGGCAAGGACACCGTCGCTTGCCGCTTCCATGGCTGGACCTTCGACATGGCGAACGGCGGCGTGTGCGTCGCCGCC
>Ga0194132_10011602_pt1 | contig 11292 bp, 9 predicted proteins | sample TA2KigOf80mmetaG_FD_148612 | JGI IMG/M metagenome (GOLD analysis project Ga0194132, IMG submission 148612) | Freshwater microbial communities from Lake Tanganyika, Tanzania - TA2015054 Kigoma Offshore 80m | ecosystem: Environmental > Aquatic > Freshwater > Lake | place: Tanzania: Lake Tanganyika... | reverse complement strand
ATAACGGATTTATCGAGACGGCCCGCGAATATTGGAGCTACAACGCGGGCAAGGGCGTGACGACGGAGAAGTCGGAACACGATATTTCGATCGATTCGTTGAACGCTTTCGTGCAGCGCGTGGTCGATGGCAAGCCGGAAAATGTCGGCGTGCGAGCGGCCGAAAGCACGCTGACTGCGATCCTCGGGCAGATGGTGATCGACCAGCGCCGCGAAGTGACCTGGGAAGAAATGATGCGAAGCGCGTAACCTTTTCGACTTTCCATAGTATAACTAGGGTAGTTAGACTATGGCACAATCCGATTCCATTCCTCCCGGCACGCTGTACATGCTCGTGCTCAAGACGCTGGCGCGCCTTGGCCCGATGCACGGCTACGGGATCGCGCTGTTCATTCAAGAGACCTCCGACGGCGTTCTCGAAGTCGAAGAGGGGTCACTCTACCCCGCGTTGCAGCGGATGCTGTTGAAGGGGTGGGTCGAAGCCGAATGGCGCCAAACCGAAAACAACCGCCGCGCGCGGTTCTATTCAATGACCGCAGAGGGCCGGAAAACACTGCGCGCCGAGGTGCAGTCGTTTGACCGAGTGAACCGCGCGATCGACCTGATCATTCATCCGAGCGAGGGCTAGATGTCCATCTTCAAAGAACTCCAACGCCGCTGGCAGTATTGGCGAGACCGAAGTCTGCGAGACGCCGAGCTCCAAGAAGAGCTTCAGTTTCATATCGATCATCTCGATACCCGCCAGAAACGGGCGCGATTTGGAAACGCGACTCGCTTTCGAGAAGACGCGCGGGACGTTTGGATCTCTCGAGCGCTCGACGAATTATTGAGCGACGTGAAATATGCGATCCGCGGACTGCGAAAATCGCCGGCGTTCGCCGCGACCGCGATCGGAACGCTCGCGCTTGGCATTGGGGCTGGAACGGCCGTGTTCTCTTTGGCGCAGGCGGTTTTGTTGAAACCGCTTCCGTATCCTGATCCCGAGTCGCTCGTCATGATCTTCGAGGGCAACGAACGTTCCGCGAAGTCGCGCACCGATACTTCGCCCGCGACCTACCGCTCACTGCGGGACTCGATGCGGACGATGGAGAAGTTGGCCCTGTTCGGCTCCACGGAAAAGAACCTCACGGGCGAAGGTGAACCGGAGCGCCTGGATGGCGGAACGGCGAGCGCGAATTTCTTTTCGACGATCGGCGTTCAGCCATTTCTTGGAAGGCTGTTTCAAGCGGGCGACGATGAGATGGGGAAAGAAGACGTCGTCGTATTGACGTACGAACTCTGGGAGCGGAGATTTGCGAGCGACCGCGCGATCGTAGGGAAACAGATCCGTCTCAACGAGACGCCGCACACCGTGATCGGGGTGTTGCCACCGAAGTTCCGGTTCTACTTTGAGCGTTTCGAGTTGTGGACGCCGTTCGCACTTTCGCCGGAGCGATGGGCGGCGTCACGCGGCGCTCGATACATTTACGTGACGGGCCGGGTCAGAAACGGTTTCACGATGGCACAGGTGCAGTCGGAACTCGATTCGCTTGGCGCGGATTTCCGCAGGGACTTTCCGCGCGAGATGTCGGCGAGTAAATTCGGGGCGGTTGGCCTCCACGACCGGATGACGGAAGACACGAGAACGAGTTTGTACTTCCTGCTCGCGGCGGTGATCGCGCTGTTGTTGATCGCGTGCTCGAACGTCGCGAATCTGCAGTTGGCGCGGTCGGTCTCGCGTGGGGCCGAGATGGCGGTGCGATCGGCGCTTGGCGCGGGCCGCGGGCGATTGCTTCGCCAGATGCTTACGGAATCGCTGGTGATTTCGGTTGCAGCGGGCGTAATCGGGCTAGTCATCGCGCAAGGGGCGTTCACTCTCTTGCAGACGCTGGTGCCGAGTGGCATGGCGGCGAATGCGCGGCTTGGATTGAATGCGAGTACGGTCGGAATCATGTTTGGACTCGCATTCGGCGCGACGTTGCTGAGCGGCCTGTTACCGGCGGTTCGCGGCGCGCGGTCGTTGACGACGCGAGCGATCGGCGACCGCGGGCAGGATCGCGCGCGCGGCGTTCTCATCGTGGCGGAAGTGTCGCTGGCGATCCTGCTTCTTACCAGCGCCGCGCTGCTGTTCCGTACGTTCGCCAATCTCAACGACGTCGATCCCGGCTTCCGCGCGAACGATTTGCTATCGGCGCAGACGGTGCTGCCGCCGGTGATGTACAAGCAGCCTGCGTTGCGGACACGGTTCTACACCGATGTACTGGAGCGGGTGCGAGCGATTCCAGGTGTTGCGAGCGCGGCGTACACCAGCGCGGTTCCGACGACTTGGAAAGGCGGTTTCTCCGGCTATGTGGCCGAGGGCAAGCCGTTCATCCGAGGCACTTCGAACGCGATGATGCGGCAGGTAACTTCCGATTATTTTGCGACGATGAACATCGGATTGCGCGCAGGGCGCGTCTTCACGGCGAGTGATCGGGCAGGGTCGGAGATGGTGACCGTCGTCAACAAGGCGTTCGCGGATTTTGTTTGGCCGGGTGAGGATCCGATTGGCAAACGGCTGCGGCGCGGTGCGCCAGAGTCCGACACGCCGTGGATTCGGGTTGTGGGTGTCGTCGAGAACGTCCTGGAAATGGGCCTTGCGAACAAGCCGGCGGCGATTACATACTTCCCCGAGTCGCAGCATCCGGCGGCTTCCTTCTCCTCGCCCTTGTATGTCGTGGTGCGAACGCAGGGTGATCCCGCGGCATTCGCGCCCGCGCTGCGGCGGGCGATTCTCGATGTCAATCCGAATCAAACCGTCGCGAAGCTGATGCCGGTGACGCAGATTATGGCCAAGGAGGTCGAAGAGCGGCGGCTGCATGCGTCGATCACGGTCGCGTTCGCGGCGGCGGCGTTGCTGCTGGCGTGTCTCGGCATTTACGGCGTGCTGTCGTACGCGGTGGCGCAACGGAGGCGGGAGTTCGGCGTACGGTTGGCGATGGGGTCATCGCAATCGCGGTTGGCGGGACTGGTCCTCGGCAGCGGTTTGCGGTTGACGCTGGCTGGCGTTGTGATCGGAATGGCGGCGGCGTGGGCGTTGACGCGGTACATGGAAGCGCTGCTTTTCCAAGTGACTCCGCATGACCCAGTGGCCTTCGGAATTGTTCCGGCGGTTTTGCTTGTGACGGCCCTCGTTGCGTGTTGGATCCCCGCACGGCGGGCGATGCGGCTCGATCCGAGCGAAGCTCTTCGCTATGATTGACCTCATGCCGCGCATTGCGCTTGGGGCGCTCCTCCTTCTAACAACTTCCTGCACGCAGCTTTATTACAAGGCGCAGGAGAAGATCGGCAACGAGAAGCGCGACATACTTGTTGACCGCATTAAGAAAGGCCGCGAGGAGCAGCAGGAGGCCAAGGAGCAGTTCAAAACAACGCTCGAAGCGTTTCAAGCGGCGACGGGTTTCAAGGGCGGTAAGACCGAAGAAGTTTACAAGAAGCTGAAGAAAGAGTACGACGCGGCCGCCGACCGCTCGCACAAAGTGACGAGCCGCATCGCGTCGATCGAACAGGTCTCCGGCGATATGTTCAGCGAGTGGGAGAAGGAGATCGGCAACATGGGCAACGCCGATCTCAAGCGAAAGAGCGGTACGTTGATGAAGGCCACGCGCACGCGGTACGCGGATTTGATTCGGAAGATGAAGGCTGTCGATGCGAAGGCGAAGCCTGTTTTAAAGGCATTCGAAGATCAGGTACTGTTCATCAAACACAACCTCAACGCCGAGGCAATTACGTCGTTGAAGACGACGATGGGCAAGATGGATGTCGAAGTCAATGCGCTAATGAAAGACATCGAAGCGTCGACCAGAGAGGCCGATGAGTTTATCGCTTCGCTGCCGCAGGGTTCTTAGAGGGCAGGCGCGCGCCGATTTCCTTGCGCCACGCGTGCAGTTTATCTCGTAGCGCACGGGCACGGGCAGGATCGTCGCTGGCGCGATCGCGCGATTCGCCGGGATCGTCGCGCAGGTTGTACATCTCGACATGATCGTCTTCGAAGTACTCGAGCAGCTTCCAGTCGCCGCTGCGGATCATCGATACGGGCGAGGTGGTCGCGTAATAGTGCGGGTAGTGGAAGAAGAGATCGCGCACGGGAAGTTCGGCTTTCGGATTCTTGAGTAACGGCACGATGCTGACGCCATCGATCGATGTCCCGCCGAGGCCGGCGATTTCCATGAGCGTCGCAAAGAAGTCGCAGGAGATGACGGGTGTGTCGCAGACTCCGGCGGCGGGCGTAACGCCGGGCCATCGAATCAGAAAGGGCACGCGCACTCCACCCTCGTAGAGAGAGCCTTTGCCGGAACGCAGCGGCGCGTTGGTGGTCACCGCCTGGCCGTTGTATTTTTCGGTAAAGCCGCCGTTGTCGGAGAAGAAAACGACGACGGTGTTTTTCGCGAGACCGCGCTTTTCGAGGTACGTCATCACACGGCCGAAGTCTTCGCTCAAGCTGCGGATCATGCCGGCGTATTCGGCGTTCTGGTGTTTGTATTCGGGCTTCCGCTTCTTTTCAAAGTAGGCTTTGTAGGTGGGTTTGCTTTCGATGGGCGTGTGCGGATTGTGGAACCACAGATTCAAGAAAAAGGGCGATGCGCCGAAGGCATCGATCTCGCGAATGGCGGCCGTTGCAAAGGCGTCGGTAAGGTAGTCGCCGTCCTTGCCTTGGCCGAGGCCGGGCACAAAACGGTATTCGCCGCCGAAGCGTTGCGTGCCTTTGTAGGGATAGAAGAATGTTTGCGGCGCGCCCCAGTGGGTACCGCCGACGTTGACGTCGAAGCCCTGTGATTCCGGGCCATGCGAGGTTGTGCCGAGATGCCACTTGCCGATATGCGCGGTGCGATAACCGGCTTGCTTGAAGCGTTCGGCGAGTGTGACTTCGGCGTGTGGGACGTGGTCTTCGGAGTCGGCGGGGAACAGCGCGCGATTGGTGACCTTGCGCAGCGCGCCCTCGTGCCAGATGGTCATGCCGAGGCGAGCGGGATGTTTGCCGGTCATGATCGACGCGCGGGTGGGCGAACAAATCGGCGCGGCGGCGTAGGCTTGCGTGAAGCGCAGAGCGGTCTTGGCGAAGGCGTCGATTTCGGGCGTTTCGTGGAGGTCGGCGCCATAGACGGGGAGGTCGGCCCAGCCGAGGTCGTCGGCAAGGACGAAGATGAAGTTGAGGCGGGGCTCGCGGGTTTGAGCGAGCGCGCCAAGAAGCCAGTCGCGGCGGGTCATTGGTGAATATTGTAATGCGTGAGGGGGCGTGGTGGCGGCCGGAGCGACGGCACTCGGGAGGTGCGATCTTTCGTCAGTGCTTGCGGCTTAAGGGGCATCTGCCGGAGGCGCCAGGGAAGGATGGGCGTATTGTCCGAATTGAACGGTGAGGGGCGTTGATCGTGCTTTGTCGGCACGAAACGGCCGTCAGCAGGAGCCGACCGAAATGTTTTCCTGCGATTCCGTAAGCGGGAGGAAGGGGTTCTTTTGGTGCATGCCGCCGACAGTTCTAGGACAGGGAATCGGGATATTCAGATCGCGTCCACCCAAAGCTCTTGGCAAGGTACGGAAGCCTTAACTTTGCGGGGCGGGCGGCGCAACCGCGCGAGGGCTGAATACCAATCTCCCCTACACTGCCGACTTCCCAGGAGCTATGGGAGCGCGAGTATTTTCGAACTCCCGCGCGACGCTCGCCTCGAGGGCTGCTTGATCGAGTTCCGCCGCAGGAGCCACGCACCACGAGTTTTCTCCGAAGAGCTGGCCGGGGCAGGTCCGCCTGTCGCTGTTACGGCGAGCCTCAATCCCTCAGGCGTGCGCGTACTGTCCCTCGCCCTTGGCAACATGGTCGCTATTGAGCTCGACCAAGTAGATCGGGGTGCCGTCCGGGTCGGCAAAGAAGGCGAACGCCCCAGCCTTGTCCCTCGAGACGGCGCCGAAGAACTGCACGCCCTTCTGCTCCAGCTTGCGCACAGCTTCATCGATGGAACCGGAGATCTCCAGACCAATCGACATCGAACCTCGCAGCCCGGCTGGAGCTTGCGCCGACGCGGGATGCAATCCGATCGTCAACCCCTTGCCGGCGTGAATCGCCGCGAACTGCTCGCCAAACCTGTATGCCAACTTCAAACCGAGGGTGTCGGCGTAGAAGTCGATGGATCGCTGAATGCTGGACACATAAATCGTTACGTTTCCGCCACTGTACATGAATTACTGCCTCCCGAATCAACAGGATGCCACCACCGCGCAAACGCCCGCAAGGGCCATTTATCATCGTAGAGAGGTCCATTTTGAAACGCCGGAGTCTAGACTGCCTTGGCAAGATCGCCCTCAGCGAGGGTCGCGGCCCGCTCACCCTTCGGATCTCGCAAGCCATCGCCGAGCAGATTATCAGCGGTCAACTGCCGCCTGGATCAAGGCTGCCTTCCTCACGTGAACTGGCCTCGCGCTTAGGAGTCTCTCGAAACACAGCCGTCTCAGCATACGATGAACTTTCGGCTATGGGCATGGTCGAGGGCAAGGTCGGATGCGGCACGACGGTCATGCGCCGGCCTCACATTTTGAAACAGGCCTAGTTGGCTGCGCTGCTGCGAAGCTCTGCCTACCCTGGGCGTCGAAAGGCCCTACAGGCTCCAGACCGGGTTCCCCTGTTTCTCTACACTCCAATCGGCGGCTAACCAAACGTTGGCCCGTCGTATCGATCGGATGGAGGCCTTGCGACACGAGTAACAGTCCCAACCCTGCTGGGTGCAGCCCAAACTCACCGTGAACAAGGTCTACGGAAGCCCGGCGTGCACACCGCTTCAACCGGCGAACCATTGACGTGGCACGGTTTTCTGGTGCTCCTGCGAATCGCCCACGATCAAACGCCTGAGCGTAAAGCGGTTCCTGTCCCGAAACTTACCCCTTTCGGTACGATCACACATCAGGGCGAAAAGGTGGTCCCGAAACCGCAACGCCGCGCAGTCTCCCCGAGAGTCGCGGAGTGTCGAGCCATCGGGCTGAAAGACCTGGAAGATCGACCTGGGCGTTGGGACGAGGTGCACCCCTTGCGCTTCTACATATCGCGGTGTATATGTAGAAGTCGGAGGCATCACACGTGAGTGCACCAAAATCGGATCTGCCGCAGGGGACGCTGGACCTTCTGATCCTGAAGATCGCCGGGCTGGGTCCGGTGCATGGGTACGCGATCGCGCAGCGGTTGGAGCAAGTCACCTCCGATGTGGTTCAGGTGCCGCAGGGATCGCTGTACCCCGCGCTGCACCGGTTGGAAAAGCGCGGGTATTTGAAGGCCGATTGGCGAGTGACCGAGAGCGGGCGCGAGGCCAAATTTTATTCGCTCACGCGCAAGGGCCGCATGCAGCTGGACTCCGAAACCGCGGGATGGCTGCGTTTGGCCGAGGCCGTCGGCGTGGTGCTGCAACTGAAGAAGGGAGTCTCCGAATGATTTGGCGGAAGCGGCGGGAGAGCGATCTGGAGTGCGAGCTGCGGTTTCATTTGGAAGAGCGCGCCGCCGATTTGATGGCGCGGGGCGCGACGCGAGAAGAGGCGATGCGACGCGCTTGCATCGAACTCGGCGGCGTGGAGCAGGTGCGCGAGGGGTGTCGAGACGTACGGCCGTTTCACTGGTTGGAGCGAGTATTCGCTGAAACGATTCTTGCGATTCGCGGCATGCGGAGGAATCCGTTGTCGACACTGGCCGTCGTCCTGACGATCGCTGTTTGCGTGGCGGTAAACACAGCAGTCTTCACGGTCGTCGATTCGCTGCTGCTGCGGCCGCTGCCGTTCGCGGACGCGGATCAGTTGATTACGATGGAGAACCTTTACCCGCACGCGGGAGTGACCGAACAGGACGGCGGCGCCGCCTCGGGAGACCTGTTCGATCGCACGGGCCAAATGCCCGCGGTCGCGGAACATGCGCTGTACCGATTCTTCGCTTTTCCGGTGGATCTAGGCGGCGTCCCGGTCCAAGTTCGAGGGATCGGCGTTTCTCCGGGATTTTTGCCGCTGCTGCGCGTTCGGCCTTCGGAAGGCCGTTTGTTCCATTCCGACGAAAGCGATCCCGGCAAAGGAAACGTTGTTATGTTGACAGCGGGGTTCGCCCGCGAATTGTTTGGCGACCAGCCCGCCACCGGCAAGACCATTCGGCTGGGCAATTGCGAGTGCCTGATCGTCGGTGTGCTTCCGGCGAGCTTTCGATTCGTAACTCCGGAACTCCAATACCTGATCCCGCTCGCGCTCGGAGTGAATGAGAAGCGGAGCCGGCACTCCAACAACTACGGGTACGTGGCGCGCCTGAGGCCGGGTGCGACGATTGCGCAGGCGCAGTCGCAGTTGGACGCGATCAATGCGCGAATTACCGAGTCGCTGCCGGAACTGCGGGAACTGCTGACGAACGCGGGCTTTTACACACGTGTAACTCCGCTGCAAGACTGGCTGATGCGGCACGTGAGGCCGAGCCTGCAACTATTGTGGGTTGGCGCGGCGCTGGTGCTGGTGATCGGCGCGGTGAATGTCGCGGGGTTGGCGCTGGTGCGGGCAAGCGCGCGGGTGCGAGAGACGGCGACGCGGGTAGCGCTCGGCGGAACACGGCGAGACATCGTCGTCCATTGCCTGCTTGAGAATCTGCTGCCGGCGGCGGTTGGCGCGGGGATCGGCGCGGTCGGCGGCTGGCTGGCGCTGGGTGCATTGAACAGTGCGCTGTTGCCCGGCGCCGCCGCGATTGAGATGTCGGGAGTCGTTGTGGCGTATGCCTGTGCAGGGGCGCTGTGCAGCGGGATCGCCGCGGGGCTTGCGGCCGCGATGCCCGCGCGGAGGTTGCAGTTGTCGGCGGCAATCGCCGATGGCGGGCGCGGCGGGACTTCGAGATTTTCCTTTTCGAGGCGCCTGCTCGTCGTCGTGCAGATCGGACTGGCGTTCGTTTTGTTCAATGGCGCGGCGTTGTTGACGGCGACGCTGCGCGAGTTGGGCCGGGTCGATCCGGGCTATCGTTTGACGGAGGTCATGACCGCCTCCACGTATGCAAACAGCGCCGGTTTCCAGGTGTCGATCGAGCGCGCGCGTACGGCGATGGCGGCGATTCCGGGCGTGGCCTCGGTGTCGGCTGGATCGGAGGCGCCGCTGTCGGCGGGCTTCGACGACAACGTCGTGATTGCGGAGGGCTACACGATGAAGCAGGGCGAGTCGGCGATTTCGCCGATTCGATTGCACGTCATGCCAGGCTACTTTGAAACGCTTGGCATTCGGTTAGTGAGCGGGCGCACGTTCGATGAGCGCGACACAGAGCAATCGCCCGCCGTCGTCGTGGTCGATGAGCGGCTGGCGCAGCGATTCTGGCCCGGGCAGAACGCGGTCGGTCGAAAGCTGTACTATCCGGGGCAGGCACAGAACTTGTTGTTGGTGGTGGGTGTTGTCGGTTCGGCGCGGATGCAGAACCTCGATGGGAAGGGCAATCCGAACGGGACCTATTATGTGGCGTGGAAGCAGGCTTCGACGCGGCGCGTAACGTTCGTCTGGCGCGGCAACGCGGGAACGGTCGAGGCGGTACGCCGGGAATTCGCGCGGAACGTACCGGGCGCGGCATTGTTCGATATTCGCTCGATGACGGAACGGCAGGAGTTGACGCTGGCTTCGCGCCAGGCGGCGCATTCGCTGGCAATGGTGTTTGCGTTCGTAGCGGTGTTGTTGGCCGCGATCGGCATCCATGGGTTGCTCGCGTTCTTCGTGGAGCAGCGGCGGCGGGAGATCGGGATTCGCATGGCGATAGGCTGTGAGCCGCGCGGGATCTTTGCGATGTTTTTACGCGACGGGCTGGTGCTGACGGCTTTCGGCTTGGCCGCGGGCTCGGCGCTTTCGATGGCGCTGCGCGATCGGATCGCTGGGCAACTGTACGGCGTCGGCGCGATGGAACCGGCAGTGGTGGCATTGTCGATGACGGCGATTGTGATTGTTGCGGGGGTGTCGGCGGCGGCGCCGGCGTGGCGCGCGGCGCGGTTGGATCCGGTGCGGGTACTGGGGGAGGGATGAGGTACCCGACTCTGTTAGAGTATAGAGGCGGAATCGTCCGGAGCAGGAGGGTTTCATGGATTGGAAACAGGTCGAAACACTCGCGCGCGAGGCATACCGCGCGGCTGTGAACGAGTGGATCGGCGGCGCCCGCCTTCAGGGCGGTAAGGTGAACGGGCCGGAGCTACTGCTGTCGGCCGGAGGGCTTGCCAGCAGCACGAACATTGAACAAAACGTGCTTCAGTCGTTGTCGAAGGGGAGCGTTCCGCCGCAGATAGCACAAGGTCTGGCGCGTGCGCTGGCATCGGCGTGGAACACATGGGCCGCCGGGTTTCAAATGCGCATACCGAAGGCGTTTCCTACTCTCGCGGCCGTACCTGGGCGGGTTGCGCCGAGAACTCCGACCGCGCCAATCTTACTGCGCCTGGGCAGTTCGAGTGGCGAGAGGGCGATGCAATCGCTACAGTTGGCGGGCGTGTTGACGAATGCTCTGCGGTCCCAGGCGCGCATGCTGCCAGGAAATCTTGATGAGTCTATGCGCTCACTGGCCACTTGGGTGGGCACAAGTTTTGAGGAGTGGAAAGGCCATGTGACCATGGTCAATTTGACGGGCGGCGGCTCGGTCCCGACTTTCGCGCCGCCGTACGTACCGGTCGGCCCGGTGATCCAGGGAGAGATTAAGAGCGCCGGGCCGTTGTTTGCCGGTCCGCGTTTCGGAAAAATTGCAATATAGCGCGGCACGATGAGAGTCTTACTCATCAATCCGCCGTCGCCCGAGCAATTAGGATCGCCGCTGTTGGGGCTTGAGTATGTGGCGGCGGCGATGATGTCGCACGGCCACGAGGTGCGCGTGATCGACGCGGCCGCGCGCTACTTTCCGCACGACGCCGAGTGGGTTGCGCGGGAAGCACGGGCGTATGCGCCGGAGTTGATCGGCGTGAGTCTTTTCACGCGATGGGTGTGGCATGCGTATCAACTTGTAGAGCGGCTTCGCGGTGGGCCATGGACGCTCGTGGCTGGGGGCGCGCACACGACGGTGCGGCCTGAGGAGACTCTGCGCCGGGGCTTCGATGTAGCGTTGGCGGGTGAGGCCGAACACAGCTTGCCGCGGCTGGCCAAATGGCTGCGCGGCCAGGACGACATCGCAACGATTCCGGGTGCGGTGTTTCCTACACAAGGCGGCGGAATCGGCTACGGCCCGCCGGCCGCGTTCGTGGAAGACTTGGATTTGCTCGCACCGCCCTATCTGGCGCAGAGCTTGTTCGACCCTGCCTGGTATAGCCCCCCCCCCGGCGCGGGTTGGGCG
>Ga0194132_10011597_pt1 | contig 11297 bp, 9 predicted proteins | sample TA2KigOf80mmetaG_FD_148612 | JGI IMG/M metagenome (GOLD analysis project Ga0194132, IMG submission 148612) | Freshwater microbial communities from Lake Tanganyika, Tanzania - TA2015054 Kigoma Offshore 80m | ecosystem: Environmental > Aquatic > Freshwater > Lake | place: Tanzania: Lake Tanganyika... | reverse complement strand
GAGACCGCGCAGCGGACCGACTTCAGCGCGAGACCGAGCACGTCGGCCGCCACGCCCGCTTCTTCAGGGACACTCGCGAAGACATCCGCCGCTGCCGGCTTCGCATCAACCGTCGTCGTTCCCAGCCACGGCAGAGCTGCGACCGACAGCAGACCCCCGCCGAGCACGCTGATCAGCGTTCTGTTCAACCTGCGCAACCTCGTGGACTGATGTGAGTTGGACGCTCAGTGTAAAGGTCTGGATCAGCCTCGTTCAAGCACAGCCAGGAAGTCGCGCAGCTTGCCCTGAATGAGGGGGATATTCCGCGGTCCCATGCGCAGGAGCTGCTTCTGCGCGGGGCTCAGCCGCTGGAGACTGGGGTCGGCGTAGCGGTATTCGACGGCGCTCTCCGGTTCGAGCCGGATGTTTCCGGCGGGAACCGGGACCTCGAGCAACAGGTTGATGGCCTTCCGCAGCGCGTCGTCGAAGGGCTCCTGACGGCCGAGATCGGCGTACGCCTCCTGCAGGCGCGGCGTAAGTCCCCGGTAGAGCTTCGCGGCGCCGGCCGCGTCCACCGACGCGACCGCATCCGCAATGCCGTCGAAGCGCGCGTAGTTGCGCGGGTCCGCGACGATCTGGCCGCCGCGATCGAGGACGCGGAACGGGCCGGCCGGGCGCAGCGGCTGCAGGTGCGCGCTCGGCAGCGCGCCGTAGGCGATGTTTTCGACGACGACCGCCATGTTGCGGATCAGCCCGTTGGTGGTGAGCCACCGCGCGATGAGCGGGTGCGCGGAGAGCGCGGCGATGAGCTTCCGCACGACGGGATCGGAATCGGCGAGCGGCGGCACCTCGATCGGCGGTTCCGCCGGCGCCGCCGGCCGCGCCGCCGGCACCGTCGCCTCCGTCGTCGTTCCGGCGTCGGCGGCCGGCCGCGTCAGCCAGTAATACACCCCACCGCCAAGCGCGAGGACGGCGATGGCGGCGATGACCCAGACGATCGGGGAGCGCTCGCGCTCGTGACGCTGCGGCGGCTCGGGCAGCGGCGCGTCGACGTCGAACTCGGAGAGGTTGGTCATGATCCGCTCCCGGTCCTGGAGGACAGCCCCGGCAGGAACCGCCGGTGCTCCACGCGCAGCCTCGTGAGATCCGACGGGTGGAGCCGCAGATGGTTGGCGACCCGGTGGATCTCGGTCTCCTCGGCCATCGAGATCTCGTGATCGATCGACGACACGGCAAAGAGGCAGCGAACGAGTGCGACCTTCTCCTCGTACGTCGCGGCTTCCGCGAATTCCTGCGTGACCGAGAAGTCCGCCGTGGCGCCGAACAGCAGGTTGCTCGACTTGGCGAGGCTGACGACGAGCATGGCCTGGTCGGCGGTGAGGCCGCCCTCCTCGCTGACGAGCGATTCCATGGCGCGCGTCTCCTCGGGGGAGACGTGGCGGTCGGCGTGCGCAACGCGGCCCAGCAGGTAGGCGAAGCGCGCCAGGTGGCGCGCGCGGGTCTCGTCCAGGCGATCGAGCGCGTCAATCACCTCGCGCAGCGGCCCGTGTCCGGCGGACGGTTTCGCCTCGAGTCCCAGCCAGCTGCGCAGATTCATCGGATGGCTGCATCATAATCGAAGGGTGGATGCCTACGCCGCGTTCCTGCAGGCGTACCCGGAATACGCGACGACGAGCCCGCTCGACGCCCTGCGCGCGACGGAGTACCGGCGGCTCGACGAGCTGGGGCACACCTATCTCGACTACACCGGCGGCAGCCTCCACGCCGAGTGCCAGGTCCGCGAGCATGCGGCGCTGCTCAACCAGCACGTCTTCGGGAATCCCCACTCGGCCAACCTGACGTCGTCGGCGATGACCGCGCTCGTCGAGCGCGCGCGCGGCGCCGTGCTCGAGTGGTTCCACGGCACGCACGCGTACACGGCGGTGTTCACGCAGAACGCCACCGCCGCGCTCAAGCACGTGGGCGAGTCGTATCCGTTCGCGCCGGTCGGCCGGTATCTGATGACGGCCGACAACCACAACTCGGTCAACGGCATCCGCGAGTTCGCGCGCTCGAAGAGCGCGCGCGTGGCCTACGCGCCGCTCACGTCGCCGGAGCTGCGCGTGGATCGCGAGGCGCTGCGCGAGCTCCTGCAGCAGCGCGACGCGAACGCGCGCAACCTGTTCGCGTTCCCCGCGCAGTCGAATTTCTCGGGGGTCAAGCACCCGCTGGAGCTGGTGGACGAGGCGCACCAGGCCGGGTGGGACGTGCTGCTCGACGCGGCGGCGTTCGTGCCGACGAACCGTCTCGATCTGCGCAGCGTGACGCCGGACTTCGTCAGCATCTCCTTCTACAAGATGTTCGGCTACCCGACCGGGGTCGGCTGCCTGCTCATCCGCAACACCATCCTGCCGGCGCTGCGGCGCCCGTGGTTCGCGGGTGGCACCGTGAACTTCGCCACCGTGCGGGGCGAGCATCATCTCCTCGCGCCGCGCGAGGCCGGCTTCGAGGACGGCACGCTCAACTACCTGGCGATTCCCGCGGTGGAGATCGGGCTGCGCCACCTCGCGTCGATCGGCATGGAGGTCATCGAGACGCGCGTGCGCTGCCTCACGGGCTGGCTGCTCGACCGGCTCGTCAACCTGCAGCACTCGAACGGGCGCCCCATGGTGCGCATCTACGGGCCGATGACCACCGCGTCGCGCGGCGGCACCATCACCATGAACTTCTACGATCCGGACGGGCACCTGCTGGACTACCGGCGCGTGGAGGAGCTGGCGTCGGCGCAGCGCATCTCGCTGCGCACCGGCTGCTTCTGCAACCCCGGCGTCGGCGAGACCGCCGAGGGGCTGACCGACGAGGACTTCGAGGCGGCGCTCGACGCCAGCACGGACATGACGCTGCCGCGCTTCCTGCAGTTCATCACGCATCGCAGCGGCAAGAGCGCCGGCGCGATCCGCGCGTCCATCGGGATTGCGACCAACTTCGCCGACGTCCACCGTTTCGTGCAGTTCGCGGAAGGCCTCCGCGAGCAGACGCGGCTGACGATGGGCGAGGTGACGTTCGATATCGAGAGCTGCCGGGTGATACGGGACGGATCCTAGGTGGTAGGTGGTAGGTGGTAGGTCGTAGCTGAAGAACGCGCGCTAGTGATCGTACGGAAGGTCACGGCGCAACTGGCCTCGAGGATTCCGTAGCCCACGGCAGCTGGCGCAGGGCAAGATCCCGTTTCAGAAATAGTTGATCTGTCACGCATTTTCGACGTCCATACTTAAATATACAGTGTTTTCTACGCACGTCTCTGAATTTCGACGGATGAGCGTAGTATAGTTATTTCTACGTTAGAAAATAGATAGCCATTGTTTTCGACGACGATCATGAGTTTTCGACAATGAGGCTGGAAAATCCGGAACTTGCTGCGTTTCAGGATCAGGCGATCCCGCAGGGCACACGCCTGGCGGGCGCGGCGGCGCTGGCGCATGAATTCTCCATAGCCGCGCCTCTGCGCCGGCTGAGCTGTGTGGCCGACCAGCATGTGAGCGGCAGCCGCCGCCAGAAAGGGGCTTGGACTGTCTTCGACAAGCGCTACTGGCCGGGGGAGACGCTCGCCGACCATCTCGGCTTCATCCTGAAGCACGAGGATGCGGATTTCCTCGTGCTCAAGCGCATCTTCGCTGCGGCCCCGCAAGCCGCCATCGAAGAGATGGTGCGCGCGGCGCCGACGGCGCTTCATGTACGCCGTGCGTGGTTCCTCTACGAAACGATGACGGGACGCACCCTCGATGTCGAGGATGCGCCGCGCGCGGCGGCGATCGACCTGCTCGATCCGAAGGCCTATTTCACGGGCAAGCCGCGCCTCTCAAAGCGCCACCGCATCCGCGACAATCTCCTCGGCACGGGCCGCTTCAATCCCATCATCAGGCGGACCGACGCGCTCGAGCGGATTCTGGCGCTCGACCTCGCTGCCAGGGCGCGCGACACGGTGAGCCGCACCGGCAGCCATCTCGTCGCGCGCGCTGCGAGCTTCCTGCTGCTGGCCGACAGCCGCGCCAGTTTCCAGATTGAAGGCGAGCGGCCGCCGCGCAACCGCCTGGAACGATGGGGCCGCGCGGTGCTGCAGGCGGGGAAGAACCGGCTCACCCTCGACGAAATCATCCGCCTCCAGGGCGTGCTGATCGAGGACACGCGCTTTGTGCGCGCGGGTCTGCGGCCTGACGGCGTATTCCTCGGCGACCGCGACCATGTGGGCGATCCGCTGCCGGAATTCATCGGCGCGCGCGCGCAGGATCTTGACGACCTAATGACGCACATGCTCGAAGCCAATGACCGCATGCGCGATGACGGTCTCGATCCGGTGCTGCAGGCGGCTGCGACGGCGTTCGCATTCGTCTACGTGCACCCGTTCGAAGACGGCAACGGGCGATTGCACCGCTGCCTCATTCATCACGTGCTCGCCGAACGGACATTCACGCCGCCGGGCATGGTGTTTCCGGTGTCGTCCGTAATGCTGGCCCGCATCGACGATTACCGCACGACGCTGCAGGCCCATTCGGGGCCGTTGATGCCGTTCATCGAATGGCGGCCGACGGCCGATCGCAACGTCGAGGTGCTGAACGACACGGCGGATCTGTACCGTTACTTCGATTGCACGGAGGCCGCGGAGTTTCTGTACGCGTGCGTGAGGCGCACGGTCGAAGACGACCTGCCGCGCGAAATCGACTATCTGCACCGCCATGATCGGGCCATCCAACGCATCATGGAAACGGTGGAGATGCCCGATCGCCTCGCGGAGAACCTCGTCCTGTTCATCCGGCAGAACAAGGGACGGCTTTCGAAGAAGCGGTGCGAGGACGAATTCAGGGAGCTCCGCGACGATGAAGTCGCCTCGATCGAGCGCATCGTCGCCGATGCGTTCGACGGCTTCGACGATGCGCCCGGCGAGCTGGCGTCCACGCCGGCCGGGGACTGACCTATCCGGTCAGGCCCTCGGCCTGCCCGTTGAGGCGAGCCAATTCATCTGAATAGTGCGCCCCTGCATTCCGCAGCATTCTTGACGCCGTAGCCACGTGAAAGCCAAGGGTTGAGATGGTGTTCGCATCATGAGCGGCCTTGATCATGTCCACAAGTCTCTTGCCTTTAACGCCAGCTCCTGCCAACAGCCCTTCAACGGCTCGCATTCTAGCGTGACGATCGGGGGCACGCTCAATTGGAATCGCGGGACGACGTGTATGGGCCATCAGGCAACAGGAAACGCCAGCACCGCGCGCAGGTTCCGTCAATCCCCGGAGGCCGCGAAGCGGTCGCAGGGAAGCGGAGAGCATTGACGGTGCCCAGCACGGCGCGACGCTGCCGCGCTTCCTGCAGTTCATCACGCATCGCAGCGGCAAGAGCGCCGGCGCGATCCGCGTCTCAATCGGGATTGCGACCAACTTCGCCGACGTCCACCGTTTCGTGCAGTTCGCGGAAGGCCTCCGCGAGCAGACGCGGCTGACGATGGGCGAGGTGACGTTCGATATCGAGAGCTGTCGGGTGATCCGCGACGGATCCTAGGTGGTAGGTGGTAGCTCTGGTATGAACACTTGACCGTCGTTGAGACTGCGAAACGGGCGCTGTGGCGCGCATTCCCAGGGACGCTGGACGACGCCGGTTACACCGGTGCGCCGCAAGACGACCTCCTTCCTGGAGTGGAATTGTCTCGCATCGAGGGTGACCTCCGCCGCGGGGACGGCAACGAACTGGAAGGCAAGTTCAAAGCGGCGCATTCATCCTCTGCACTTACCGTCAATTCGTTTGGACCGTTCAAGACGTGCCCTGAACCGCTAGCACTGGCGGGTTACCGAGGCGCAACAAGCGTTGCGTTCGAGCGGCGACTACCGATCTTCAGGGGTGGGAGAGCGCCACGATTGACGGCTGCGCCATCGAGCGCCCGACGTTCTTCGATCATCCGAGGAGCAGACTTACTAAAGGAACCGGAGACCCGACCGACTTAACCAATCTGTCCACTGAATCGGATCAGGCCCAGACCTACCACCTACCACCTACCACCTACCGCCTACCACCTAGGACGGCCGCTTTCCCTCATACGCGTTCTGCAGCAGCTCGCGGAGTCCTGCCCGCTCGATGGGCCGCGGGTTCCAGTACGGGTTCTGCGTCGCGAGCTCCGCGGCGCGGTCGAGGCCGTCGGCCGGCATCCCGATGTCCTTCAGCGCCGTCGGCGCGCCGATCCTGACGATCAGATCGTAGACGCCCTGCGCCGCGTCCTTGACGCCGAGCGCCTCGGCGGCGATCTTCATCGCGTCGGCGGCCGCGTCGCGGTTGTAGACCATCGCGTGCGGCAGGATGACGGTGTGCGTCTCCGCATGCGGCAGGTTGAAGCTGCCGCCCAGCGTGTGGCACAGCTTGTGGTGAATCGCGGTGCCTGCCGATCCGAGCACGAGGCCCGCCAGCCACGCGCCGTACTGCGCGTCGGTCCGCGGCTCGATGTCGCCCGGCTCCCTGACGACGACGGGCAGCGCGCGCGCGAGCGCGCGCATCCCTTCAGCCGCCATGAGCACGACGATCGGGTTCGTGTCCTGCGCGTAGAGGCCCTCGACGCAGTGCGCCATCGCGTTCATCCCCGACGGCCCCGAGATGTGCGGCGGCAGCGACAGCGTGAGGTTGACGTCATAGATGACCGACTTCGGCAGCACCTTGTGGCTGCGCCCCGTCTTCTTGATGCCCCCTTCGGTGATGCCGTAGATGGGCGTCATCTCCGAACCCGCATACGTGGTCGGCACGGCGACGATGGGGAGGCCGGTCTCGAGCGCGAGCCCCTTGCCGACGCCCACGGTGGAGCCGCCGCCGATGACGACGTAGCAGTCGGCGCCGACCTTCTCGGCGTGCGCGCGCGCGTCCTTCAGCATCTCCACGGGCACGTGCTGCGCGACGACGCCGGCGTACACGCCAGCTGACATGTCACCGAGGCGCGCGTGCGCCTCGTCGGCGAACCGCTTCTCGGTCGGCATGGCGATGACCACGGCGCGTGTCGCGCCGAGACGCTGCACTTCTTCGGGGAGGCGGGCGATCGATCCGGGCGCGAAGATCACCCGGTGCGCGGGCATCTCGTAGACAAACGGCTGCATGGTGGAAACACCAAGGATATCTGGTTGAAGGCGTCGTTCGCTATCTGATAAGGTTCGGGCACTTTTTCAATTGGAGGACCGCCGGATGGCAACGAGTGCGAGCAGCTCCGTCGACCAGCGCTGGGACACCGCCTACGAATGGAAAGTCGTTCTGCTTCTTGGCCTCGGCTTCGGCCTGGTCGGCATGGACCGCTTCGTCATCGGCCCGCTGTGGAACACGATTGCGACCGACCTGGGCCTCGACCCCGGCGCCATCGGCACGCTGGCCGGACTGACCGCAGTCGCGTGGGGCTCGTTCGCGATCGTCTTCGGCCGTCTCGCCGACCGCTGGGGCCACCGCCGGATCCTGCTCTGGTCGATCATTCTCTACTCCGCGCTTGGCGGCCTGACCGGCCTCGCCGGCAGCATGGCGTTCTTCATCGTCGTCCGCTTCATGCTCGGCCTCTTCGAAGGCGCGTACACGCCGACGTCGTTCGCCGCCGTCGCCGTCGCGTCGAAGCCGACGCGCCGCGGCCTGAACCAGGGGCTGCAGCAGTGCTTCGTCTCGCTGCTCGGCCTCGCGCTGGCGCCGATCGTCGCCACCCAGCTGCTGGCGGCCGGCTTCAGCTGGCGCATGATCTTCGTCCTCATCGCCGCGCCGGGCTTCCTCGTCGTGGCGGCGCTGTGGCCGATCCTCAAGGAGCCGCGCGACACGCAGGGCGCCGCGGCGCTGGGCGTGGTCGAGGAGAGCCACAGCGAGGGGTTCCAGATCTCCAGCTTCCTCGGCCCGCTGAAGAGCACCAACATCGTCGTCGCGATGATCTGCCTGCTCGGCGCGATGTGCGGACTCTTCACGCTGGCGGCGATGGTGCCGGTCTATCTCGAAGCGTTCATCAAGCTGCCCGTCGCCGACATGGGCATCGTAACGTCGGCGATCGGCTTCGGCGGATTCTTCGGGCAGTTCAGCTGGCCGGGCCTGTCGGACCGCATCGGCCGCAAGCCGGTGTGCATCATGGGCTTCGCCGCGGCCGCCGCCTGCGTCTACTGGTTCATCCAGATCCCGGGCGGCGTCGGCGCGCTCTTCGTGCCGCTCTTCCTCGCGTCGTACTTCTGCTTCGGGAACATCGCGCTCATCACCGGTCCGATCGCCACCGAGTCCGCGCCCATGGGCCTCGTGGCCGCGTCGATCGGCCTCGTCGTGGGTGTCGGCGAGATCTTCGGCGGCGGCCTCGGCCCGATCATGGGATCGTTCGTGATCCCGAGCTTCGGGCTGGTCGGGCCGCTCTACGTGGCGCTCTTCGGGATGTCGGTCGGCTTCCTCGCGTCGCTCGCGCTGCGCGAGACCGCTCCCCGCAAGGTCGGAACGGCCTAGTTCGAGCCCGGCACCGTCGGCACGGGCGGATCCGCGGCGTTCGGGTCCGCCTGCACGTACTTCCGGTGGCAATCGGTGCACACGTTGTACACGTTGCCACCGGCCTCGAGCAGCGCCTGCAGGTCCTTCTTCTCGGCCGCGCGCACCGCTTCCATCGAGCGGTCGGTGAGCGCGGTCGAGAACGTCACCCAGTCCTCGTTGTCCTTCACGCGCGCGCCGATCTTCAGCAGGTTGCCGGCTTCCGCCACCGCGTAGGCGTTCATCTGCAGGTTGTACCAGTCGTCATCGGTCTTCGGCGCCGTCACCAGCTTGCCGTCCACGTAGACCACCGCGTCCCAGATGGACTGCGCGTTGGGGATGATGATGGCGTCCATCACCTGGTCGTTGGTGGCCACCGTCTTGAACTGCGGCTCGGCGCCCGCGGCGCCGGCGCCTCCAGGCGCCTCGGCCGGTCTGGTGCACTGCGCGGTGGCGAGGACGGCGGCAAACAGCGGGGCAGCGGCGGTCGGCAGCTTCATAGCCGGGATTTTATTACTTCTTCACCGGGTCCGTGTACGCGCGGCTGCTGCGGTCCTTGAGGACGGCCTCACGGTCGCCCGGGTACCAGAACGTCAGGTGGCAGGCCTCACACGTGCGGTCGATGTCCGATCCCGCCTTCAGAACGCCGTTCACGTCCTTCCGGTCCACGACGTCGAGGACCTTGATTGCCTCGGTGCGCATCGCGTTCGCGAACGCGTTCCAGGCGCCGCGGTTCTTCTCGATGGCCGCGTCGATGTCGGCCGGCGCCAGCTCGCCCGGGTTCTTCGACACGTAGTCGTGCGCGGGCGCCGCCTTGCGCGGAATCTTCAGCAGGTTCGAGGCCTCGGCCAGGACGATGGCTCCCTGCCGGACTCTGGCCCAGTCCTCATCGGTGGTCGGCTTCGTCTCGACGATGCCCTTGGACGTCACGTCCGATCCGACGGCGTCGAAGATGTTGTCCGACAGCGGGTCGACGAGATTCGTCATCAGCTCGCGCACGGAGACGACCGCCGCCATGTCGGATGCGGGCGCGGCCGCCGGCGCTTCGGCCGGCGTGGGCGCTTCGGCGGTTCTGGTGCAGGACTGGGTGGCGAGGGCGGTGGCGACGAGAAGAACGGCTCCAGCGAGGAAGCGGCTCTGACGCATGCGGAGGTCCTTTCTGCTGTGCAGCAGGACAAATGCTAGCGTCAGGCCGCTGGCGGCCGATCTGAAGAATTCCTGAACTTTCTGTCAGCCTTCAGCGCTTGTAGAAGGGCGGGATGGTGGCGTCTACGTTGATCCACACGGACTTCGAGTCGGTGTATTCGTGCATGGCGTCGAAGCCCATCTCGCGCCCGTAGCCCGATTCACCCACGCCGCCGAACGGCGACCCGGGGTGCACGCGCTTGTAGCTGTTGATCCACACCATGCCGGTGTGCATCTCGTCGGCGAACCGGTGCGCGCGCGTCAGGCTCTTCGTCCACAGCCCGCCGCCCAGCCCGTAGATCGTCGAGTTGGCGATCTCGAGCGCCTCGGCCTCGTCCTTGAACCGGGTCACCGTGACGAAGGGGCCGAAGACCTCTTCCTGGCAGACGCGGTCGGCGGACCGCGCTTCGACGACGGTCGGCTCCACGTAGCAGCCCTCGCGCAGCGCCGGATCGGACGGCGGCGTGCCGCCGATCAGGATGCGGCCGCCCTGCTCCTTCGCCACCTCGACGTACGAGAGCACGCGGTCGCGATGCCCGGCGGAGGTGAGCGGGCCCATCTCCGTCGCCGGGTCGAGCGGGTTGCCGACCGTGATCGACCTGGCGAGCGCGAGGAACCGGTCCAGGAACTGGTCCGCGATGGCCTCGTGCAGCAGCAGGCGCGAGCCGGCGATGCAGGCCTGGCCCTGGTTGTGGAAGATCGCGAACGCCGAGCCGTTGACCGCCGCCTCGATCGGCGCGTCGTCGAAGACGATGTTCGCGCCCTTGCCCCCGAGCTCGAGCTGCACGCGCTTCAGGTTGCCGGCCGACGCCTGGACGATCTTGCGGCCCACGGCGGTCGAACCGGTGAAGGCGATCTTGCCGACGCCGCGGTGCTCGGCGAGGTACTGGCCGGCCACGTGGCCGTAGCCGGGGAGGATGTTGACGACGCCCGGGGGGAAGCCGACCCTCGCCGCCAGCGCCGCCATGCGCAGCGCGCTGAGCGGCGTGATCTCCGCCGGCTTCATCACCATCGTGTTCCCCGCGGCCAGCGCCGGCCCCATCTTCCAGCTGCAGAAGAGCAGCGGGAAGTTCCACGGGACGATGGCCCCGACGACGCCGATCGGCTCGCGCTTCACGTAGTTCAGGAAGCCCGCGTCCACCGGGATGATGCGCCCCTCGACCTTGTCCGCAATGCCGCCGAAGTAGCGGAACGCGGCCGCCGTCCGCGGCACGTCCAGGTTGCGGACGTCGCGGATCGGGTGGCCGGTGTCGAGCGCCTCGAGCTGCTCGAGGTACCCGGCGTCCGCCTCGATGGCGTCGGCCAGCTTCAGCAGCAGCCGGCCGCGGTCGGCGGCGGCGGTCTTCTTCCACGCGGGGAAGGCCTGGCGCGCGGCGGCCACGGCGCGGTCGATGTCCGGCGCCGTGGCTTCCGCCACTTCCGCGAGCGTGCTGTTGTCGTGGGGGTTGGTGACGACGATCCGGCCGCCCTGGGCTGCGTCGACGAACTCGCCTCCGATGAAGAGGCGGGTTTCAATCTGCAGCCCCGGGCCCGCCGGGGATGTCGCTGTGCTCAATGGTGAATGTACCTAGTACCCCGTCGCAGGGATTTTGACTGATTCACGCGGCGGCCTCCCTGCCGGCAACAGCCGGGTACGCGTGACCCAGCTTGACGCGGGCTTGCTC
>Ga0194132_10011596_pt1 | contig 11297 bp, 12 predicted proteins | sample TA2KigOf80mmetaG_FD_148612 | JGI IMG/M metagenome (GOLD analysis project Ga0194132, IMG submission 148612) | Freshwater microbial communities from Lake Tanganyika, Tanzania - TA2015054 Kigoma Offshore 80m | ecosystem: Environmental > Aquatic > Freshwater > Lake | place: Tanzania: Lake... | reverse complement strand
CGATCTGCTTACCCGCATGGTGGGTCCCGATTTTATCCCTTGCTACGAATCGTTGGTGTTCAAACTCCCCGGACACGGCTCTTCGGTCCCTTGGCATCGGGACGGGAACCCCGTAGAGGGCGAGGAGCGTATTTTCAACATCGACATTTACCCGGACCGTTCGACGGTGGAAAACAGTTGTTTATGGGTGGTTCCGGGGAGTCATCTGTGGGACCGGGAAAAGGCCGACGAATGGGTTCGGCGGGGACGCGAGGATTTCGATCTGCCGGGCGCCGTACCCGCCGAAGTGGAGCCGGGCGACGTGCTGTTGCACCATACCAAGGTGTTGCACGGCAGTACAATCAATCACAGCGCATCGCTCCGTCGGGTAGTCTATTTCGACAACCGTGCCGTAAGTTGGAACCGGCGTTACCGATGGTGGAAAGAGGAAGTCATGGAACGCCGGTGTCGGTTGTATCAATATGCGTTGTACCAACGCAAAACCACACCGTACCCTATGGACGACGAGGTATTCGAATACCGGGTTCCCGAAGCCATGCCGATATGGTGTCCGGGTGATCCGGTCGATTTGCAATCCGACCGTGAGGCACCGTAGGGGCGAGGCATGCGTCGCCCCGCCTATGCCGTGCGTCGCCCCTACCCATATCCCACAACCCGGAGACCTACCATGTCCTACCCTACCGAAACCGAACGTTTTTTCTTTGAAACCAACGGCTATCTCGTGTTGGAACGTTTTCTCGAAGAAGAGCATGTAGCAAGGCTTCTGAAGGCACTCGAAACGGCGGTAGCGCGTCGGCGTGACCGTTTGGAGCAAAGTGTCAACCATACGGGCATGACCCACGTCAACGGACCCAATATCCGTATTTTTTATATCCTCGAAGACGACCCGCTGTTTTTGGAAATGCTTGACCATCCTCGTATGTGGCCGTACATAACCGGTCTTTTGAACGAAAAAGCCCATCACCACGCCTCGGACGCCATCATAGAATGCGACCACAAGGGACGCGGTATGGGCTGGCATATCGACGGTCATGACAATGGCTACAGAAATCTCGGTCCTCCCATCCCCCTGCTCCAGCTCAAGATCGGCTACTATCTCAGCGACATGACCGAACCCGGACAGGGCAATCTGTGCATCATCCCCGGAAGTCACAAGTCCGCTCTCGATCCGACGGTCGAAGACCGCCAACGTCTCGATCTTTTTCCCGGAGCCGTACAGGTGTGCGCGCCGCCGGGAACGGCGATTCTTTTTCACAATGCGCTTTGGCATTCGCACGGACCTTGGACCCGCGAAAACGGCTCCCGTATCATGCTGTATTACGCCTACGAACACCCTTGGATGATCGGCTCTCAGGAACATTGGGGTTATAAGCCGTCCTTTTACAATGCGCTGTCGCCGGAACGCCGAAAACTGTTTCACGGCTTTCTCTTCGACCCGCCCGAACAGCGCTGGGGATAGACAAGACCATGCAGGGTTTCTCCGAACATATTCCGGTCATCATCTGTCCGGACCATGAATCCATCGCCGGAGCGGTAGCCGACGAAATCGTGCGCTATGTCGAGGAACAGGCTGCCCGGCAGGGGCTTGCCATCTTGGGACTGGCTACCGGTTCCACGCCGATCGGGGTGTACCGGGAACTTATCACCCGTCATCGTCAAGGAGTGAGTTTTCGAAACGTAGTTACATTCAATTTAGACGAATACTACCCCATGACGCCGGTGTCGCTCCAGAGCTATCATCGGTACATGCGGGAAAATCTGTTTGCCCATCTCGATATTCCGGAGGACCAAATTTTTATTCCGAGGGGAGATCTGCCACGCGAGGCCATGATGGAACATTGCGCATGGTACGAGCAGCAGATCGAAAAATTTGGCGGGATAGGCATTCAACTGCTTGGCATCGGACGAAGCGGGCATATCGGTTTTAACGAGCCGGGGTCGTTGCCCAATACCCGTACTCGGTTGATCCGGCTCGACGAGATGACGCGGAAGGACGCGGCGGCGGATTTTTTCGGAGAAGAAAACGTACCGCTCGAAGCCGTCACCATGGGCGTGGGTACTATCCTGACCGCGCAACGGGTGATTCTGATGGCGACCGGAGAACACAAGGCGCATGTCATTTGCCGAGCGGTAGAAGGCGAGGTAAGCCCTCAGATCGCCGCCAGCTATCTTCAACATCACCCGAACGCTTCGATCTATGTCGATCCCGGCGCCTCTACCGAACTGACCCGGATCAAAACGCCTTGGCTGGTCAACCCCGGTATCGAATGGACCGACCGCATGACCCAGCGCGCCGTGCTGTGGCTGTGCGAGCAGACCCGCAAACCCCTTCTGCATCTTCAACGGCGGGATTACGACAACCACGGTTTGTATACCCTGATCGACACGACAACACGCACAGAGACGCTCAATATGCGTGTCTTCGAGGCCATCCGTGCCAAAGTACGCGAAAAAGACCGTCTGTTTACCGGAAAACGGTGTATCTGTTTCTCGCCCCACCCCGACGACGACGTGATCTCGATGGGGGGGACACTGCTTCACCTTGCGGCCGCCGAAAACGACCTGACGATCGCCTATATGACCAGCGGTAACATCGCGGTATTCGACACCGACGTGTTGCGTCTCATCGACTTTATCCGGCTTACGTTCCGCGATTTAGGATGTTCACACCCGCTGTTTGACGACATAGCCGAAAAAGCCCGCGCTTTTCTCGCCGCCAAACAGGCCGCCCAAATCGATATCCCCGAAGTGCAGACGATAAAAACCAATATCCGCCGTTCCGAAGCGATTGCCGGGGCCTCTGTGGTCGGCGTATCGCCGGAAAAAACCCGGTTTCTCGATCTGCCTTTCTACCGCACCGGTCAGGTACAGAAAAAACCCGTCGGTGAAGAGGATATCGGTATTATCCTCGATTTGCTAAACGAAATCCGTCCCGATGTGATTTTTGTAGCCGGCGATCTTTCCGATCCGCACGGAACACACCGCATGTGTAAGGAAGCCATCGATCAAGCCTTGATGGAGTACGCCGCCAAACCCGAAGTGTGGATGTACCGGGGCGCATGGCAGGAATGGGAAGTGGACGAAGCCGACGTGTTCGTACCCCTCTCCAGCGACGATCTCCAGAAAAAAATCCAAGCCATATTCCGTCATGAATCGCAAAAGGACACCGCCATGTTTCCGGGTAGCTCGGATGACCGCGAATTCTGGCAACGGGTTCAAGACCGGAACACCCACACGGCCCAGCGTCTGGATCAGTTGGGTTTTCCCCAGTATTACGCGATGGAAGCCTTTGTCGTCCGGTAATCCCCCGGCTTCCTCCCTCTCTTTACCCCCTTAACTCCGGCTGCGTATTCGTTTTCCGTCTTTTACGAGCCATTTTAAACCGTTGAGAAACTATAGCGATTTTTTCAGGTTTTTCCCTCTTGTGCAGGCTAATCGCATCTTTTATTTTGTAATGAAATCCGCATCCCTCTGTACACGACACCTAAAGGGCTTCGGGCGATATAACCCGGCGGATCGAAGCGTTCCGTTTTTAAACGCTCGATCGTTTGCAGACGCTATGCCACGACGGACAAAATTCGAAATAGGCGAAGCCGTCTTGGTATACTGTCTGACGAAAACCGATCACGGAAACACATACCAATGGGTGCCGGGAACGGTCCTTTCGACGGACCGGCGTATGGTACAGGTCAGATGTGACCGACCTGTTTTCGACACACTCGGAGGGTATCATGGAGAGGGCAGTCTCTGGTGTACGCACGGGTCAAAACGGCTCCGCAGGGGATCGGAAACACCATGACCGGGAGGAAGACCTTCCTATGGAAAACGCCGAACCTCCTACCCCCCAGAGTTTAAAACATCAGTGTCCTTCCTGTGGATCTTTTAACGTTCACAGATCGCACCGAGGGCTCTGGGAGCGCTATATCCTTAGCCCCTTGCGCCCCAGCGAACGTTTTTTTCGGTGTCATGCCTGCCGTCATCGGTTCTGGGCTTCCACAGTACCTCCACCACTCGCGCTTCGCACGTCTTCCGTAGCGGAAAGACCGATCTCAGACAACGGCAAAAAAAAGAGAAAAGGCCGGTCTTCGGCGCACAATCCCTCCTTCAGACATCGGTTTGAAAACTGGCTTTACAGAAAACACGGTGTTAATATGCAGACCTTGGCCTTCGCCAGTGTGGCATTTTTCATTATCCTCTATTTTTTGTATTGGGTCATAGGGGAAGTCTGATTTGCCGGACCGATGCTTTCCTTCTTGCGTTTTCCTCTTGCCGTCCTATATAAACACGTATCGCGTCTTATTCCACCTCCGATGGCGAACCGTCTTTCTGCATCTATCGCTTGTTCCCTTGCAAAAACACCACGCCTTTTCTGCGTAATACTATGGACCTCCCACATCCTCCCCCCTATCGTCTTACCGCCGAACAGATCGTCTTTTTCAAAACAAACGGGTATCTCATTCTGGAACGCTTTATCGACAAGGATACCCTGATAAACTGGCGGGAGCAACTGTGGACCAAGCTGGGATCGCGTCTCGAAACGCCGGAAACGTGGCCGAGAGACCAATATGCGATCAACGATTTCCGCTACGATCCGCCGGAGTCTGCCTTTGGGCGGTATCCGCCGTTGCTGTCGATTATCGAGCAACTCGGTGGCGACGCATTTGTAGGCGGCACCGGCACGCCGATCGTTTCGTGGCCCCGCACTGACATAGCATGGGAGATGCCCGAAAGCGGGCATATCGACGCTTATGGACCGGGAGGCTGGTCTCCCTTTATGATCGGGGCTACGACGTATGCGTATGATGTGGAACCGGGCGGGGGCGGATTTGTCTACTGGCCGAGCACGCACCATGTCGCGCACCGCTATTTTATGGATCACCCCACCCAGGTGGACGGTAGTTTCCGGGATATAGAAGGATGGAACTGGAAGATGTTTGCAGGCGACGTTTCGGAAGGACCAAAGGAGTTTACCGCGGCGGCGGGTAGTGTGGTACTCTGGCACGCCTACCTGACGCATACCGGTTCGATCAACATGCGTGCTACCCCGCGCTTTGGGTTGTTTGCGCGATGGTCACATCGCCGGTGCGGTGAAACCGAATTCCGGTACGAAATTCCCGAAGACCTCTGGAAATACTGGGCGGTTTAAAAAACGCAGGGTGAAAAGGAATGGCAAGCCCGGACGTGAGGTTGAAAAAGACGGTTACCCTTAGGTCAGCGCTTGATCCAAGTCGGCGATCAAGTCTTCCGCCGCTTCCAGCCCGACCGATACCCGAAGCAGGTTGTCCGGAGTCGTCGAAGCGGGGCCTTCTATGGAAGCACGGTGTTCGAGCAGCGATTCGGTTCCGCCAAGACTTGTGGCAACTGTAAAAACGCCAAGTCGGGAAATCATCCGGAAAGCCGTTTCGTGCCCACCTCGCACCTGAAACGAAAGCATACCCCCAAAACGCCTCATCTGGCGTCTGGCGGTTTCGTGCCCCGGATGAGAAGCCAGACCGGGATAGTGGACTTTTTCTACGGCCGGATGTGTTTCCAAAAAGGCTGCGACGGCCATAGCGTTGTCCGAATGTCGCTCCACCCGACAGGAAAGCGACCTGAGTCCTCGCAGCACCAGCCAGGTGTTAAACGGCGACGACACGGCGCCCATCACTTTACGGGTAAACAGCGTTTGCGTCACCTGTTCATCACATTTGCGAAATACAAGCGCCCCACCCTGCACATCGGAATGTCCGCCCAGATACTTGGTTGTCGAGTGCAACACGATATCGGCTCCGACGGCGAGCGGCTGTTGGCATATCGGCGTGGCAAAGGTGCTATCCACTACGGTGAGCGCCCCGATCTCGCGGGCGATACGGGCGATCTCCGCTATGTCGATGATATCCATGCAGGGGTTGGACGGTGTTTCAAGCCATAACATACGGGTTTCAGGGCGCAACGCGCGGCGGACGGCGTCGGGTTCGGTCATGTCCACATGACTGGCGCTACAGTTCCATCGAGGCAGGAACTGCTGACCCGCGACACGCACATGGGTATACACGTCCGTATGCATGAGTACATGGCTTCCGGTCGGCAACGTTTGGAGCAATGTAGAAGCGGCCGCCATGCCCGAAGCGAACGCGACGGCGGCCTCGCCGCCTTCCGCCGCGCATAAGGCTTCCTCAAGCCGATCCTGTGTCGGGTTGCTATCTCGGATATACACATGTCGGTGCGTCGCCTGTCCATCTTGGGTGTGTGTAAAAGTGGTGGACAGATGAATCGGCGGTGTCAGCGCTCCGGTAGCCGGATCCGGTTCACCGCCGGCGTGAACGAGAAGGGTCTCCAGACGCATTCGATGACTCCTATTTTTCTCCGGAAGCGATGAAAATGCCGATCTGCGCGGTCTCCGTACCCGCACACGAGGTACCGCAACACGACTCACCCACGCCATCGACCCGCACGTTTTTCAATCCCACCGCCGTAAACCATGCTTGCACCTCTTCTCGCCGAAACCCCATCCAGCGATCATTGTGCTCCTGCCGCAAAAACTCGAATTCGTGCGCATCCAGATCGGTGATGACGACCTTGCCACCCGGTTTGACGATTCTCGCCATCTCGCGGATCGCTTCGGCGGGTGTCTCGACATGGTGAAGATACATGTTGGCAAAAGCGTAGTCGACCGCAAGATCGGGAAGCGGGATATGTCGATCCGCAGCGGCAAGCCGGTATTCCACCGGAGCGTCGTCCGTAAATTTTTGGCGCATTTCGTCCATCATGGATGCGGACCGGTCGACCGCGAAGACTCTCAACCCCTTTTGGAGCAGGGCTTCGGTGACAAACCCGGTTCCCGCGCCGATGTCTGCGGCGATCTGGCCCGGTTTGACCCCGGCGACGCCACAGGCCGTTTCCCGTACGTGTTCCGAGAAAAAAGACTGCTGCATGCGATCCCATTCCGGTGCTACTACCCGAAAATATTCCGTGCTGTCCGCGTTCATAACCATCTCCCAATCCGTGAGGTTCTTTCACCCAAAATCGATTCCGTCTATCCGTCGGGTTTTTCCCGGCGATAGCGGTCCGTACGGCCCTCCCGGCGGAAACCGTCTCCATAGCGTTTTTTGAGCGTGGAGAAATACCGCTGTTGTTGTTCCGGCGTCAAGATGCTTTTCTGTGCCAGCATGTGCGCGATCACCTGACGTTTTATACCGGCCTGAAGCGAATCCATTTCGGCTTGAATACGATCGATTTCCGGTCTGTCCGCTTCCGGGGCCGCTATGAGTTCGTAGAATCGGTCACGTCGTGTTCTCAGGGCTTCACGAAAAGGCTGTATGTTTTGCTCCAGCGTATCGCGCAACGCCTGCATAAGAACGACCTGTTTATCGGACAGGTTGAGCGTTTTCTCGAAATTCATCTCCCGTCCACGCGCAGACCGATCTCGGTCGTCATGACGATGTTGCCAGCGATGATAGCCAATTGTGCCAAGCGCGGCTAAGTTGATTACCGTCAGCAGAATCGCGCCTCGGGAAAACCATTTTTTCATCGCAAGACCTCTTTCCGGATGGTTCACTCGTCCACCGCACCTGTCAAATAGATGCCATCGACGGATTCCGGGGGAATGTCTTGAAAGTTTTCCAAATAGGAAGCATTCAATATCTCGCCGGCTTCCGCAGAGACGACCGGGTTTTCAGACGATGCGACTGTTTCGGGCAGGTTGCCGATATAGGTCCCGATCGCGATGCCGACTATCAGAGCGGCGGTCATCAGCGCGGGCCGGAGCAGAGGGAAAAGACGTCCCACCCCTGTGGGGCGCGTCCGTCCCGGCGCGTGACCCCGTATCACGGTCTGCACGTTTTTCCACAGATAAGACGGCGGCGTACGGTGTGCAGGTTCCGTTTCCCAAAGTCTCTTCAACTCGGCCAGATAAGACCGACATGGGGAGCATTGGGCAAGATGACACGCAATATCGGCCCGTTCCCGGTCGGGCAGTTCGTCGTCGAGATACAGCAGAAGCCGGTTTTGGATATTTCGATGCGTCATGACAGGTCTACAGTTCGTCGAGATAAGGTTTCAAATGTTTGGCAAGGTTTAGTTTCGCCCGGTGCAAAAGCGACTCTACGGAGGCCTTGGAACATGCCAAAATCCGGGCGATTTCTCTGTACGACAACCCGTCGTAGCGCGTCATGATCAGCACCGTGCGTTGCCGATCAGGTAGCGCGTGCAACGCCCGACGTACGATATGCCCGGTTTCGTTTTGTTCGGTCTGAGCGTCAGGACCGGGGTCCGGGCTTTCAAACGGAGGCGTATCAAACGCATCGGCAAAAACGTCGAGCGACAACCAGCGCACGTATTTCAGCCGACGTTGCCGGTTTAGGCATAAGTTGACGGCGATGCGGTACAACCACGTTCCGGGCGAAGATTCGGCACGAAACTGATGGTACGCCTTAAAAGCTCGGACAAATACATCTTGGGTAATGTCCTCGGCATCCTGTTCCTGATCGAGAATACGAAGACAAAGGTTGTAAATGGTTGCATGGTATTTCTCGAATAACAGCCGGATTCCGGTTTCCGGGTCGGAAGGCAAGACGGCCGCTGAATCCTGTTCCGGCTTTGCTGGCATGGGGGTTTGGGAAGAAAATGGTCATGGTCGGCGGATCGTCGGCGATCTTTTCGTAGCGTCGTAGACCGAACGCGCCATCCAGGGCGAGGTCCGGTATCTGTAATATACGGGTGTTGTCCCGAAACCTTGCATTTATTTTCAAACCCTGCATTCATTTCAAACCCTGCCCTTTGTATCTCTTGTGTAACTCGACGGTTATGTGGTCTTCTTCCCATCGGGTAATAGGCTACCTCGTGCGGCCTGCCGGACAACGACCGCTACTACTCGTATCTCAACGCGTCGATGGGATCCAGCCGGGATGCCTTGAAGGCCGGATAGAACCCGAAAAAGATACCGACAAAGGCCGAGAACAGGACGCCTAACACCGCTGAGCTCTGCGAGATCATGGTAGGCCATCCCGCCGTCTGCGAGACCACCTTGGCCGCACCCACCCCGACGCCAATCCCGATCAAACCACCGATCAGGCTGACGACTACGGCTTCGACGAGAAACTGCGCCAGAATGTCGCGTCCGCGTGCGCCGATCGCCATACGAATGCCGATTTCCCGGATGCGTTCGGTGACCGACACCAGCATGATGTTCATGATGCCGATACCACCGACCAACAGCGATACACCGGCCACGCTTCCAAGAAGCGCCGTCATGATACCGGACGATGCCGCCGCCATCTGGCTGATATCCGATTGCAGACGGATCGTAAAGTCGTCTTCTTCGCGTTCTCCTAATTTGTGCCGCGTCCGCAACACAGCAGAAATCTGGTCCTGCGCCTCCTGAATGGCGGCGGGGCTGGTCGCCGAAGCCATGATCATACCCACCCGGTTGCTGTTGCCGGAAAATTTTTTCTGTACGGTAGTATACGGAGCAAGAATGACATCGTCCTGATCCTGTCCCATCGCCGAACTGCCCTTGCGCGGAAGCACGCCGATGATCCGGAACGGCAGATTTCTGACTCGAATCGTCTCGCCGATGACCGTCATGCCCTCCCCAAACAGATTTTCAGCTACCGTTTTGCCCAGCACGCATACCTTGGTGGCGCTACGCACATCCTGTTCCGTAAAAAAGGCTCCTTCTTCCGGACTCCATTCGCGGATGATGGGATAGGTGTGGCTCACCCCTTGAATCGAGGTGTTCCAGTTCTGATTGCCGGAAACAACCTGCACCTGCGAGCGAAAGGTCGGCGTGATGCCCGCCACCGCGCTGCACTGCTTGGCGATGGCTTCAATATCGTCAACCGTTATGTTCGAGGCCGATCCCATGCCACCCATGACACCGCCCGTCCGAGACGAACCGGGGAATATCATCATCACGTTGGTACCCATGGTGGCGATCTGTGCCTGTATCGAAGCGTTGGCGCCCTGACCGATGGCCACCATGGCAATGACCGCCGCTACTCCGATGATGATGCCAAGCATGGTGAGGCTGGCCCGCATCTTGTTGCGGTTCATGGCTGACAGCGCTACCTTGAGAATCCGCCAAAGACTCATCGTCTCTTCCTTTCTATTATGAAGCCGCCGGCGCGGAAGCCAAAACCGGCGATTCCTCGGTAGGCAGTGCCAGCAGTTCCGCTGCGGCGTCATGCGGCTGTTCGATCCGCTCGTCATGTACCACATGGCCGTCTTTGAACCGCACCACCCGCCCGGTATACCGAGCGATGTCCGATTCGTGGGTAATCAGCACGATCGTTCGGCCTTCGCGGTTGAGGCGCTGAAAAATACCCATCACCTCGATGCTTGTCCGGCTATCGAGGTTCCCCGTCGGCTCGTCCGCCAAAATAAGTGCCGGGGTGTTGACCAAGGCGCGCGCTATCGCTACCCGCTGCTGCTGACCACCCGAAAGCTGATTGGGTCGGTGGTCTTCACGGCTTTCCAATCCTACTGCCTTGAGCGCTTCCAACGCCCGTTTTTTCATCTCTTTGGCCGGAATCCGGTTGTACATCATGGGCAACGAGACGTTTTCAAGCGCGGTCGTTCGAGACAATAGGTTAAACCCCTGAAAAATAAACCCGATCTTCCGATTGCGAATACGCGCCCGCTCGTCGCGGTCCATGTCGGACACATCTACCCCATCCAGAAAATACTGACCGCTCGTTGGACGGTCCAAGCATCCGACGATGTTCATAAACGTGGATTTTCCGGAACCGGAAGCCCCCATGATAGCGACGAATTCGCCGGGATTTACCTCCAGCGATACGCCGCGCAGGGCGTGGACGTCCACATCGCCCATGTGGTACACCTTGACCAGATTGCGTACGGCAATAACCGGGGTCATCTGCTGTTTGTCCCTCTCTTATCGGCGTCCGCCGCCACCCATGCCGCCGCCAAACATCATCATACCACCGGGGCGCTGCCCACCCCCCATGGTATTCGGTCCACCGGCAGCGCTCAGGATGATGTCTTGCCCTTCTTTCAACTCTTCTCTGGCTCCGATCACTTCCGTAAACGAACCGTCGCTGATGCCAAGCCGGACGGGAATGGGTTTAAGCTGGCCGTCGGCTCCTTGTGCCCACAGCATAACGGGACGCGCGCCTGCACGTCGCTGTCCGCCCCCCATCCCCTGTTGCATGCCCCCACCTTGTCCACCCTGTGCCATCATCTGGCCTCCGCCCTGTCCCTGCATTGCCCGTCCGCCCCCCATCCCCTGTTGCATGCCCCCACCTTGTCCACCCTGTGCCATCATCTGGCCTCCGCCCTGTCCCTGCATTGCCCGTCCG
>Ga0194132_10011591_pt1 | contig 11299 bp, 12 predicted proteins | sample TA2KigOf80mmetaG_FD_148612 | JGI IMG/M metagenome (GOLD analysis project Ga0194132, IMG submission 148612) | Freshwater microbial communities from Lake Tanganyika, Tanzania - TA2015054 Kigoma Offshore 80m | ecosystem: Environmental > Aquatic > Freshwater > Lake | place: Tanzania: Lake... | reverse complement strand
GAAGGAACTGCTCATCCTGATCGCGATCTGGGTCGGATGCAACTTCCTGACGGTGATTGTTCACGAAATGGGCCATGCGTTCACGGGACGCGTGATGGGCCAGCCGGGCGAGGTGACTCTTTCGGGGCTGGGCGGCCAGGCGGTTGGCGCCTACCTGGAGTTGTCGCCCAAGCAGCGTCTCCTCGTCACCTTTATGGGCCCCGGCGCCGGCTTCCTCTTCGCTTTTTTCCTCGTCGCGGTCGATGGCAGCGTGTGGAACTGGTGCATGAATTGGTTTGGCACTCCGTTCTGGATGAGTCTGAAGTGCAACTGGTATCTCATCGACTTCATCAATCCCGATCTGCACAAGGGGCACATCGAGGACCGGATCAACGAGTTCCACATCTACACGATTGGTATGATGCTGCTCTTCACCATCAACCTCATCAATAACATCATGAATCTCTTGCCGATCATTCCGATGGACGGCGGCATGCTGTTCAAGGAAGTGTGCGTGATGATCTGGCCGACAGCCGGCTTGAAGATCGCGTTCGGCTTCTCGTTCCTGTTAGCTGCGGGCTGCACGATTTACATGTTGCTGTACGTGCTCGTGAAGTACCGCGTGCTTTCAAAACCCGAGTTGTGGTATCCGTTCGCGTTGCCGGAGTTCAGCTTGATCATATTCGGTTTACCGGCATTCCAGTGTCTTGCCGCCTATCAAAAGCTCTCCGAAGGGGAGCGGCACAACGAGTACATGCAGAAGGAAGAGTGAAACCACGAAACACACGAATTACACGAAAGGAAATCTAGATCGACTTGTTCCTCGTTCGTGTATTTCGTGTGTTTCGTGGTGAAAAATCCTCATTGCTTTTCGAAATCGATCGGCCAAACCAGTCCCGCGGAGAAGCCGCCGTCGACGAAGAGCGTTTGCCCGGTCATCCATGCCGACGCGTCGGATGCCAGGAACACCGCGGCTCCGATCATGTCCTCCGGTTGGCCTAAACGGACGAGCGGCGTGTTCGTCTTGCCCCACTCCTGCATTTGCGGCTGCGACCAGAGCTTTTTGGTTAGATCGGTCAGCACGAAGCCCGGCGCGATGGCGTTGACGCGAATGCCGCGCGGGCCCCATTCCATCGCCAGGCTGCGCGTCATTTGGCTCAGCGCCGACTTGCTCATCGCGTAGGGCATGACCCCTTTGAGTGGCCGATCGTTGTTGAGCGAGACGATGTTGATCTGATTCCCCTTGCCGCGCGCCAGCATCGCCTTGCCGACCGCGACCGAGAGCAGGAATGGCCCCTTGAGGTTGATGTTCAGAATAAAGTCGTAATCGTCCTCGCTCAGCTTTTCGGCGAGCATACGGCGATTGACGCCGGCGACGTTGATGAGCGTGTCGATATGCCCGAACCGCTCCAGCGCCGCCGCGACGAGCCGATCGATGGCCGACGACTTGGCGACATCGCAGACGATCGGCGTCGCCCCGATTTCACTGGCGGTTTTCTCCAGGGTCGCCGACTCGCGCCCGGTGACGATGACCTTCGAGTCCCGATCGGCGAACCCCTTCGCAATGGCTTTGCCGATGCCGCGGCTGCCGCCCGACACGAGGACGACCTGATCCTTGACGGAAAAGAGTTGATCGTTCATAGTGGGGACATTGTACGAACGGCGAGCCAATCAGCGCCGCGGGCGTTAGCGACCAGTCGCTTACGCTCGCGGCTCTGACGATCACGCCGCCGCGAGCTTTCGCCCGATCAAGCGCTGATACAATTCGATATGCCGCCGTGCCACGTTCGACCAATCGTAGGGCTGGACCGCTCTCGTAGCCGCTTCGCTCATACGTTCCACCAACGCATCGTCGGCGAACAATCGCTGGAGCGCGCTCGCGAGCTGAACCGGGGACTCGGGCGGGATCACCAGCCCCGTCGTTTCCGGCTGAATGAGGTCGGCCAGACCCGGCATGTCGGTGGCGATCATGGGTAGGCCGGACGCGTAGCCTTCGAGCACGACCAGGCCGAACGACTCCCATTGGCGCGACGGGACGACGCCGAAGCGGGCGTTTTGCACGAGATACGTCTTGGCGGGCCCCGTGACGGCGCCGAGGAAGCGAACACGGTCGGTCAAGCCGAGCTGGCTGCTGAGCGACTCCCAGGCAGCCCGTTCCTCGCCGTCGCCGACGATGACGAGTTGCACCTTGCCCGTCGCGGGAATCTGCGCTAATGCGTACAGCAACACATCGACGCCTTTGCGCTGCTTGAGCCGACCGACAAAGATGGCGTAGCTTTTGGGTTCAACGTCGAAATCGAAACTGGCCGGCTTGGCAACGCGCTCCTTGAACGCGGACAGGTGCACGCCGTTCGGGATATCGACGATGCGCGGCGTTGCTTCGGGGCACAGACGTGCAAAGCCCTCACGCGTGAATCGGCTGATGGCGACGAGGGCGCTCGCACCGCGAAGGCCTTCGATGCAGCGTTCCACGATGGTCGGGTTCTGCAAGCGCACATTCTGCTCGTAGACATCGCCGCCGTGGCTGGTCACGATCGTCGGCACGGGGAGCCAATCGCCCAAGAGCGCGGCCAGGTACGACGGCGGATAGATGCCGTGGCAATGAAGCACATCGAACGGCGAACTGCGGTAATGCCGGTAGAGAAACCAGCGATACCACGAGACGAAGTACTGCGTCGAATAGAAGCGCATGTGCCGAACGACGGGGTAGGGGAGGGCGTCGTCCTGGGCCGTCAGCTTGCGTGGATACGGCGCGAATACGACGGGCTCGTGTCCCAGCGAGAGGAATTGCCGGGCCAACGCGTCGACGACCATTTCCTGGCCGCCAAGTTTGGGCAGAGCGGTATCGGTGTAAAGGCAGATGCGCATGGATTTTTCCATCGTCGTTCAGCGCCCGCATGGCGCCAGGTGAACGCAAAACGGGGATTGTCGACACCGGTATAGTCTGGAGTCCCTTCGTTAATCAAGTCCGTTCAGACATGCCGAATGAAGCCTGGCAAACGAGGCAATCGGCGCATGCTGGGTGTTTCGCCGCGAAAATTGACGGGCCAGTCGTATCATGATCGTTGTGCCAATCACGTTCTCTCGGAGGTCCATATGGACCGCATGCAGGGCATCATCTTGTCGATTCTCGGCGCCGCCGTGTTCGCCGCGGTGCTGTTTTTCGTGATCGATTACGGCAGCGAGAAGACGTATGCGACGCCGCAGGACGTTTTCGAAGCGTCGCGCATGGCGCTGCGGCGCAACGACCTGCGCGCGTTCTGCCAGTGCATCACGGACGATTCACGCGACTTTATGGCCGCAACGATGGCGGTCGACAAGTACGTCAATCGCGAGCTGATGGAGAAAGCGGGCACCGAAAAGAAGAAAGCCGAAGTACGTGCCGTGGACGACATCTTCAAAAAGCATGGCCTGACGGAAGCGCACATGGCGAAGCACCAGAAGGACATGCTCCAGCTGACGGATCAGTTCGCGCCGATGAAGCAGAAGCTGGCGGTGGCGAGGGAACTGTTGGAGCCGATCAGCGATCGCAATGGCTTCATCGCCGAGGTGTTCGAGGCGAGCATGAAGGCGACCGGCATCGACCATCCGTTTCTCGACAAGAAAGACGACAAACTCACCAATGTGATCGTGCAGGGCAAAGCCGCGTCTGGGATTGTCGAGACGCGAGGCGGCGCCATGGACGGGAAGGACGCGATCGAATTCCGCAAGCAAGGCGAAGGCTGGCGCATCGATCTATTCCCGGAGCGCGGGTCAGGCATGATGCCGCCGGGCATGCTGCCTCCAGGCCATCCCTAACCGTGTATCGGACCGTCTGACGCTGCAACGTGAACGCTAAGCCGCTACGGCAACCTGGAGATCGTCATGAGACTGGCTGTGTTGCTCGTGCCGTCTCTCGTCATCGCTGCGCCAGCAGCCGCGCAGGAGTGGCGGCCCATCACTGAAAAGCTCATCGCAGCCGAGAAGCCGGGGTATGGCGGGCTGTGCGGCATTGTCGTCGATCATGCGACGGGGCATGTCACCATCAACCTCAGCGACAAGGGGCTGTATCGCTCCACCGATCAGGGCAAGTCGTGGCACAAGATCGGCACGCCGTTCAAGGGCCGAACCGAAACCCCAGGCTGTCTCATGCTCGATCCGACCGGCGGCAGACGGCTGGTGACCACGCTGGTCTACGGCTCTCCCACTGTCGTCAGCTCCGATCGCGGCGAGACGATTCACGTGCTCGACAAGAAGTCGAACCACGTCGATTGGTGCGCCGTCGATTGGCCCGATCCCGACATGCGCTTTATCCTGACACTCAAACATGAAGCCGCCGATTTGCTCCTGATGTCGCGTGACGGCGGCAAATCGTTTGCGGAAATCGGCAAGGGTTACGGACCGGCGTGGATCTTCGACAACCAGACCGCCGTCGTCGCGCAAGCCAAATCGAAAGGCAATCCGAAGCCGAAGCTGTTGCGCACGACCGACGGCGGCAAGACCTTCGAGCCGTGCGGCGATCACTACGCCAAGGCGCTGCCGCGCTGGCAGAAGGATACGCTCTATTGGCTCACCGACAGCGCCCTCATCTCAACGCGCGATCAGGGCAAGTCGTGGCACACCATCGCCGGCATCAAAAACGGACGCTTCGGCCCCGTCTTCGGCAAGAACGCCGCCCATCTTTTCGTGCTCACGCAGGCAGGAATCATCGAAAGCAGCGACGGCGGCAAGTCGTGGAGCAAGGTCATTCCACCGCCCAAGGACATGAAGGGACTCGACGGGCTTTCCTGGATGGAATACGATCCGCTTCACGACACACTCTACATCATGAAGATGCGGTCGGAACTTTTTCAGTGGGTGCGGAAATAGCATGATTCCAGGGGTTCGGAGTACCTCACCCCTGGGCTTCGGGACGATGACCAACTTCCTTTTTGTTTATGGCACGCTCAAACGCCGCAGCCGGCATCCGATGGCGCGTCGTTTGGCGCAGGCCGCGCGCTACGTCGGGTCCGGCAAGCTTGCCGGGCGTTTGTACGATCTCGGCCGATTTCCTGGGTTGAAAGAGCCGAGAACTCCTGACGATTGGGCAGAGGGCGACGTGTACGATCTCGGTGCGTCGTCCGAACAAACGCTACGTGAAATGGACGCCTACGAAAACGCCGAGTCTCCGCCGCCAACACCGTATGAACGCGCGCTGGCGACGGTGCGATTCAATGACGGGAGCGACTTGATTGTTTGGGTGTATTGGTATCGCGGCCCGGTGCTGGAAGAGCAGTTCATCGCGTCGGGTTCCTACGAGGAGAATTGCGATCCGTCCGTCTAGAAGCCGTTTCAAATCCCCTCTCCCTCCGGGAGAGAGGCAGGGGTGAGGGTGGATTATGAACCGTTTTACGGGCTCTGCCCTCACCCCCAACCCCTATGCCGAAGGGAGAGGGGAATAGCGAGTAAAGGCCGGGCGGTCGCTTCGGCTGGTTCACTTCATAGGATAATCGACACGTCGGAAATCGACATAGCCGCAATCAATCGCCGCAAGATCAACGGGGCAGGGGATGATACTAGAGGTTGCACAACTGGGTCAGCCAGTGCTGCGCATGGTTGCCGCCGAGGTGCGGCCGGAGCGAATCGCTTGGCAGCCGATGCAGGATCTACTGAGCGATATGCAGGAGACGCTTGCCGCTCAGAAAGGCGTCGGCCTGGCGGCGCCGCAGGTGTTTGCCAGTGTTCGCGTTTTTCTCGCCGCGATCCTGCCCCGGCCGAGCGAAGGCGCTCTGCCGGGCGTCGAGGTTTTCATCAATCCGAAACTCGCTCCTCTCACTGATGAGATGATCTACGCATGGGAGGGCTGCTTGAGCTTCGCGGAGCTATCGGTGCGTGTGCCTCGCTTTCGGGCCGTGCGCGTTGCCTACCTCAACGCGATGGGTCAGCTTCGTGCTCTGGACCTCGAAGGATTCCCAGCTCGCGTCGTCCAACACGAGTTCGATCACCTCAACGGTGTCTTGACGCTGGACCGAGCCGATTCGACGCACGACATCATTAAGGCATCCGAGATCGATGACGTGCTTGACGAAAGTGACGACGCCGAAGACTAGCTCAATTCAACACGCGACACCGCGAACGATCGACTTTTGGTATGCACGATTCGTCGTAAGAGTAGAACGGCGCCGTAGCAGTCATCGCGCGCGGGACGACAACCGAGTGAGACTCACCATTTATATTGTGCTAACCATTAGTCTGTTCGTTGTCAGCCAAGACGCGAAGACTCCAGGTTCGATTCACGCGGCGGACTTCCCTCTGCTCGCGGGAAAGGTCCCGTTCTTCGAGAAACGCTTCAACTCGAAAGATCCCCGCATTCGTGAGGAGGCTATCCGGTCGATCAGCTATGCGATGGTCGGCCCGGATGCACGCGACGAGACGACTCGGCTCTTCAAGCGGTTGCTCAGAGATTCCGATCCTCAATTGCGAGGGCTGGCGATTTACGCCATGCACCACGAGTGGATCGTGATCCTGCCGAAGGAGCTTCCGCGGACGTTTCGCGGCTATCATCGGGATCAGGTCGTGGACCTCGATGAAAAGGATCTCATTCCCAGGCTCATCAAGGAATGCGAAGGCGGCGGTCCGGCGGGAGGTTACGCCGCCTACGTGCTGTGCCTCGTGCCGTCCAAGGACGCAATTCCCGCGTTGCGCCGCCTGGGCATGGATCAGAATATCTTCGCCCGCTACACCGCCGCCCGCGCCTTGGTCCACGCCGGCGACCATGAGGGGGCAAAGGCGATTCTGGAGCCGATCATCGCGGAGACGACACCGGTCGGCTTCCGCGTTCGCGGACTCGATCCGCATTATGTTGCGCTCGCCTGCAGAACCTATATGGGATTGGGGCAAGCCGAACGTCTGAAAGGGCTTTCGCGCCTTGTCAGCTTAATGGAACTGCTGGACGATTCCCCGGACATCAACGATCACAATCGCCTTCAGTTTCTTCGTTGGCATCTGACGGCGGTGTCGGGCGAGTTCTTCGAAACGCCACGCGAGGCAAGAGCCTGGCTCAAAGAGAAGGCGAAGTGAAATCGACCGCATCCGGCTCGAGACTTATTGCTCGGATGCTTCCAAGACCGCACGAATAATCTTGTCGTAACCGGTGCAGCGGCACAGGTTGCCTGCGAGGAAGTGTCGCGCGTCCTGCTCGGTGGGATGCGGATTCTTTTCGAGCAAGCACTTGGCGGCGACGATGAAACCGGGCGTGCAGATGCCGCATTGCAGTGCCGCGCCTTCGAGGAAACACTGTTGCAGCGGGTGTAGTCCTTCTTTTGACGCAATGCCTTCGATGGTGGTGATTGTCTTACCTTCGACTTCCGGCGCGAGCACGAGGCAGCTATTGACGAGCCGGCCGTCGAGAATGACGTTGCACGCGCCGCAGTTGCCGTTGTTGCAGCCTTCCTTGGCGCCGGTGAGCTTAAGCTCGTCGCGCAGGACTTCCAAGAGGCTCTGGCGAGCTTCACAGAGAAATTCGGTCGGTTGGCCATTGATGGTGCAAGCGATGTGGAGTTTTTTGATCACAGGAAGCTCCAAAACACAAAGTACAAACAACAACCCTGAAACAACAATCAAAATCCCAGGCCGTCAGGACGATTTGTTAATGATCGCCGACAGGATTCGAAGCAACTCTGTGGCTTCCTGAATCAGGGCGGCCCGTTTTTTTCAACGTCTACGTCATTACCACAATCGAGTGACCGAAGCCAGTATCGCGATTCCTTCGCCTCTTTGCGCGAGATTCTAAGTCGCGTGAGGAAGTCCTTCCTGCCGAGCGACTCGTTTGCGTCAATGTAGTATGCCCCGACCGAACCCGAACAACCGATCAATTGACGACCGTCTTCGATATTGGCAATCGTTCGGGGAAGCCGTTTCAAGAATGCCCGAACGTCCTGAGCGAACTCGAATGCCCGTTCCTCCAAGTCAAACGTGTGGTTGTTTGATGCTTGGGTCATTGGATATTGTTTGTAAATTGGCGATTGTTATTTGTTTTTTGTTCCGGCCCGATCAATCGCCACCGTTAGGGCCCGTTTTACTAACACCCCGACGAGATGCCGGCGATAATCGGCGTCGCCACGCATGTCGGTGATCGGCTTGGCGGCGGCCTGCGCGAGTTCGGCAGCTCTGGCGATCGCCGCATCATCCAGCGTCGTGCCGACCAATGCGGCCCCGGCGTCCGGAACCAAGAGCGGCGTCGGAGCCACCGCAGCCAGAGCAATCCGAGCGGCAATGCACTTCGACTTCGATCCGTCCAACTGAACCGATACCCCCGCGCCGACGACGGCAATGTCCATCTCGTTGCGCGGAATGAATCGCAGGTAGGCCGCTCCGGAGTTCGGTTTCGGCGGTGGAAATCGGAAGCGCACCAGGAACTCGCCTCGTTGAATCACTGTCTTGCCCGGCGCGGTGCAGAATTGCTCGACTGGGACGCTGCGGTTGCCCTTGGGGCCGGCGATGTCGCAGAGGCCTTCGAGTGCAATCAGCACGGGAATGCCGTCGGCCGCCGGCGACGCATTGCAGAGGTTGCCGCCGAGACTGGCCCGGCTTTGAATCTGTATGCCGCCTATCAGCGATACAGCATCGATGATGCCGGGAAAGGCTTTGGCAACCGCGGCGTTTTCGTAGATCAGGCAGCACGCAACCGCAGAGCCGATGACAAGTCCTTTGCCGTCGCAGGTTAACTCGTTCACCTCGGGGATTTGCTTGATATCGACGATCGCATCAAGGTCGCGGCGGCCTTCGCGCACCTGCACGATGATGTCGGTCCCACCTGCCAGGACACGCGCGCGGTCCCCTTGTTTCTCGAGCAGCGCAGTGGCTTCGGCAATGGTCGTCGGCGCGGCGTAAGTGATTTCTTTCATGAACTATTTGACTCCCACCATGACTTGCACGATGTTGTTCGGCGAATCGACGCCTTCCCAGTAGAGGTAGATCTCGCGTTCCTCATCGGTCGGCGTTAAACCTCGGTCATTGACCGACTTGTACAGCTTCTGCCATGCGTCGCCGATACGTGCCGTGGGCCCGACGTAGAGGATCGTCGCACACTTATACTTCGGCAACTCACGGACTTTGAACTCGTCGGACAACTTTGTGCCGGGAAATACGAAGAATCCGGTCTCCATCTTGAAGCCCTTATCCGGGGCTTGGTGCGGCGCCCCGTAATAGAAGTGCATGACGGGTCCGGTGAGCGGAATTTTGTTCTCGCCCGCCGCCTTGATGATCGTTCCGAGCGTTTCGCCGACCGGTTTGCCCATGCTCTTGAAATCGGTATCGAAGGAGCCGTAAACGTAGCCCTTGGCTGGGATGGTTTGCAGCATCAATTCGCCCATGACAGGGTTGTTTTCCTCCTGGGCCGACGCAACGTTGGCCAGCAGCGAAAATGCCACGAGCATGGCCATTCGGCGCGGGATCAAGGACATGGTGAAGCCCTCGGGCTGTAACCCCCAGAATTCGCTTCGCTCATCCTGGGGCTTCGTTGATTAATCTCGCAGCTTGAAGCTCACATACTTCGTTTCCAAGTATGCCTCCAGCCCTTCGTGCGATAACTCGCGACCGTAGCCTGATTCTTTCATGCCGCCGAACGGGCACTGTGGCGTCGCGGGAACCGGGTCGTTGATGCCGATGATACCGGCCTCAAGCCCTTCGGCCATCTTCCAAGCGATCGTCAGGTCGTTCGTGAAGACATAGGCTGCCAGACCATAGCGCGTGTTGTTGGCGGCCTTGATCACGTCGTCGAGGTTCTTGAAATCCAGCAGCGGCATAACTGGGGCGAATGGTTCCTCGGTCATGATGCGGGCGTTCATCGGCATGTCGCTGAGAATCGTCGGCTCGAAGAAATAGCCCTTGGCGAACTTGTCGGATCGCTTGCCGCCGGTGAGCAGCTTGGCGCCGCACTTCTTGGCGTCTTCGATCAGGCTGATGGTCCCGTCCATGGCACGCTTTTCGAACATGGGACCGATTTCGACGCCAGCGTCGAGTCCGTTGCCGAGCTTTAGCTGTTTGGCGAATTCCACGGTCGCTTCGGTGAACTTTTTCTGTACGTCTTTGTGCACGTAGAATCGGCTTGGGGCGATGCAGACCTGGCCATTGTTGCGGAACTTGCCCATGACGGCCAGCTTGGCGCCGACTTCCGGATCGGCATCTGGGAAGACGATGAACGGCGCATGGCCGCCGAGTTCGAGGCTGATGCGCTTGACCTGGTCGGCGGCCCCTTTCATCAGTTGCTTGCCGACTTCAGTGGAGCCGGTGAAGCTGATCTTGCGGACGATCGGGTTCTCCAGGAACTCGTCGGCGACATCCTGAGCTGGGCCCATGACAAGATTGGCCACGCCGGCAGGCAGTCCCGCATCGATCATGCATTCGAATACTTGCACCAGGGAAAGCGGCGTTTGGGACGCCGGTTTGCAGACAATAGTGCAACCCGCCGCCAGCGCCGGTGCGATCTTGCGCGATTGCAGCGTAATCGGGAAGTTCCACGGGCTGATCGCTCCGACCACGCCGACCGGGTGCTTCAGTGTGACGTGGCGCTTGCCCGGTTGCGAATTCGGAATCAGTTGGCCATAGGCCCGTTTGCCTTCTTCAGCAAACCACTCGAACGTGTCGGCTGAATGAAGAATTTCCGCCTTGGCCTCGGCAAGCGGCTTGCCCTGCTCCATCGTCAGGGTGCGTGCGATGGCGTCGGACCGGTCGCGCATCAATTCGGCGGTCTTCTTGAGCACCTTAGCGCGGTCGTAGGGGGTCAGCTTCATCCACGCCGGCATGGCGCGGCCGGCCGCCTCGATCGCTCGTTTGACATCGGCGCGGCTACCGAGCGCCATATCGACGATCACCTCCTCGGTGGCCGGGTTGATGACGCCAACGGTTCGTCCATCTTGAGCGGCGCACCACTGCCCATCGATGTACATCTTCTTGCTGGTGGCCGATGCCGTTGCGGTTGCCATACATCTGCTCCTGTGTGCGTGTCAAAGGATTGTGTGGGTTCATTGTAACGGGATGCACTTGATCGGCGAGGCCACCGCAGGAAGGCTGCTTTCCGGCGGGTCGGTCGATCTCGGCTTTGACATGAAGAAAGGAAGGAGATCGGTGCTTTATGGCCCGATGGGCCTGTGATACCCTTCGTTACTACGATCCGTTGATGGATAGGCGTAGGGTGCGTGCAACGCACCGATGAGCGGACCGGTGCGTTGCTGAATTGTTTCACCCGATCTGGCACAAAACGGCCTCAATCGGAAGCAACCTTCTCCCCCACTTCAAAGGCTAACGTTCCTTGCTCCAGGCCCAGGTTCCTTTCCCGCCTCCGGTGTCTCGCCTCCACCAA
>Ga0194132_10011590_pt1 | contig 11300 bp, 9 predicted proteins | sample TA2KigOf80mmetaG_FD_148612 | JGI IMG/M metagenome (GOLD analysis project Ga0194132, IMG submission 148612) | Freshwater microbial communities from Lake Tanganyika, Tanzania - TA2015054 Kigoma Offshore 80m | ecosystem: Environmental > Aquatic > Freshwater > Lake | place: Tanzania: Lake Tanganyika... | reverse complement strand
GATTGAAGCAAACAGTTGTTCGTTGGGCCCACTGCTGAATCGAACTGAACCATCGGTCACCCAAGTCACCTGAGCACTAACACCCTTACTTGCAGCAGCATTTAAAATTCGTATGGTACGATCAATCAGGTTTGGGTGAAGAGTCTCTCTCCAAGCCAGCCCCGTATTTGATGGCGGCCCCGACATTCCCGGGAGATTTGCTAACGGCCGTGAAGAAGGTTGACTATGATGATCGTAGCCTGCCATCGTGTGCACTAGCAGTGGGGCTACCCCATTCAAAACCAACATAACGTTGGCCGCAATTGTCTGAGCTGCAGCTGGAGTGGCATTGGTAAGACCGAAAGCTTGCACGATATTTAAATCGCTCAAAGGGTTTGTAACAACCGGATTCTCAACCAGTTTTTGTAAGTTATCAGAAGCTTCTTTAGATGTCTCAACGAGTTTTAACTGCCCCCCCATTCTGGGAGAGTTTCTTTGCTTGTCTGCAAAACTTGCGATCGTTCGAGAAAGCGAGCGAACCTCAGTCTCACTATAGCTATTCAAGGCTCCTACTTTGAGTGATGTCAAATTAGCGAGATCTGTTAACGTATTTCCTGAGCCAGGCTTAAATCCAGCTAGTTCTATAGTGGGTCGACCATTGCCCCCCGAGTTACTGTTGTTATTATTCTGAAAGGCTTTCACTAGGGGAAGAGTATTAGAACCCATTAAAGCAGAAGCTGAGATTAAATGTGAAGGAACATTTGGATTTCGGTTCGTATCATCATCTGTACGAGAGTGCTGATAGGCAGTTATTTTTAAATTGTCCCTTACTTTTTCTGATGCTGGTGTGATTTGAATTCCGTTTCCCTCCTGTGGGAGAGGGGTTCCCGCAATAGCATTGTAAAGAAGACCACGGGTCCAAAGGCCCACTCCAAATTGTCGACTGATGGGGTTGGACTCAGTTAGCGTTGTTTGTAATCCCCCACTCAATTGCTGATGGGCTGCTGCAGTTAATGTTAAATTACCATTCGCATCGGATAGAACAAACTCACTGCCCCAGCTGTCTCCACCTTCAAGTGTGATTATAAAAGAAGCAATCTGCTTATAGTCTGCAGCTTGAGCTTCTTTCGACCGCAACAGTAGAGAAAGTAGTGAAGGCATAAATAGAGTTGAAGTGACTCCAGCCAAGCCTTTCTCAAAAAATTCTCGACGGCTCATGTACTCTTGAAAAAAATTGGGATTTTGGTCTTTTTGATGAGCCTCCCAAGCCTTAAGACTTGAGCGGGCCGACTGAATTCCAGTTTTTTTCTTAATTAACATATTAAACCTTCTTCCCTTCAAATCTTCAAAGCTTCGGCCGAGGTTCCGATTACAGTACAAATCATGTCGACTAGCCTTTTAAACTTTCGAGCATCGTCAAGAGTGGAGTTTTTATAAACTTCTGGCACGAGATCCATTAAGGCTGAAAGCTCATTGTCGGTTACAGCCCGATTCAAAAAGAGGTTACTAAAGTAATCGGCCACAGATTTGATTTGGGCTGAGGAAGGAGCCATTCCCGCCGATGGTGCTTGAGGAAGCCCAGTTGCCGTTATTGGTACAAAAAAACAAGCTTGAGCGACTAATTGAGTGGTCGCCGTTAAAGCCGCAGTGGAAAGTTCAGCGCCAACTCCATTCGAAGGGAGTTGAGGCTTAAGAGTGTCCCAAAGCGTCATGATCGCGTCCCGATTAGTTTGGATACTCAAAGTATTGATGAGGCTTTCAACAAGCTGCTTTTGGTTAGTGATTTTAACTACCGCTAATGATGAGGAACCGGACTTCTCAATCGGGGGCGAAATTGTTCTTGAACTTGAAATTTTATCTAACTCTACTTTAGCAGTACATCCGATAAAACTGATTACAGACATCAAATAAAAAGGAATTTTCAATTTTAAAAATGTTTTCATAGTTACTCTTGATACGAGAGATTACGCTTAGGAAACTGCAACACGTATGCCTACACAAACTCTATTTTTTTATCGGTCAGCATCTCTCTAAAATTATTTGGATTATTTAGAAAAAATGTAGGGTGTTTTGACACTGATAGCCGTTCTTAACACGTGTCAAACTTTTAACTATAATTATTTTTTCTATATTAAAGGGTTGATTTTATTATTCGATTTGGAGTGACAAAATTTTAGACGACTGTAACTTTTTAAACAGTTGTCTAGGTTTTTTAAGTTAACAATACTTAACTCTCTGAAAATATTGATTAGTTAAGTCTCAATCGGTATGGGTCTAGGATTTAGTCAGTATAAAGTCTTAATTACCAATGCCTTAATGATTATTGCCACAAGTACCGATTAAAGCTTATGCACTTGCTAAATTGACTTACAGTCGTAAAAGGGTTTGGCATTTTTTTGGCATGTTAAATTAAAAAATAGCTCCACTGTATTATGAGGTTTAAATGCCAAGTTTAAAATTTCTGCAGTTCTCAATTGTCCTGAGTTTACAACTTATCATGGACTTCAGTCTTATCCCATCTCCAGCTCAAGCCGAGTCTCAAGATTCGCTTCTCAAAGCTCAGAATATGTATTTTAGGATAACTGGAGTTAAAGTGCCTTTTTCAAACCAAACTCTGATCGACATGGCTAAACTCGTCGAAGGAAAAGATACTATCAGTGCTGCTAAAACTGCAGCCCGTTCTTTAGATTTTTATAATGTTAACTTGCGTGATTTTTTTGCCCCAAAATCTGTTAGAAGCGAATCCAAAGACGTACCGCCCAACGATTTTATTTTTATGGGCATCGCTAATACTGCAATGGACCGATCCTACAAAGAGATGGTGAGGGGAGATTTTTCAATTGAATTCAAACCGCTCACTAGCTTGAACAATGGAGTTGCAGGTGTAAGTACTACCTTCACTCGACCTACCGGTATTCTTTTGAGAGATCTAAGATTCGAATGTGTTGGGGGGAGTAACTGTATTGCCACACCCAACGCAAACAACCGAGTCGTTGGACGGCAAATAGTTCCTAACCAGCTAGGTATCAATGGAGTTGAAATTGAAGGAAACATTAGGATAGCTCGAGTTCTCAACACAACTAACCTCGATATCCAAAGAAGAGCAGGCACCACACCCGTTCCAGCCGCGGGAGCGCTAACTTCGGAACAGTTTCTATCCGAACATGCTGTTGCTGGCACAAACCGAAGGTTGGTTACAGAAACTATCGAAGAATTTTTATGTAAACGTATGAATGATTGGAGAAGTGGTGACGAGCGCTTATCAGATCACCAAGTTACAAGAGATATCCCCCGAGCACCTGGGGGTGATCCTCTCGCTTACCACAATGAGTGCCGAACTTGTCACGCAGGAGGCTTGGATGGTTTTAGAAAAGCTTTTGCGGGTTTCGATTACACAATGAACGCAGTGACTTACACCTCAGGAGCCGCACCGAAACTTCTCAACCAGAACTTTGATACCTTACCAGCAAACACACCTCCCCCGAACCCTTTCGGGGCCTATATGAGAGATAATGGAGGTTTTCAAAACTGGGAAAACCAAGCTATTTACGGAACTATTGGAACTTATTTCGGTTGGAATGGTGCTTTAACAGGGGTGGGGGTCTCAAGCTTTGGAGAGTTAGTAGCCAATTCTGAAGCTTTCAAAACCTGTGCAGTACAGCAAGTTTGGAATCAAATTTGTGCAAGTTCATTAAATGGAGTTGAGGGAGAAGGTATTCAAAGAACGCTGGCCAATACATTTGGTAATGACAATCACAATTTAAGAAATCTCTATGTGAATGTCGTTTTACATCCTCTGTGTAATGGAGGACTTTATGAAGCGAGCGGCAGTGGAAACAATTCTAGCGGTGGAAATAATAACGGAGGTAACAACAACGGTGGTAACAACGGTAACGCTATCACCTTTAACATCCCAGCCGGGACAGGCACTGGGCCCTGGAACACCGAAACGGCTCCTTTAGTGGTTTCCATGGGAAATCAAGCCAGTAGAACTGTTAGAATCACCAATCTTGATTCTACTCCTAAGCAACTTCACTCCAATGGTAGTCCCTTCTGTCCTCACCAACCCGCAAACATGGCCACAGGACAATTCTACGATTGCGTGATTGCGGCCGACGCTGTGGGAAGAACCACTTGCACCCCTGGCAACAACCCAACAATGTATGATCATAACAACACTCCCTCGGCTAGATTCTGTGTTCAAGTGGTACCTTGAGTGAGCTCTTTAACCGGAGAACTTAGGCTTTCCAGAAAGGACTTCAGAGCTTCAAGTTCTGTTTCGGAGAGATTTAAGGGCTTCAGCGTTTCCTCTCGAAATCCGACGCCAGAGTGAGTATCCATTCGGTTGTAGTGCTCCAAAACCTGTCTCAAATTTGAAAATCGTCCATCCCTCATATAGGGGGCTGTTTCTGCAATATTTCTAAGAGTCGGAGTTTTAAAAGCTCCAATAGCTTCCGGAGTTTCACTGTCGAGAAAACTCAAATCCTTGCAACTTTCACTTCGCCTTCGCGTCGGACTGTTAAAGAACGCCCCCTGACAATTGAATGGGTCAGATTGTACCGTCTTAATACCTTGGCTTCTGCCTAGATCAAGGCTGTCATCAACAGAGGAAAGACCAATATTATGAAATTGATTATCTTTGAAATAGGGGCCGGTGTGACAGGTTTGGCATGAGGCCTTTGCCAGAAAGAGTTGAAATCCTAAAAACTCCTTGAAACCAAAATCTTTTGAAAAATGAGCCTGGGGCTTTGGGTCGGAGCTTCGACTCCACCTTTGAATAAAAGCATCAAACGGGGATTCGATAGCTACTATTCCTTTCTCGAAAGCTTCTATCGATAAACCGATATTGGCAAAAACCTGATTCAATTGTTTCTTTTCGGGTTCGGTGAGTTGGTTATAGTTAATTGAAGATACAGACTGAGGATCTTGATCTGAGTGATAGCTCAATTTACTGCGGTATTGTCTCAATTGTGCTTGAGTGGTCTGAAAACTCAAGCTGCCTAAGTCTCTAATCAATTTCGGGTTGACTGTCGAGGCGATGGCAAAACGGATCACGTTATCAGAAACTAAAGTCACCTCTTTGGTGGGCTTGGCCGGCAATCTAAGTTTCGTGATTAAACCAACAGGTAATTTTCCAAAAAGAGTTTCATATTGCGATTGGTATTTTTTAAAAATAATTTGGGCTAGCTCAGCACGAGAAAATCCATGTTCGGCTTCATCTTCCAAAGGATTCAACGATTGCGAAGCTAAAGAGTCTGTTCGTCCATCCCAGTAAAACCAGAAACTAGTAAAACTGTTAATCAGGGTCGGTGTATTTTTAGGTCGTTCGCTTAAGCCCACAGCTTTTGAACGACCATCTGTAAAGGACTTATCCGGTTTATGACAAGAAGCACAAGCAATCTTACCGTTTTTTGAAAGATCGGTGTCAAAAAAAAGAGCCCTACCTAACACAGCGCGCTTTCTATCTGTATCATCTAAATGGGGAGCTTCCGCTTGGAAAGTTCGAGCGGTTCTCTGCATCTTAACAAAATCTAAAGCTCCATTTCCCGTAGCTTCTTTCAATAGCATTTCTTGACTGGCAGGTTGAATAATCCAAAACCTAACAGCAACAAGACCTACCACGGTTGCAAAACTTAGGGCAATCCCCCTCCTACTAAGTTGCTGTGCCTTCATGAAGCTGTTAGAACCCAAGGAACTTCGATTCGGGTCTGACCTTTTTGATCGGTGATGATAAATTCTAAAAGCCAATCTCCTGGCATATGAAGCCGGACTCCTTCAACTCGGTATTGCAGAGAGCCCACTTTTTGAACTCTGGCCTTGGTCACCATGCCATGTTTGTGCTGAGGCATCCGGGCATCAAATCTAAAATCGAGAACTTCCAGGGCTAGCGATGTTTGCGGTTTTAAAGTTACCAAGAGAGTCTGATGTTTATTTAGAATGAGCGGGTTTCCTTTGGGCTCGATAACTTCAACTGCAATTTGGTAGCTGGGAAAAATCAAGCTATCAGCTCGACTTAAAGCTGCACAAAACAACAAGCCCAATAAAAACTGGATTAGTTTTAGTGTCATTCGTTTTATAATATCTGAGTTGCCAAAGAGTTGCCACCGAAGTCATGTCTTTAAGGGGTTGGAACCATGAATCGCACCAGAAACAGTGTGTTGAAGTTTCTCCTGGCTAGTTTCTTTTTTGCTGGATTCGCTGTTTCAAGTTTCGCTGGCGACGGCCCTCAGAACTCAGCACGAATAACTCTCAAACAATTAGATCAGTGGATGCTCGAAGTCACACTTCAAGCAGATAAAAAGCTCTTTTCCAACCCAAGCGAAGTTTATCAATTTTTTGAAATTCGATCAAAAAGCCAGGTTTGCAAATCAGCTCCGCCTAACATGATTTCAAATTCAGACACCATATCGGCAGTAGCTAAATTCCAATGCCCAGAATCTTTAAATTTCATCCAAATCAATCTAAAATCAGTGGACACTCTCCCTGCTGGATTTTCTCTGGGCGTTCAAACACCGTTTGATCATTTTGCTCTAAGCACAGAACTCCTCTCCAGAAAAACTCAACTCAGCACGTTTCGATTGTTTTTAAAAGAAGGGCTAACGTTAGGGTTTCAAAAAAATCATCTCATCGGTAAGCCCTATGCATTCTCTTTTGGAGGGCTAGGAGTACTTTCTTGGGGAGTATGGTGGCTCTTTTTATTAATAGCTTTATTTGTCTCCTCGTTATCCGACAAATTCAAAGGGTGGACTCTTGTAGCAGTAATTCCGATTTCCGGAACTATTAGTTACACCCTTTTAGCGACACAATCCTCTTTGAGTTGGATCCCAGCGCCGAGACTCGATAGTGTTTTTTTATTAGCCGCTTTCTTTCTAGCTGTATTCGGATTTTTTAGTACAGCTAGATGGACCCAACTCGTTTCTTTATTTTTAGCAGGAGTTTTAGTTTGTGCTTCCGGATTTGATTTGGCAATCACACTCCGATGGCTTGAAGGAAACACCGCGGTTAGTTTAGTGAAATCTATTACTGCATTTTTTACAGGACTTTGGATCACTACTAGTTTGCTATTAGGTGTTGTTTTTTACACACAAAAAAAAGTTCCTCCGAAATCATCGATACTACGATGGGCTCGTCTTTCCCTGATGGCGGTAACTTTTTACACTTTTTTATGCTTGAATCTTCAATTACTTTAAAGGTCCAGAGCCGTGAAAAACCAGACCCGTTTCATATATTTTTGTTAAAAATCGGCCGAAAGAATTGATTCCATCTTTTTCAGTCAACCCAAATTTAGGCCCCAGAGTCTTAGCCATAGTCTCCAAACTTGTCTGACCGTCTATTGCGCTTACAACTTGAGTGTAAAATCCGTGAACTGCAGCGAACTGCGTAAAAACTGGACTCACGGGAATAGGCTTAGATGGATCTAAAAGCCACTCAGGCAAGTAACTATATTTAGGGGGTTGAACCACATCTCTAACTTTCTTAGCGATAAAACTTAGAGTTTGCTCGATTCGACCGTGTCCACTTGCAGGATTTTGAAGGTAAGGAAGTTTTTTATTCACAGTCTGTGTGATCTTAAAACCGGAGTCCTCTGCGATTTGCAAAATTTCTTCTGGAGAGTACCTTCTAGCAAAGTCGGGATGATTAAAATAACAGGAACCGAAATTAAGCCAAATCCCTCCTGGCTCAAGCAAAAAGTTAAATCGTTTGAATAAAGTACGGGGGTCTTGAGGAACAATATCAATAAACCAAGGAGTCAATAAGCAATCAAACGCTGCCGCCTGAAAAGGTGGGTTCATTCCATCGGCAAAAACAAAGTAGAAATTATCATTCAAGGGCTCTGGAGATTTAAGCTCTCGACGGACAAAAAAGCTTTTTCCATCGATAGGTGAAATGGGAAACTCATGGAGCGATTTTATCCCTCCGCTGATGATGTCTTGAGCCAGAAACAAATAGAGAGGATTGATGTCTGAAACTAGAGTTTGACCAATATTTTTAGCCCGGTGGAGATCGTAAGCTAACCGACAAGCCCCCGCACCTAAGACGATAAGTTTTTCTGGAGGGGGGGTGTCTTTGAGAAGTTCTAGAAGAATAGCTAGAGACTCTTTGTTTTCCCCATTTTCGTCGCCCCAACTCCAATCCCTGAAAACATTATCTAAATAGCTCCCCAATCTTTGTGTCATCGGAATCGTGTCTCGAAGAGCTATACTCACATCGATGGATGGATTCGAATCTGAACTTAAAGGGGACAGAATTCTCTCAAGAGATCTAGCGAACTCTTTCTTTGCTTCAGCCCATTTTTTTAACCGTGTCTTCTGAGAGGGTAAAATATCGGCTTGGTCGCAACTGTTTTTAATCGCTAATACTTCACTATCGATCTGTTGAATGTGCAGCATAAGATTGTCGCGCCAAAATCCTAAAGCCTGGTCTGGAACAGGAAATAACCAAGGGGCCCCCTGAAAAATGGAATAACATGTCAAACATGAAGAGCATTGCAGTTGTGCTTCTTGACTGAGCTGGAGAACTCCCTTGCAGTTTGGACAACTCAACAATGAAAATGGAAATTTGAGCATTTTACCCCAACCGAAGAATTACGGCTTATTTTAGAAGATATAAGGGCTTCACTTCAAGGTCTGTTTTTAATAAAGAAGTGGAGGTTTACATCGCTATTTTCATCAGCTAGCCTATCATTTGCGATGAAGTTTCTCTTCTTTTTAGTAGCGCTGAGTCTATTACTCTGTTGGCAAAAGATCGGTTTTGGTTATCCTGCTTACATTGGAACTGGCTATTCCTCTTGTTTGACTTGTCACTTTAATCCGATGGGGAATGGCCCCATCAATACTTACGGTCGAGCTGTTCAGGCGACCGAAATGTCGGGTAATTTATTTGGTCAGAAGTTAGAACAACTAGCTGAAGGTTCTGGATTTTTATTTGGAATAGGAAGTCTTCCAGAGTGGTTACAACTCCAAGGATCCTACAGAGGTCTTTATGTAGGGCGTTCGCTCCAGGCTACACCTTCAACTCGGTATCTGGTAATGCAAGCCGAAGGATCAATCGCTATGACTTTTGGAAAAAAGTTCAGGGCTTCAGCCAGCGTGGGCTATGTTCCATTGCCTCCTTCGTTATCAGAGTCTCAAGCAAAACAACTTGGAAACACTATCTCAAGGGAACACTACATTGGATTTCTTCCGGAAAAAGGAGTGGGAATTTATGTCGGATTAATGGATACAGCTTTTGGCTTGCGAGTACCCGATCACAACGCTTTTATTCGCTCAGTCCAACTACTCAATATCAACGATCAAACTCATGGAATTTTATTTCATAGAGACTGGGCTAAGGGAGAGTTTGCGATTCATGGATTTATGGGGAAACTCTTCCAAGAGTCAAATGCGAGACAAAAAGGAGGAAGTATATTCTCTGAGTTTGAAGTTTTAGAAAACTTTAGAGCGGGAGCTTCCTTGCTTTACACTTTTTCCGATTTCAGAAAGCGCCAGATGTTTGCGGGTCACGGGCGATTGCAAATGGGAAAAGGGTCCAGTCTGTTAGCTGAAATTGGAATCTTTAATCAAGAGCTCTCAAGCTTTGATATGTCTTCAAAAACCCAAAATACTGGGATTTTTAGTTTTTTACAGAGCCGACATTTATTCGTTAAAGGCTTTTATGGTCTAATGACCTTCGAAAATTATATTGAGACTTTCAGTCAAGGCGGAAGTCGTGTTTATCGCGCAGGTCCTTCGTTAGAATATCTGCCGTTCCCTAAAATCGAAATTCGTGTGGATTTTTTAGGTACTCAAGTCATGGGGCTGACTTCCATCACTCCCTCCTCCTACACAGCTCAGGTACAAAGTCATGTTTGGCTCTAAACATCTGTTTTCTTTGATGGCGGCCGTGGGATTAGGAAGTACCGGGATGATCCAAGCAGCTCAAGTGATTAAGATTGCTAAAAATAATAAGTACATGGCTATTTCAAAAGAGAAAACGACTGAAATAAAAGTTGGGCAAAGAGTCTGCGTTGAGAATAAAAACACGGAAAAGTTTTGTGGGAAAGTGATTAAATTAAAATATGGCGGTGCCATCGTTAGAATGAATACACCTCTCATTGGAGTTATTGTGGGCGATAAAGTTCAATTTGTAAGAACTGCCCAACCCCAGAGCCCTTCGTTAGGCTCAACCCAACAAAGCAAGAAAATATTTCCATTTCTGACTGCAAGTCTGATGAACTGGCAATACCAAGCCCAAATTACAAATGATGTAAACTCTGTTCAATTTAATGGAAACTCTTTAGGACTTGGTGTCGGCGGGGGGGCTGAATTCAGAATGGGTTTATTATCCTGGGGGGTCCAGGGGCAGGCTCTTATTGGAAATGCCGATGTTGGATTCTTAAAGGATGCAGTTCCAAATTTCAATGTTGATGCCTCAGGTCAAGGACTGGGTTATTTTGGAGCAAGAATAGACAATTCAATTCTCATGAATCTCAACGAAGGTGTCTGCTGGGGTTTCGGAATTCCGTTAATGACCATTTTTTATTTTCAAAGAAATCTCGGCCAAGGAACAACTCTCAAGAGTCAGGATTTCATTCAATGGGGATTTGTTTTGGATTTTCGTCTAAAGAGAAACCGTTCTGTTTATAATCCAAAGATGGGATTTTCTAGAAACTTAAAACAATATTTTATCTCGATAGAGTATCAGTGGACTCTGTAACCCATTCTTATTTAACGAGAAGCCAACGCTGAAATCACAGCGCTGCGTTGAGAAGAGGTCAAGCACTCAAGAAATTTCATTTGAGAAGTAAATGCAATACCATTGTTCAACCTCTCAAGTGAAGCGCCCTTCTTTGTTGAAGAGGCCAAACTTTGATGACACGAGGTGCATGATGCTGCGTAAATTTGAGATCCTGAACTTGTCGGGCCTATACCATCGATGCAAGAACGACCATCATAGTAAACTGAATTGACCCCACCACATTGAGACAAAAGAAAAATAGAAGCGACTCCAAAAACAAAACTCAAACTAATCTGCTCTTTAAAGACGCTGTCCATAAAAGGGTCAATGGATTTGTGGGTGTTGTTTACTAACTAAAAAGTAGAAATTTCCTATATTTTTAGTGTCGTCTTAAACCTATTACACTGTCAATTTAAATCAGCCAAAGGAGCAGGTATTAAATAAACTCAGGGGCTTATCTCCGTTTGAAGACGAGCCCCTGAGTTATTTATTATTTATCGGCACTCACGAATGCGGCATCGGCCATGGAACCGTTGACAAGCCATTAAGGCAGCTCGTTGGGCTTCGCCAATAAATCGGCCGTAACCCACATGGCTGCTGGCATG
>Ga0194132_10011589_pt1 | contig 11301 bp, 11 predicted proteins | sample TA2KigOf80mmetaG_FD_148612 | JGI IMG/M metagenome (GOLD analysis project Ga0194132, IMG submission 148612) | Freshwater microbial communities from Lake Tanganyika, Tanzania - TA2015054 Kigoma Offshore 80m | ecosystem: Environmental > Aquatic > Freshwater > Lake | place: Tanzania: Lake... | reverse complement strand
CTGCCATCTCCTGGATCGAATGCTCGACGGTCTTGTTGGCGCGAAACGGTCAGGCAAGGTTGCGCGAGCCCGCCGATCGCGCGGCGTAAGGCTATCTCACGGGCCGCGGCGGAGCGGCGGGGCCTAAATCCGGCGGCGGAGAAATTTCGTTGATCTTGAGCAGTTCCTCGTGGCTCGGTCGCCAGACCGAGGCTTTGACGTTCTGTTCAAGCTGTTCGGGTTTGGTCGCGCCGGCGATCACGCTTGGGATGTAGGGCTTATTGAGCAACCAGCCGAAGCCGAGTTCGAGCATCGAGTGACCGTATGTCTCGCTGAGCGCGCGCAACTTCTCGACCTTCTCGAACTTGTCGTCGCCGAAGAAGCGGCTCAACACTTGCGGCGCGCGACCCGACCACGCGGCATAGCGTGTGCCCTCAGCCGGCTTTTCGCCCTTCTTGTACTTGCCGGTGAGAAGTCCGTTCTCGAGCGGGAAGAACGGCAGAATGCCGACGCCGTATTCCTCGCACGCCGGCACCAGCTCGGCTTCGATCTCGCGTGACAGGACGCTGTAACGGTTCTGCGCCGAGACGAACGAATTGAGACTGTGCGTGCGTGCCAGCCACGCCGCTTCCACCGTGCGCCAGCCTTCGAAATTAGAGTGGCCGATATAGCGCACCTTGCCCTGGCGGATCAGATCGTCCATGGCGCGGAGCGTCTCTTCGGTCGGCGTCACGCCGTCGGGCTTATGAATCTGATAAAGATCGATGTAGTCGGTGCCAAGTCGTTTCAGACTGGCTTCGACGGCAAACATGCAAGCCAGTCGCGAGGCGCCGCCTTCGAGCGCCGGGCCTTTGCCCATGGGATTGCCGAACTTGGTTGCGATCAGGATGTCCTTGCGCCGGGTGCCCAAGGCCTTGCCGAGGAACTCCTCGGACTGGCCATTTCCGTAAATGTCGGCGGTGTCGAACAGGGTGATGCCGAGATCGATCGCGGCGTTGACCACGATCTGAGTCTGGGCGGCGTCGATCCGCATGCCAAAATTATTACAGCCAAGGCCGACAGCCGACACCCTGAGGCCGGACTTGCCAAGCGGGCGGAATTCCATGATGGACATCCTCTTGCGAGAGCGTTGTTGTCTTTCTTGGCCCGGACTACAACATAGCCACGGGGGAAGTTAAAGGCGGGGGGGGGTATGCGAAAAATCGTAGGCCTACTGATGTTGCTTGCGGCGCCGGCCTCGGCGGCTGACCCGCCGTTGCTGGCCAATCAATTCGGGGAACTCTGCACCATGTGCGAGGCGGCTCTCCGGTGCGAGCCAACCGCGACGGGTGTGCACACTGTCTACGTGTTTCACAAGAAAGGCTTTATTGGCCAAATGATGACGGTGCTCGACTATGTCCCGTTCATCGGTCCACCCTTATGGGAGGAGCGACCAGTGACGGCGATCGCGCTTGGCGCTTCACCGACGCGCAATGCCGCGACGGCGCGCCTCAGTCTCAAGGAAAATGGCATCGAAGTTGCAGGCGCGACCATCGATCGCACGACCGGCGCGTGGCGCACTGCGGATGGCGCCGCCGGAACTTGCAAGATCATCGACAAAGCGGACGTCGCCGCGTTGTCGGCCGGAGGAAGCAATTGAGCACGCCATTTTCCTGGAGCGGGCAGTCGTTCCGCGAGCGACCCGGACGATACCTCGGCGTCGTTGCGGTGCTGGCCGTGCGCACTTTCATGGCGCTTTTCTTCATTGGGGCCGGCATCAACAAACTCCGAAACGCCTGGGCGTGGTCGGATTATCTTGAAGGTGTGTTCAACGATCGCTTGGCGGAATTGATCGCCACCGGCGCGCAAACTTACGGCCCGTTTTATCTCAATTCCATCGCCATCCCGTACCTCAAGTACTTTGCCATCCCGCTTTACCTGCCGGTCGGAATGGCTGTCACCGCCATCGAGGTCTTCGCGGGATTAGGCTTCCTGCTGGGGCTCGGCACCAAAATCTCGGGCTGGCTCGGACTTTTCCTGATGGCAAACTTCGCTCTTGGTGGTTACTACGACGCCTCGCTGTTGCCACTGTGCGCCATGGCGTTGTTGATCGCGGTCACGCCGTCCGGTCAATGGTTGGGGCTCGATCGCCGTTATGCCCAGCGATACCCTAATGCGATCTGGTTCAAGTAAGCCGAGCGTCGCCATCGTCGGCGCCGGCATCGGCGGGTTGACGCTCGCCGTCGCGCTCCAGCGCGTCGGCTTCCGGCCAAGGTTGTATGAACGTGCGTCCGAACTCAGCGAGGTTGGCGCCGGACTCACACTCGCGCCCAATGCGATGCGGGCCTACGAGTTCATCGGACTCAAACCGGCGATCGTCGCAGCGTCCGATCGCCCCGAACGCGCGGCACTTAAGGACTTCTCGACCGGAAAGACTCTCAATCAGCTCGCGCTTGCGCGTTTGTTCCACCAGATCCACCGTGCCGATATGCAGGCGCTCCTAATCAAGGCGGTGACAGATGCCGATCCTGACGCGATTCGGCTTGGTCAAGAGTTCGCCGCCTTCGACGGCGAAAGCAAAATACGCTTTACGTCAGGTACCGTTGTCGAAGCCGACGTGATCGTTGGTTGCGACGGCAATCGCTCGGCCGTGCGACAGGCGTTGTTCGGGCCCGATCGCGCGGCGTTTCTGAACTATGTCGCCTGGCGCGGCCTGGTTCCGGCGAAGGCGGTCGAAAAAGTGATCGCCGAGTTCGACAGCGGCGGTTACGTCGGTGGCGGCCGCAGCTTGATCCGCTATCGCATTCGTGGCGGCGCGCTGGTGAACTATGTCGCCTTCGCCCGCAAGGATGAATGGACCGCTGATAGCTGGTCGATCCGCTCGACGATTGCCGAGCTTGAACGCGAATTCGCAAATGGATGTGACGACGTTCTGGCGATCCTCCGTGCAACACCGCCCGAGGCGAGCTTCAAGTGGGGCCTGATCGGCCGCCCGCCACTCGAGCAGTGGACCAAAGGGCGCGTCACGCTGCTGGGCGATGCCGCGCATCCCATGTTGCCGTTCCTAGGGCAAGGGGCGGGCATGGCGATCGAAGACGCCGTGATCCTCGCGCGCGCGTTGGAGCACTATGCGGATCCGGACGAAGCCTTGGCGCGCTATGAATCCGCCCGCCGGCCGCGCACGACGCTCGTCACCCTCGGCGCGCGTCACTCGGGTTTTCGCATGCACGGCATCGACGACACCGAGACATCGGACGCGGGCCGGCAGTACACCGAGGCCTTTGTCGCCGACTACGATCCGGCGCCCATAAGCATATGACAGCCGGTTCGTCCGGTTTCAGGTCAAACTGGATCAATGGCGGGGCACGGGGTCCAATACCCAATCGCGGGGCTTCGCGGCCCGCGCCGGTGAGGGAATGACCGCGTAGACGCGGCTTCTCTCGAGTTCGTTCAGCCGATAGGCGTCGATCTCATGGCCATTCCGGTGCAATCGATCCATGATCTCCCAATAGGCGCGCAGCAACGAGTCATCGGCCTCGGCCGCGGCCACGATCGCCTCAAGACGGGGCGCGCCGCGCTTGGTGGGTCGGGCGGGTGATGGTTTCTTTGCGGGCCGCCGCTGCTTCATATCTGAACTGTACGGTACAGTTCAGATAACGTCGAGCCGTTGGCGGAGCCATGGCGCGGTCCGTGGCGATGTCATATTCTGACGGTAAGACAACCAGTTAGACGGTCACGTTGATGGTCAAGATTGAGGTCTTTGAGATCTCCGACAGTCCGATGGCGGTGCGTCCCGCGAATCGGGAACGGGCCTGGTTCGACGAGTTTCCGGACCACTTTCCCTACCGCTGTCTGCCGCTCGTCATCGCCAATCAGGCCGGGCTCGCACTGTCGATGAACTTCGCTTTCAGCGTGGTGTGGGACGGCACGCCGGCGCAGACCGGCATCAAGGTCACATCCAATGACCGCCGGGCCGTGAGCTACATTTCGGGTCATTTCGGCTACGGCGTTCTGACATTCTCATTGCCATATTTGTTTCGCACCCCCGACAACGTCGCACTAATGGCCATGGGACCCGCCAATTGGCCGAAGATCGGCGCGGTCGCCATGGAAGGCATCGTCGAGACGGCGTGGTCGCCTTACACTTTCACGATGAACTGGAAGATGCTCGAACCTGGGCGCGCCGTCCTATGGGACGCGGGAGAGCCGTTCTGCCAGTTGGTGCCGATTGATCTCAATCTGATCAAGGACATCAAAGTCGAGCAGAAACCGCTGGCGACCGACCCTGAGCTTCAGGCCCGCCATGCGGCCTGGGCTGAATCACGTCGTAAATTCAATGAGGATCGAAAAGTTGCGCCGCGTGGCCCGGGGCCAAGTCCTTGGCAGAAGCACTATTTCCAAGGAAAATTGCTTGATGGGTCGTCCGGCACGGACGCCCACCTGACCAAAACCAACACCGAAGTCGACAAATGCTGAACGCCGCCTGTCGGCAATGTGCGAGTGTTACAGTTGAGCCGGTGAGTTTGCTTTAATACGCAAGTCCGGCCGTTTCGCCTGGGGAGATTGCAAATGACGGGTCTCGTCGCCGCCGCCAATCGCACACCTTATGTCGGCTTGATCGCCTGGTTCACCGTGTTGTGCGGCCTTGCCATGGGCCACACGGTGTTGGTGCTGACGCGCCATATCTTTGACGCCCGCGAAGAGCTCAAGACCGGCGAAGTGTTGGTTTGTGTCGCCATGGGCATCATCGGCTGGGCGATGATCTGGCGCGGTCGTGGCATGGGCGAGGCGGTCGGAACCTGGCTCGGCTACGTCGCGGGTTCGCTGATCTGGGTCGGCTGGTTCGAGCTGGCTTGGAAGGTGACGTCCCATGCCCTGAAAGTATCGACCGTTGACTTTGAGGGCCAACCGATCCTCAGCGCGGAATTGCAAGTCATTCAAGCCAGCGCACTGCCGTTCCTGGTGGTGCTGATGATGTACTACGTCAACAAGGAGACGCGTTGCAGCGCCGTGCTCTGGATTCGCCGCAAGACCAACATGAACCCAGGCCAACCCCTGACGGGCAAAGAGCGAAATTTCGCCGCGCTCACCGCCTTCGAAACCATGGCCGTGACCTGGGCTTGCTACATCATCACTATTTTCCTGGTCGATCCGCGCATCGTCGGAAACCCGATGACCGAAATGGCGCAATTGCCGTTTCTGGGCTTCACGATTTGGGGTTTCTATCTCATCACGCGGGTGATGAAGCACAAGCATTTCCCGGGTGCGCTGCGCTATGCCATTGCCTCGGGGAACATCTTCTGGATCGGTGTCGAGGCCGGCAGCCGAATGGGTATTTATCCCGAGGTTTGGATCAAACCGGTGCAATATCCGGTGGCTGTCAGCGTGATCGCGATCATCCTGATCACGACACTGACGATCATCTGGAAGTCGACGCCCTTGGATCGCTCAGCCGTGGCGGCGTAACGACAACCGCGGCCGCCCGTTTGCGTGCGTCACAGGCTGGCAGGCCCGCACCTATATCGACAGGTAGTCCTCGATGTCGGCGACAACATCGGGAAAGAACTCCTTGTTCTTTCCGACGAGGTCCGGCGGCAGCCTGTTGTAATCCACAATCGCGCGCCCGGCCCCGCGCGACATGGTGACGCCGTCCACTTCGGACATCTCCATCCAGGGGCGCCAGCTGATGACGTTTACCTTATCGACCGTCGCCGGAACGTGAGCGAGCGATCGATCCGCCAGCAGCTCGGCCGACGCCCTGAAGGCGAAGACCTCGTGGAAATTCAATGGCGCTCCGCCCTCGGTTATGGGCGGCACGTAAGAGTCGATCCGCTCGTTAAAGGCGACATCTCCATCGACGATGGGGAGAGGCTCAAGCCAATGCTTGTTGACTATGCCTTCCATCGCATAAGGCTCGTTGATGACCTGCAGGGTGAGAGGGATGTTGAACCGTGTTGGCCCCAGCGATTGCGTGGGCACGGTGACCGTGCGGTCGGTATAGGGGTTGTTCCACTTGGTCAGCACCGCGCCCGACTGAAGATCGGTAAAATAGACCAGTTCCAAATACACGGCGTCGAAGCTGCCGTCGTCCTTGCGGCGGTGGCGCGTGAAGATCTGCTGCGTGATGCCGAGCACTTGCTTCGTCTCTTTGTTCACGATCCCCGACAGCACGCCTTTGGTCCAGCGGATGGCGACGCCTCCGTCCGTACGACCCATGACGCGAATCATGTCGCGAAGACGTTCGGACGGATCGTCCCAATTTAGAGCGGGCGGCGTGGTAGCCCGAACGGCATTCGAGCCGAGATGAGCGAGGCCACATGTGGCGCCGATGGCGAAATTTCTTCGTGACAAGTCGCTTCTTGCCAAATTGCCCATCGGTTCCTTCCTGACGTGCGAGAGAGGGGGCAAGTGTACACCGTTAGGGCAGATATCGCCTTCATCATTCTGCCACTAGCGCCGGCAATTTGACCCACCCGCCGCGATCTTGGCTAACGTTGGCCCCTCAATCAAAGGCCCGCCATTTCATTGTTCCCAAGTGCGCGTTTCGGCATGACCGGCAAGCGCGTCATGCCGTGCGATGTACCCTACGGAATTTAGAGATGTGATGTTCTGGACGTGGCGACCGATCGGCAAATTGGCGCGTTGAGTTGACGTTTCCGCTCTCCCGTGATGACCATGTTCACGGGGGCAACATGATCATGCGAGCGTTTGGTGCTGTCGGCGTTTTTGCCGCGCTCATCACCCATGGTCCAAGCGCCGTGGCGCAGCGCGCCAACGAAAACGCGGTCGTGATGGCCGAGGACGCGTTCGGCACCCAGGTCGGCAACGAAAGCATCGGGCTTTATAACGCCGCCGACGTGCGGGGTTTCAGCCCGACCGAGGCCGGGAACCTGCACATCGAAGGGCTCTATTTCGATCGCCAGGGCGATCATACCAACCGCATCATCGCAAGCTCTACCGTGCGGGTTGGATTGAGTGCGCAGTCTTATCCGTTTCCGGCGCCGACCGGCATCGTCGACTTTTCGCTGCGCCGGCCCGGTGAGAAACCGGTGACCAGTGCGGTTTTCACCTACGGGCCGTTCGATCAGGCGCAGCTCGAGGTCGACACGCAACTTCCCATCAGCGCGGAAAAACTGAGTGTCGGCGCCGGCGCCATGGCGTTCCTTGAAAAGACGCCGAGCCACAAGTCGTCGGGCGTGTGGAATGTCGGCTCGATCGCCCGCTGGCGACCCACCGACAATCTGGAAATTCTTCCCTTCGGCGCGATCAATTATCGCTATGGCCGCGAAGGACCGCCGAACATTCTGCTGGCCGGGCCGGCCCTGCCGCCGGTCTATCCGCGGCACATCTATTTCGGCCAGGACTGGGCCGACCTGTCGTCCGAGCAAAGCACGCTCGGGATGATCGCGCGGGCCGATCTCGGTAACGCCTGGACATTGCGGACCGGCGTCTTCCGCTCGCTCAACTTCCGCACCGAGCAGGCGGAAAACCTGTTCCGCAACACCCGGGCCGACGGCAGAACGGATCGTGAGGTCGTCATCCTGCAACCGAACCGTCTCGACTCCGTCTCGGGCGAGGCGCGGTTGTCGCACGTCACGATCGATGACGACCGGCGCCACACGTTTCACGCCTCGCTCCGCGCCCGCGCCAAACTCAGGACGTTCGGCGGGTCGGCGACGATTCCATTGGGGCCCGGCATCATCGGCGTGCCCGACCCCGAGCCACAACCCAATTTCAGTCTTGGCCCCATCAGCCGATCGAAAGTGCGACAGGGCACGTTCGGTGTCGCTTACGAGGGGCTGTGGCGCGACGTCGGCGAACTCAGTCTCGGCGTGCAGAAAACGAAATACCGGCGCCGTAGTTTTTTGCCGGGGCTGCCGACCGTGACATCCAAGGACGATCCGTGGCTTTACAACGGCACGATTGCCGCAAATCTGAGCCGGGACTTTGTGGTCTACGGCAGCTATACGCGCGGCCTCGAGGAATCCGGTGAAGCGCCCCAAAACGCCGCCAACCGCGGCGAGGCGGTGGCTGCAACTCGCACGGCGCAGGTCGACGCCGGTATTCGTTACGCGCTCACGCCTTCTGTGCGGTTGATCGCCGGCGTGTTCGATGTGAAGAAGCCGTTCTTCAGTCAGAACGCCGTCAACATATTCACGCAGGTCGGCGACGTGCGCCATTGCGGCATCGAGTTTTCGCTCAGCGGCCGTGTCGCCGAGGGATTGACCGTCGTGGCCGGCGCCACGCTGCTGAAGGCGCGCGTGTCGGGCGATTCAGTCGCACGCGGCGTGATTGGCCGTATTCCGTTGGGGCGGTATCCGCATTCCGTCAAGCTGACGGGACAATACGGGCCGCCCGCCTGGCGCGGACTTGCCATCGACGCGCAAGCCGAACGGTTCGCCGGTCGGTACATTGACGTGCTCAACACCGCCAAGATCGCGCCGCACACGGTGATCGACGTCGGCGGGCGCTACACGTTCACGGTCGGCGGCCGTCGCGCGAGCCTGCGGCTCCAGCTCCAAAACGCGACGGACGAGTTCAGATGGAACGTCGCATCGTCGGGCACCTATATCGCCATTCTCGGACGCAGGTTTGTCGGTACACTGACGGCGGATTTTTAGCCGCAAGCCGACAAGGAAGACCGGAAATGGCCCCCGACATCGCGAAGTACAACAAGGAGCAGAAGCCGGCCGACAAGGCCATCTGCGATGCCCTTGCCTCAGAGATCAGCCCAACGCTGACTAGGGCCGAAAGCAAAATCTGGCATGGTCACCCTGTGTGGTTCCTCGATGGCAATCCCATCGTCGGGTACAGCAAACAGAAGCCAGGTATTCGCCTGATGTTCTGGAGCGGCGCCAGATTTGACGAGGCCGGGCTCAATGTCGTCGGGAAGAAATTCAAGGATGCATCGGTGTTCTACAGCGACGTATCGGAAATCAAAACGACGGCGTTGCGACGCTGGCTGAAGAAATCCAAGCGGATCCAGTGGGACTACAAGAACATCGTCAGCCGGAAGGGCAAGTTGGTGAAGCTAAGAGTGTGATGGCGCAGTTAGAGGAGGAGATTGCACGGGCGTCCGACCGGATTATCTGTGGGCGTCCGGCTATTTGGAGCGGGTGGTGTTGCCCAGGGCCGGGCTGCCCCAATTCGCGATTCGGGCCTATTTCAGGTCTATTTCAGGGACATACACTTTATTGCCCTTCGATGTTGCGGGGACCGCCATATCCAGGACGTACACTGAATTGCACAGCGGTGGCCCGCCTCGTCGCACGCAAACAAATCAGATCCGGATCACACGCGGGGAATGCTGACTCGCCTCACTCCGCCGCCTGCTGCGTCTCTGGCTGTCGCCGCTGCGGCAGGAACCCGGAGGCGATCAGCAGCACCAGGAACACGCCGAACACCGTCCACATTGTCGACGAGTACTCCGCCGGCTTGAGCCAGACTTCGTCGTAGAAGCCGTAGCGCGGCGCGAACTCGCCGAAGGGGATCCAGAAGATCGCTTTGGTCGGAATGGCGTAGCGGATCGCCGCCATGACGCGGGTGTACTTGGCAAGCCGATAGAGCAGATATACGCCCCAGAGGGCGAGGAAGGCGACGAAGCCCTGGGTGATCGGGTGGTCGTAGCCAAGGTAGCGGCCGTCCCCGAGGAACAGCGAGAACGAGTAGAAGAACCAGGTGATGTAGACCGTCTCAAGGAAGGTGATGCGGCAATAGTTGCGGCCCTGGCCCGAGTCCGGCTCGCCGACGCCAAGGCGGAACACCCGCTGAATCCAGCGGAAGGCGTTGCAGCGGCTGTCCTTGCTGAAGACGAAGAACAGCAACGTCGTCACGCAGATGCCGAAGGACCCTTGGATGAACAGCAGATGGAACGGCAGCTTGCCGCCCGTGTCGTCGCGCGCGACCATGCCGAGGCCGAGGGAGTACTCGTTGAACTTGAACGAGTACGAGACCCAGCCGATCCACATCAGCATGCCGGCGACGTAGCCCAGGAGCGTGCCCCAGACTTCATCGTTCTTGCGCGTGCCGATGAGTAGCATGGCGCAGGCGACCGCGCCCATGATGAAGAAGACGACAAATTGATCCTGATCCACCACATCGCGCACCAGCACGCTGATCGTGTGCGCCAACGGCGTACCCAGCATGATCGCGGCGAGGGCGATGATGCCGATGAACGGTGGGCGGTAGTAACGGGCGAGGAGGGCGGCCATGCAAATATTGTGTCACCGACCCGTGCGGTGACGCAACCGCCGGCAGCGGGCTACTTCATGACAATGTCTTCGACCACCATGCCGGTCGGCCGCGTGGCGAAACCAGAGACGCGCGGGGAAAGGCCGATGATGCTGTTGTATTCCGTGAGGTAAAGCGCCGCCGCCCGGTCCCGGTAGAGCCGCATGATCTGGCGCAGCATGCGTTCGCGCGCCGTGGCGTCCATCACCGCTTTGCTGGCCGTGACCAGGGCGGTGATTTCGTCGTCGCAAAAAAACGGGTTCGGCTTGGTGCAGGCGAAGTCCTGCGCCGTGCGAATGACATCGCGATAGAGCCCGCCGTTCCAGGTGGTCGAGAACACGTCGACATTGCCCCATTGCCCGCCGTAGTACTTCAGCGGTCGGCTGGCATAGGGCGTGGTGCGGAGTTCGACGGCAATGCCAACCACAGCCAAATCGGCGGCGACTTTCTGATGAATCTCGTTGTCGGCCGGACCAAGGCCTACCAGCACGTCGGCGATCAGTTTGAATCCGCCGCCGTAGCCGGCCTCGGCCAGGAGCGCGCGGGCTTTGGCAGGATCGTAAGGGTAGGGCGCAAGCTCGGGATCGAAGCCGAAGGTTCCCGGGGTGGCGCCCTGGCTTGCGACATCCGCGACCCCGGGCAACAGTGTGGCGGCGATCGCGTTTTTGTCGACGGCGTAATTGATTGCCTGCCGCACGCGCACGTCTTTCAGCGGCGAATTGGCCTTGAGCAGGTTGGGCAGTGCCCACACTTGCACCTGTCCCGCTTTGCCGATGTAGGTGCCGAAGCCCGCTTCCGTCAGCGACGCCAGAAGGTCGGGACTGAGGCTCAGTGCTACGTCGACCTGATTAGAGAGCAGCGCCTGAACGCGGGTGGTGGCGTCCCTCAGGATCGTGATTTCGAGACGGGTCACCGCCTTTGGCGCCCGCCACGATGCCGGGTTCGCGACCAAAACGATGGCGTTGCCCTGGCCCCAGCTCTGTACCCGATAGGGCCCCGAGCCACTCGGCGACTGGGCGAAACCGTCGGGCCCGCGCGCCGTCCAGGCCGAGGGGTCGACAATGCGAATGAGTCCAAACCGTCGGGGCAGAATAGCGTCCGGCGACGCCGTCT
>Ga0194132_10011588_pt1 | contig 11302 bp, 10 predicted proteins | sample TA2KigOf80mmetaG_FD_148612 | JGI IMG/M metagenome (GOLD analysis project Ga0194132, IMG submission 148612) | Freshwater microbial communities from Lake Tanganyika, Tanzania - TA2015054 Kigoma Offshore 80m | ecosystem: Environmental > Aquatic > Freshwater > Lake | place: Tanzania: Lake... | reverse complement strand
CTTGGAGTTTGCCGCCGCCGATGATGTCGCCAACGGGGGAGTCCTGCTGGCCTTGCCTGCGCTGCTGTCGGAGGGACTGTTGCGACATACGCGTGAGCATTACACGCTGCCGTCGGGGTATTATCCACTGGAGGCGATCTTTCTATTCCTAGGGTTGCTGGCGCTGGCGCGATGCCCGTCGATGGAACAAGTCCGCTACCGGGCCGAGAGCGCGATGGCGGGCCAACTCGCCGATCACTTATCCCGACAAGATGACCTTCGTGCCCTGCCAAGGCCACATAATCCACACCCGGTGTCGCCGATCCCGTGACTTCATAGTTCACCCGCACCTCGATGTCGGTGGGACCCGCCACTCGACGCACCTTGAGCACGCCCGCGTCCGGTTTGCCATCCGCTCCCGTCTCCATCGCCAATCCGTCGCTTTGAACCACCTCCACCACCACTTGCTTCACGGGATCGACGCTCCCGCCCTCCACGACCTCCAGAAGCACCGATTCCGACTCCACTTTCACCCCCGTTGAATCAGCACCTACCGCCGTCAACTTGTAGCTGCCAGGCTTCGAAGGAGCCCAATAAAGCTCATGCGTAATCGGCATTCCTGGATCCGGTGGCCGAATGAAAAACACTTCGGATGTTCCAATCTTCTCGCCCTGGGCAAACCACTCCAACCGGGTCATGGCCCCCATGGAATCCACGGTGGTCGCCACCAAGGGCACCTTCGCGGGAAGGATCACGCGCTCCCCGGACTTCGGGGCCACGATGGCGACAAAAGCTTTGCCCGGACGATCGGCGCGATCGTGAATCGCGATTTTGGCGGCGGATGCATACGGATCGATGAGATACGGATCGATCGGGCCCGCGGTGGGGGACATCACCAACTCCAGCACCACCGACTCGATGGGTTCCGCCAGCTCGTCGAGTTTGGCCAGGACCGGAATCTCCACCGACGCCTTGCCCGACGGGACCGTGACCGGCCCGGAGATTCTCTCGTAATCGATGCCATTCTGAGCACTGCCCGAAACCGTGAAAAACACCGTCAACGCCCGGTCGATCGCCCCCGTTCGAGTCACCGTGAATACTCCCGGCAACACCAGACACACCGGACACGGCTCGGAGGTCGAAGGCTGCGTGGGCTTCACCGATACCAGCGGTGTTGTCAGGCCACCGTCACTGTCATAAATGATGATCCGGCCCAAGTATCGATCAGGATCCACCCGATACATGGGCAGCGCGTCGGTGGGCGGTTCGCTCAGTCTCAGTACCACCGTCTCGCTTCTAGATCGTCGTCAGTCCCGAAGATCACGAGCTGCACGGTGTTCGACCCGGCGGGAAACGCCACCCATTGCGATAACGCCTCGTAGTCTTTTCCATAGGTCGCCGTGCCGCTGAACTCCATCCACACCCGCAACGCTTCGGACGTCGCACCGGTCCGGCTCAACTCGACCACGGCCGGCTTCACTCGAATCCAAGGGGCAAGCTCCGAAGTTTCGGACTCCAGGACACGCAACGACACCACAGGCATTTCTAGGAAACCGGAACGCACCTGGACCCGCACTTTTTCCGAAACGACTGCGGCGCCCGTCGCATCGACCCCTCGAGCCGTCAACACGTGATCGCCCGCCGGCGCGTCCTTCCACACCACTTCATGGAGAATCGGCTGGCCCGGCTCGGGAGGTTGAATGAAGAAAATCTCGGATTCTCCGATCTTCTGATCGCCAGAGTAAAACTCCAGACGCGTGATCCCTCCGCGCGTGTCCACGGCGATCGCCCGTAGTACCATCGCATGTCCCTGCGCAATGATCGTGCCCGCCGCGGGATCCGTAATCCGAATGCTCGTCGACAAGGGAGCTGGCCGGTCCCGAATCACGATCTTCGCGGAACTCTTTTGCGGATCGATCCGGTACGCGCCCCCGTCTTTCCGGGTCGTGTCAACCGCAACCGCAGCCTCGGTGAGCGTGGCCACCACCGTTTCATTTTCTTCCCGCCAGTAGTCTCCCAGCCCCAGCACCCGCAATTCAACGGACTTCTGTCCGCGTCCGAAAACAACCGACTTTCGGAGTTCCTCATAATCGACCCCGGGCGAGGCCGTTCCGGAATAAACCAAAAACACCTCCAACTCTTCCGCCGTGGATCCGGTCCGCGCCACGGTGAACACCCCGGGCAACACCAACTCTTTCGTGCAAGGCACCCCTTCCGCGCAGAGCTCGCGCGTTTCCGGCAGCGTGGCCTCGATGGAGACCACGGAGATTTCGGAAACGCCATCATCATCACGAATCAACGCTTTCGCCACCGAACGTTCTCCCACTCGATAACATTCGCGGGGCGGCGGGAAAATCAACACGCACGCCGGAGGTTCCACCGTCAATACGGCCCATTCGTCACCCTCCACCGCGCTGTCATTCACCGCCTCGACCAGCAGTTCCGCCGAGGCTTGGCCTGCGGGGATCACGATGGACCAAGGCAACTCGCGGAAGTCGACGCCTTGCGTGGCTGTGCCACCTTTAAACGAGAAAAAAACGGGCAAATCGAAATCCATCGGAGCCGTGCGCTCAAACCTGAAACTGAACACGCGCGATCGAAAATCACCCCACTCGGACGCTTCCGCCTTCAACGTCTGCACCGAAACCTCGGTCTGGGGTGGGGACACGTCGACCCCGGGATCGATTCGTTGCGCCCGCAACTCCCCCCCCGCGCAGACGGAAGCCAACCCAAAAATCCACAACGCGTTCCAAAAACTCCGCCCAATTCTTTTCATACGTCCATTCCACGAGCGATTCTGGCGGAGCACATTCCATGCCCCGCAAGCCCGCTTGATTCTCAATCATTTCACCTGCCATTCGACCGTTTGCCAAACCCAAATCCAGCGCCCCATCAGAGCAGCCTTCAACCCTATATGGACGTCGAAAACAGAATCGGACATCCCCACCCAGCCTCAAGACAACTTGTTCACCATCAATTGATTGAATAGTTTCCACCCTCGCACCCGAATCGAAGGGTTCCAGGATCCTTCCCCGGCGCACGCGCAAATTGTCGACAGAGGTAGGGGCGAGGTTCTATCCCTCGTCCCTACCCCTATCAAGTCCTGGCGGATTCTCCAACCGCCTCGCCGTCGCGAAGCGTCTTGGACTGCGGTAGCCCTCTACCGCTTTGGCCCACACACGTGACCCACCTGCACGCGATGCACTGGCCCTCCTCCAACGATTTCCGGCCTGCTTGCTTTCGGGTCGTGAGTGCCGGATTATGGACGCCATGAACGCCTCGATCACCGAGTTGACCGACGGTTTGATCGCTTCATACGCGCGCTCGGGTGGCATCAACCACCTCGACGGCAAGAACTTGCCCTCCAAATCCGCGATCGCCGCCATCACGACGGATCTCCTGCGCCTTCTCTTCCCGGGATTCTTCGACGAAAAACCCATCCACTCTTCCGAACTGAAAGTTGAAACCGCCAATCTCATGGACTCCGTCCTGGGACGACTGGAAGACGAAATCTGCAAGAGCATCGAGTACCGCCCCCCGGAAGGATTTCGAAAAAAGAACCTGCGCGCCGTGGGCCATAAATGGGCCCGGGAATTCCTCGCCACTCTGCCCCAAGTCCGCGAACTCCTGCAAACGGACGCAGAAGCCGCCTTCAACGGCGATCCCGCCGCACTGAGCAAGGAAGAAATCATCGTGGCCTATCCTTTCATCGAGGCCATCGCCGTTCAACGACTGGCGCACCAACTCTACCTCAATGAAGTTCTCCTCATTCCCCGCATCATGACGGAATGGGCGCACGCGCGCACCGGCATCGACCTGCACCCCGGCGCCAGCATCGGCTCTCACTTCTTCATCGACCACGGAACGGGCACCGTCGTGGGAGAAACGGCTCAGATCGGTCACCACGTCAAAATGTATCAGGGCGTTGGCTTGGTCGCGCGTTCCCTCGCGGGAGGCCAGCAGTTGCGCGGACAAAAGCGCCACCCCACGATCGAGGACCACGTCACGCTGTACGCCGGGGCCACGGTGGTGGGCGGAGAAACGGTGATCGGCGCCCGCAGCACCATCGGAGCCAATGTCTTTCTCATGCACTCGGTTCCCGCTCACTCGCTCGTCGTCCAGGAAGAAGTCAAAATGAAGGTCGTCAACAAGGGCGAACGCCAGAAATCCTCCTTCGAATTCCAAATCTAATCCACGCCATGCGCCTCTCCCTCCTTCTCTGCCTTTGGACCTCCTCTCTGATCATGAGTGCCGCCGATACCTTGACGCTCCAACTCCGCTCGAGGGCCCCCGCCACCGGTGCCGCGGAGGTCAAACCCGCATCCTGGCCCGCCAACAAAACCGCCCTCATCATCTGCGATATGTGGGACGATCATTGGTGCCGGTCCGCCGCCCGTCGCGTCGAGGAAATGGCCGGTCCGTTAAACGAGGTCGTCAACCTGGCCCGCTCCAAAGGCGTCTTCATCATCCATGCACCCAGCAGCGTAACGTCCTTTTACCAGGGAACACCCCAACGTCAACTGGCCCTGCGCTCCAAAACCAGCGTCCCGCCCGCACCGCTCTCAACCCTGCAGCGCTGGGGGACCGCCTGGTGCTGGCCCGACCCGAAATTTGAACAGGTCCTCCCCATCGATGACTCCGACATGGGCTGTTCCTGCCCCGGCCGCAAATGCGAAATCCGGGAAGCCTGGACCCGCCAAATCAAAACCCTCTCCCTGGCCGAAGGAGACGCCCTCACCGACAACGGACAGGAAACCTGGAATCTCCTGGCCGAACGTCAAATCGATCACGTCATCCTCTGCGGTGTGCATCTCAACATGTGCGTCCTCGGACGCCCCTTCGGCATCCGCCAGATGGTGAAAATGGGCAAGAAAGTCGCCCTCATGCGCGACATGACCGACACCATGTACAACCCCGAACGTCCACCCGGTGTGGACCACTTCACCGGAACGGACCTGGTCGTCAGCCACGTGGAAAAATATTGGTGCCCCACCTTCACCAGCGCGGATCTCACCGGGAAAAAGGCTTTCCGTTTTTCGGAAGATCAGCGCGGCACCGCACCCTAAACCTGCTCCTCCCCCCGGAAGCGCGAATGGCTTAGCCCGCATATCTCATGCACGGAACGCCCGGTGAGGACACCGGGCCTACGAACACTGAGGCAAGCGCGATTGTAGGCCGCGTGACCTCACGCGGCACACTGTCGCGGATTCAAGCTCAGTATGAAACATCCGGCTTAGCTCCGCCCTTTGATCAGCGCCAGCCCGTAATCCCGGTTCATCCGGGCGATGAACGTCAGCGGAATTTCCTTGGGGCACACGGCCTCGCATGACCCGGTCACGGTGCAGGCGCCAAACCCTTCCGCATCCATGGTCTTCACCATGTTCAAAACACGCCGGTCGCGCTCCACCTTCCCCTGAGGCAGCAAACCCAGATGGGAAATCTTGGCGGAAACAAACAACATCGCGCTGGCATTCTTGCAAGCCGCCACGCACGCGCCACACCCGATGCATTGGGCCGCGTCCATGGCAAGATCCGCGTCTTCCTTCGGCACCGGTAAACAGTTGGCGTCTGGAGCGCCTCCCGTGCTCACCGACACGAATCCCCCGGACTGAACGATCCGGTCAAACGCGGTGCGATCAACACAGAGATCCTTGGTCACCGGAAACGGCCTGGCCCTCCAGGGTTCGATGGTAATCGTGTCACCGTCCTTGAACTTCCGCAAATGAAGCTGGCAGGCCGTCGTCCCCTTCTGCCCTCCATGCGGAACTCCGTTAATCACCAGCGAGCACGTTCCGCAAATGCCTTCCCGGCAATCCGAATCGAACGCCACCGGCTCCTTCCCCTCCAAAATCAAACGCTCATTGAGCACATCCAGCATCTCCAGGAAGGACATGTCCGGATGCGCCCCCGGATGCGAGTACGTTTCAAAAGCCCCCGTGTCGCCGGGTTCCTTCTGCCTCCAAATCTTGAGCGTGAGATGCATAGAAAGTCGGAATCAATGCGACGACCTCATTTGTAACTCCGGCTGGCCATCTTGATTTCCTCGTACACCAAAGGCTCGGCATGGCGGACCGGCGCCTGGCCCGGCCCCGCATATTCCCAGGCCGCCACATGGGCAAACTGCTCGTCATTGCGCTTGCATTCTCCCTCCTCCTGATGCTCGACCCGGAAGTGGCCGCCGCAAGATTCCTCGCGCGTCAACGCGTCCAAACACATCAGCTCCGCAAATTCCATGAAGTCCGCCACGCGCCCCGCATGTTCCAGCGTTTGATTGAATCCCTCGACGCCGCCCGTCACGGCCACCGTTTTCCAAAACTCCTCCCGCAACTCGGGAATCCTCCTTAACGCCGCAGTCAAACCCTCCCTCGATCGCGCCATCCCGCAATGATTCCAGATCAGCTGACCCAGCTCGCGGTGAAAGGAGCGGGGCGTGCGTTTGCCGCTGCTGGAGAGAAGACGCTTCAATCGGGCCCGCGCCTCCTCCTCCGCTTTCTTGAATTCCGGATGCGTCGTCGCCGGCCGGTTGGGCTTGTTCGACGCGAAATAATGGCTGAGGGTGTATGGCAGGACGAAATAACCGTCCGCCAGCCCCTGCATCAGCGCGCTGGCTCCCAGGCGGTTGGCCCCGTGATCGGAAAAATTAGCCTCCCCCACCACAAACAACCCGGGAATATTCGACATCAGGTGGTAGTCCACCCATAACCCCCCCATGGTGTAATGCACGGCCGGATAAATGCGCATCGGCTGCCGGTAGGCGTTCTCACCCGTGATGCGCTCATACATGTCGAACAAATTCCCGTACCGCTCGCGAATCTTGTTCTCTCCCAGCCGGCGGATCGCGTCCGCAAAATCCAAATAAACACCCAAGCCACCGGGCCCCACACCCCGACCCTCATCGCACACTTCCTTCGCCGCGCGAGACGCAATGTCCCGCGGAGCCAGATTGCCGAAACTCGGATACTTCCGCTCCAGAAAATAATCCCGGTCTGCATCCGCCACACTCGAAGCCGGCTTCGAACTCTCCGTCTTGTTTCTCGGCACCCACACCCGTCCGTCGTTGCGCAACGATTCCGACATCAACGTGAGCTTCGACTGATGATCTCCACTCACCGGGATGCACGTCGGATGAATCTGGGTGAAACTCGGATTCGCAAAAGCAGCCCCCTTCTTGTAGGCCCGGAAGGTCGCGGTGACGTTGCACCCCACGGCGTTGGTGGAGAGATAAAAAACGTTGCCGTATCCCCCCGTAGCCAGAACGACCGCGTCCCCCGCGTAGGACCGGACCTCTCCGTTCACCAAATCCCGCACGACAATGCCCTTGGCCGCCCCGTCCACTAGGACCAGCTCAAGCATCTCCGTGCGGGGAAACATCTTCACCGTGCCCAAACCAATCTGCCTTGACAAAGCCTGGTAAGCGCCGAGCAACAATTGCTGCCCCGTCTGCCCCCGGGCGTAAAAGGTCCGCTGCAACTGCGAACCCCCAAACGAGCGAGTGTCCAGCAGACCGCCGTACTCGCGCGCGAACGGAACACCCTGCGCGACGCACTGGTCGATAATCTGCACGCTCACTTGCGCCAGCCGGTAAACATTCGCCTCGCGCGCGCGAAAATCCCCACCCTTGATCGTATCGTAAAACAGCCGATGCACCGAATCGCCGTCATTGCGATAATTCTTCGCGGCGTTGATCCCTCCCTGGGCGGCGATGGAATGAGCACGGCGCGGGCTGTCCTGGAAACAGAAGCAGGCCACCTGGTAGCCCAACTCCGCCAGCGTCGCCGCGGCCGACGCGCCGGCCAAACCGCTCCCCACCACCAGCACATCAAATCTCCGCTTGTTCGCCGGATTCACCAGCTTCATCTCGAACTTGTGCCGTTCCCATTTCTGAGCCAACGGTCCGGAAGGAATCTTGGAGTCCAGTTTCATCGGTCGGAACCGTTCATCGCACCCAGCCCAACATCACCCCCAAGGGTACCGCCGCATAACCGGCAAAGAGCGCCCCCCCAGCCACCAAAGCCAGCCGGTCCAATACCGGGCTCCACGCGCGATTCTTGAAGCCCAAAGATTGAAACGCCGCGCGCAATCCATGACTCAAATGAAGGCAAAGCAATCCCACCGCCACAATATAGAAGAGCGAGACCATCGGTTTTGAAAATCCCCTCTTCACCATCTGATGCACATCATGCCGCTGCTGAGCATCCATCAATCCATCAAAATCATGCCCGGTGAAATTCACCGCCTGCACCCGCACCGTGAAATGAAGCAAATGATACATGAGAAATGCCGCAACAATCAAACCGCTCATGAACATCGTCCGCGAAGCGTAACTCGCCGCCGTCGGAGCCCGATTCCCGTCATAAGCCACCGGTCGAGCGGCCCGGTTCTGCGACGTCAACGATACCGCCGCCCACACATGCACCCCAAGCGCCACCAGCAATCCCAGCCGCGCCATCCACAACAACTCCGGCGAGCTGTGCAGGAAGTGCGCGTAACGATTGATCGAGTCCGGACCCAGGAACACTTGCAAATTTCCCAGCATGTGCCCGACCGCAAAAAGGAATAGAGCGGCACCGGTCAGGGCCATGAGCATTTTTCGACCCAGAGTGGAACGAAAAAGTTGAGAGAACAGGTTCATCGGGCGCCCTCAGCCTGGAGCCAGGGCCAACGAGAAGTAATCTAGGAGCTCCATGGATACATCGTCAACGGGCCGGGAAAAGTATAAGCCTCACTTCCCCGCCCGTTATCGCCACTTATCCGCACCCCTCAAAAAAATGGGCCGGGCCGCATGCCACCATGCGCCCGGCCTTGACCGATTCCTCCGCACCTTCAAGGTGCTCCCTCAATGCAACAGATCGCTCAGCCCACCTTGATTTCAACGCTCTTTGGCTTGGCAACCTCGTGCTTGGGCAGCCTCACTTCCAAAACCCCATCTTTGAAGGCCGCCTCAATCCGGTCGCCGTCCGCATCTTCCGGCACGCCAAACCGGCGCACAAATGAGCCATAGGACCGCTCCACGCGATGGTAACGCTTGTTCTTCTCCTCCTTCTCCAGTTTGCGCTCCCCATGGATGGTCAAAACTCCCGCATCCACACGCACATGCACATCGTCCTTCTTCACATCCGACAACTCGGCGCGGATCACATACGCCCCATCATCTTCCGTGATGTCCACAGCCGGTGCCCACTCTGCCACGGTCATGTTCTCCCGGCCACCATCTCCGCGTCCGGACGCCGGAGAAAGGTAAGAGCTCAGTCGCGCATGCAGATCATCCAATTCTCGAAACGGATTCCATCGAGCCACATTATTCATAATTCCAGATCTCTTTCCATGGCGCTGTAAGCGAATCATTGGTTTTCAAACTCCGGCCAGCCAACGCCATTCACCGACCTTTGTTTTCCGCAATCTCGAATCCCAAGATCCGAGCCTAACCCATCTCCCATCAGTTTTTATTCCAGCTAGATGGCACGGTTAACCTTGTATCTAAGATATTGTTGAACAATTATTTGCATTTAAGAGCGCCCACAAACGCTCTCGCGTCAATGTGCAACAGTGTCTCTATTTAGAGACACAACGACTCTTGTTAAAAATCAAATAGCCAAACTCTATTCGAGTAATAATGTCTCAACATGAAGCTGAACTCGTGCCTGGCGAAGCAAGCTCTAGGAAATCAAACGTCGATGATGGGGCCCGATCCAGGACCGTCCGAGTCCCTCGTTGGCCTCCCTGTCTGTCGGGGATTTCTCGGCAACCCTTGATGAAATCTTACCCTCGTCTTCCAAGGCCATCTCAAGACCTTGACAAACATCCCCACACATCCAATCACGATCGCCCCCCAGCAAGCCGCCCCAAACGAATCCACTTCGAATCGCGGCTGCAAGAACCTTGAAACCAACATCAACAGGCCCGCGTTGATGACGATCATAAACAAACCCAGCGTGACCACGAGCAGCGGTAAGGAAAGGAAGAAGAGAAGCGGGCGCAAAAACGCATGCAGCGTGGCGAGCATCAACGCGGCCAAGGCCAGGTCCGTGAATTCTTCCCACTTTAACCCGGGGACAATCGAACCTGCCACCAACACTCCCAGGCCCTGCTGCATCCAGCGCCAACAGAACTCGCGCACGCGGCTCTCCGTTGACTTCCGTTCCATTCCTTCTGCGGGCGGCTTCATCTCCATCGTCTCTCGCGGTCAGCACCTTTGATGCCCTGGACCCACCTCCAGCCAACACGCTTCACCCTCCGCCTCCAACCGCACCCCACCCGCGCTCGCCGGAATCAAAACCCAGCGACCCGCCCCCATCCGTCCGTCGAATCCATCCGCACTCACCCGCAGCCAGCCTTCGACGACTCCCACAGCCCGCGCCGAACCCGATGGAGCCCACGGAATCTCCACGGAAGCCCCGCACCTCGATTCATTCACCCGGAACATTTCGCACTCGGCAAGCGTTCGCCGCCGCAGACCACCCGCACCCGGATCACTCCAGTCTTCAGCCACCAACCGCGGGCGCAAATCATGCACGTCGATCGAGGCCAATCCCTCGTTCAAATGCAAGGCACGCGGACGCCCATCCACTCCCACTCGATCCCAATCGTAAAGCCGGTAGGTCGTGTCGGAGTTCTCCTGCACCTCGAAAATCAACACCCCGGCGCCCGGAGCGTGCAGCCGTCCGCTCGGCAAAAACAATGCATCCCCGGCTCTCACCGCAATCTGGTGCAGATGACGCGCAAAGCCCGGTTTCCCCGCATCCCGAGCCAACTCCTCCACTTCAACGTGCCGTTCCAGCCCAGCCCATAAACACGCATCCGCCGCCGCGCGCGTGACATACCATAACTCGGTCTTCGGTTCCCCACCAAAACGGCGGGCCTTCTCGGGAGAGGGATGGACCTGCAGGGAAAGGGTTTGGGCGCAATCAAGGCATTTGATGAGCCACGGAAATCGCTCCAATCCGGCAGAAGCGTCAAAATGCGGAAGCAACAAACCCAGCAGGTCTTCGCGCCGATGCTCCATGAACCAGCGAAGAGAGGCCCCCTTGAACTCGCCCTCCGCGACCACCGACTCTGCCCCGGCTCGATCCGCCACCTCCCAAGTTTCACCCACGGGCTTCCCGTGCACTCCGGGCTTCTGATAGAGCTCTTGCAGCCGGTGACCTCCCCAGGGTCGTTCAAAGGGCAAGGGCTCGAAAACGAGCGGGGGCAAATGGGCCACGGCAAATCCAGCTTCAAACCGCCGGAGCCTTGGCCGGCGTCCCTGAGGCTCCCCCTTTCCGCTCCTCGAAGGGACCGAAAGAACGAAACTTTCGATATCGCTGCTTGAGCCGCTCCGCTCCCG
>Ga0194132_10011587_pt1 | contig 11305 bp, 11 predicted proteins | sample TA2KigOf80mmetaG_FD_148612 | JGI IMG/M metagenome (GOLD analysis project Ga0194132, IMG submission 148612) | Freshwater microbial communities from Lake Tanganyika, Tanzania - TA2015054 Kigoma Offshore 80m | ecosystem: Environmental > Aquatic > Freshwater > Lake | place: Tanzania: Lake... | reverse complement strand
ACTGATGATCATCGACATGTTCGCCATACTGCACGCGACGCGGCATGACGATGGGAACCTTCCCGGCCTGCAACAGATGGAACAATGTCCCAGCTCCGCCATGAGCGATCACTAATTCCGCCTGCCGAAGCGCTCCCACGAACTCGTCCATCGCCAGAAAGTCCCGCTGCTCGCAGTGACGAGCCTGAAAACCTCCTGCATGGCCGCACTGTATTAGAACCGGCGCATGGTTGAATACGCCCTCGCCGATCAGGCGATCGACCGCTTCCAGCAGTCGCGAGAACGGCTGGGTCGCGTTTCCAACCGTGACCAACACCACGGACAATCCTTTCACGGCCTTACGCCCGGCAGGCAGCGTGGCCGCGCATGCCAGACCCCTCGGAACGGCGCTGGTCAGACCAGCGGCCCTCCGCACACGCCTTTCGGAAAAAAGGGCGCCAGCGGATGCCATTGATAAAAAAACCGGTCCGCCAACCGGTACATGATGCGGCCCGTGAGAGACGGCGTCCGCACACGGGTGAATGTTTCGACGAACAGCGTCGGAATGCCAAGCAGCTTCCCGATCAGCGCGAACGGAACAACCGGTCCAGCGCCAGTGCTCACAATCAGCTGCGGGCGGTATCGCCGTAGCAGCCGCCACGCCTCCCATAGATTGACCACAAACAACCAGTCCCGCTCGGAATGGCGGATGAAATGCGTACGCCCCTGCATATCCTCCGGCAGCAGCACCCGATCGTTCAACACATAAAAGTGTTCATAGTGCTCGTATACGGGTTTCAGTGTGCGCACCTCCGTGAGGTGACCTCCGCAGGAGGAGACGATGCAGATGGTGGGCACGACGTTACCCATTACAATCCACCCGACGCACCGGCCAGCAGGCGATAGTACTCCAGCATCGCTCGGGCCACCGCGGGCCAGGAGAATTCCCGGCTCATCCACTCCCGTCCGCGCGCGCCCATCTCAGCAAGCGGCATGATCGCCATCCGTTCAAGCGCCTTCGCCAGCGTCTCAGAGTCGTTGTCGACCCACAATCCGCACTGCATCTCTTCGACCCGCTTCCAGGGTGTATGGGTACTGGCGATCACCGGCACGCCGTGCGCCAGGGCTTCGGCCACCACAAGCCCGAAATTCTCCGTGAAAGACGGCAGGACCAGGATATCCGCCTCCGCGACAAGCACCGTTTTTTGTTGGTTCCCCACATGTCCCACGAATCGGACCTGCCCTGCCACGCCCTTCTCCACGGCGCACGCTTTGAGCGAGCTTTCATAGCTTGAACGACCCGAGCCTGCGATGACAAGCGACCATCCCCGGTTCAGACGCCCTTGAACCATCCGGCATGCCTCAATCAAGTTTTCCACGCCCTTTTTGGGATCCAGTCGGCCGACGAACAGCAGCCGCAACTGACCGCCGGATGACATTCGAGGCACCAGCGCGGGAATGTCCACACCGTTGGGAATCACCGCCGTTTTCAAGCCTGGCAATTTTGAGGCACTTTCCTCTCCCTCCTCCTTCGACGTGACATGGAGAACTGTTCGTCCCGCGACAACGACCCGACAGAGACGATCCCAGAGAGCCTTTAGCCAAACACGACGCGACCCTGGCCATCGTTGCAACGCACCGCGCGGCGACCACACCACCGGCTTTCCGAACAATCGAGCCAAAAACAGCGTCGGGATCGTTGTAAACGAATACACGCCCGTCAGATGAATCACGTCAGCCCACTGGACCATTGGACCCAGCCTGCGCAAAAGCTCCCAAGAGAATTCCTTGCCGGAGGTTTTGGCGCAATAGTACACGTCGTACCCTAGAGGCATTCGTTCCGGCACCGCACCAACATAGAGACGATCCTTCGTGCCCGGGCCAGAACTATCAGTTGTCAGGACACGTACCTGCAAGTCGGCATTGCGAGACAGCTCATTGCACAGACCATAAACAGATTGGATCGTCCCGCCAAAATATGTGGCGGGGTAGAATGTCGGAACAATGTGGAGAATACGCAACACGAAATTAAACACCCTCGGGAACCACGCTCGCCCTGTCTGTCACAAGACTCCGCTCAATCGGAGCTAACTACCGCTTCACAAAAACGTAATAGTCTGGCCAATTCCAGAGGTTTTCATTGACGATAATCCCCTGACCTCGCTGCTCTTTCGAAAGGCTCCAAATCATCCAGTATTTGACCAATGTCTTTGCATTGACACTCGGGATGGCAAACAAACTTTCCGTGTGGAAGACCAGGTCGAAGTCCTTGCGTAGAGCGTCAAGATAACTCCCGTCGAAATCGGTCGTACTGTGTGGAGAAACCACCAGATAGTCGCCCCTATAGAGATCCGGCAACGGCCCCGGCTGAAAAACCGAAAACGGCCACTGAGGGTTGGCAAAATGGTACCGACTGTTCAGCCGCTCGATATCCTCATCCTGGTCAAACGGCGATCGGTGACCGATGAAGAGACCGGGATCCATGGCCTCCAGTCTCGACTTGAGATCGAACTTATCAATCGGGAGGCCTTTGAAGCGAAGAAACTCACCAACAATAAAATACACGCCCCGCCCGGTGCCCCGGTCAACGCCGTCGAAAAAGATCGCGAGGCGTTCGCCTGAATAGCGCCGGTTGATGTCCTGGACAAGAAAATCCATCGTCCGATTAAAGTTGACCGGCAGGTATTTGTTATAAGCGAGATAATGAAGACTGGCCGGCACAGTATTTCCCATCATGACCAAAGCTACAGTAACGATTGCTGCTTTCCAGCGCCACTGTCTCAATCGCTCTCTCGTCAGAAAATAAAATATCGGCGGCAACGCGAAGAGGTACACCGGAAGAAGATAATAAGGCCCGTACATATTTAAAATAAAATACCCCCCCGCATACGCCGCGCCTGCTACCAGGAGGGGGTCATGAATAAAATGAGGCTGCTCTGACTTACGGACACCTACCGCGTAAACACGCCAGACTGCGAGCGGAAACAGCACCCACATGACGATTGGATCCGAAAACAGGCCATAGTTCAACAGATTTTTAATGACTCCCCCTACATTCCACACATGAGGAAGGTAGTTCGCGGTTGAGGACATGCGTGGGAGAATCAGCGTTGCATATAACACGATGTAGGCGAGGGCGCTGCTAGCAAGTAGACCATCTAGCAAACGTACGCACCAACTGCTTGTGCGCCAGGCAAGCACAAGGTGCACAATCGCAAATGCGCCGACTGCGAGAAAGGCGGTTTCTTTATAATAAAGTGTCGCATTCGCTGCGAGCAGTGACAGTACAAACCATCTGGGTTTTTGCTCATTCTGAAACGCCAGGAATGCCAAGAGAAACGCGCTCAAGTAAACCAGCACTTGCTTCTCGATATAGAGAAGCTTTGGAAATGTCAGCGCGAATCCAGGCGTGAGAAACACGAAGATTGGGATAACGTAGAGATAGGTTTTGTCCGACAAGGTCCGCATCAAAATCTCCACAAACATCCAACTAAATCCAAACAACAGCAGCGCGTTAAACAGAAAATAGGCCAGCGGATTAGTCGAGATCGAGGCGACAAGATTATACTCCTGCCCGGCAAGCGGGCTGAATCGACCCTGCGCGACTGAATCGAAGTAGGGGAAATCCTCTCCATACATCGGGAATAATTTTCCACTTTGCAGCGTTGGCAGGAATGCATACTCATCGCTCGGCCCAAGCTCAGCCCCCAGAACAAGCGCCATCGCATAGAGCGCTACCAGCATTGCAAAAACGAGCTTTGAGTACCGCAATGGCTGCGATGTCGGTCTCATGTTATCCGAGATGCGGGCGACGGTACGTAAAATTCGAAGTGAGGCGAAGACCGCAAATCAATGAATGCCGGTAACTCCATTTTCAGCCAATACCTTCTGGCTGGTAGAGCACGATACGGCTCCCAGAACTTTCAAATCGAAATGGAACATGAATCAGGGCCTGCAGTCTCTCGCGGACATTCGCTTGGTGTCCGGGAGGCACATACAACAGGATAAACCCTCCCCCCCCTGCGCCAAGCAGCTTGCCCCCAAGAGCCCCCCCCCGAAGCGCCTCTTCATATATGCCGTCAATAGTACTATTGCTTACTTTGTCCGACAGGCTCTTTTTATACATCCATCCTTCATGAAGTAACCGTCCGAAATCATCCAGCCCATCATGCTCGCGCACGAGGATTGAGATAGCCTCGTCAACCATTTCCTCCATGCGCGTTAACTCTTTAACCCGCCGAGTGAAGTTTGCGATTTTTGTCTTGGCGATATCGGACGACAAGCGGGAAATACCGGAAAAGAACAGCATTAGCGAGCCTTGAAGCATCTCGATGCGCGGCTTCGGAGCAATGATCGGCTCGATGATATGGGTCTGATTGACAAGAAATTTGATCCGATTGAGCCCTCCGTGAGCGACCGAGATCTGATCCTGCGATCCCACATTTTCCCTCATCACGTTCTGCTCTATATGCATAGCAAGATTCGCAAGATTATCTTTGGAAATATGTTTGCCTTCCAGTGCCATGATTGCATTAATCAACCCGACCGTGAAGGACGAGCTCGAACCAAGCCCTGATCGTGCCGGCAAATCACCATCATGGTGAATCTCGATCCCCCGGCTGCATTTGAACCACTCCAGCACCGCTTTGGCGGCTGGATGCTCTATCTCCGAGATGTCCTTGGTGTTTTCAATCTTAGAGTAGACAACTCGATATTTGTGCTCGAAGAACGGGGGAAGATACCGGCAACTGATGTAACAGTACTTGTCAATCGTCGTGGCCAACACGACACCCCCATGCTCCTTGTACCAAACCGGGTAATCTGTTCCACCGCCAAAAAATGAAACGCGGAATGGTGTTCGACTGATGATCATAATTTCCTAAGTCCGCGCATGATCCGACAAGAGTTTTCTCTTGAGCCTAATACGTGCCATCTCGTGGATATGCGCAACAACATCTTTTCCGAATTTTGTATCGATCAAATCAAGGTATCGTGGATTTGTGAAATACGCTGCGAACGCAGCGTCTCGAAATCGAAGCACCTCCGATGGACTGAGCACCTCTGTTGGCAACGGCGTACATTCATAACTGTGCTGCGAATACCCGATCCAGGAATCCGGCAATGGCCATTCCTTGTCCAGAGCCATGCGATACAGCGGCGAACCCGGATAAGCCATCGCAGAGTAAAAATTGGCAAATTCGCACTTGGCCTCAATGGCCAGGCTGAGCGTATCCCGCATGGAGTCGTGTGTATCGTCGGGCAGGCCAAAGATGTAGTTTCCAATCACATAAATCCCCGCGCTCTGGATTTTTCTAACGACGTCGAGAATTTCTGGCGTTCCGAAGCGTCCCTTTTCCACGCCGTCGCGCACGTGCTTGCTGCCCGACTCGATCCCCAACGCAAGCCAGCGAAAGCCGGCCCGCCTGAGCTTCTCCAGAAACTCATCCTTCACCGTGTCAACTCGAGCATAGGCCCAGATGTTCAGGTCATAGCCTCGTTCAATTATCCGGTCGCAAATCCCCAGCACGTGATTCCGATTCAGCACAAACATCTCGTCGACAAACTTGATATTTCGCACTCCGTACTTCGTCACCAACACCTCTATTTCCCGGATAACCGCATCCGGCGACCACATCCGATAAGAGGGCTTGCCAAACGGCGCATTGATGCAGCAAAACGAACACTTATAGGGACACCCCAGGCTGGTATGCAGTGAGGCATAGGGCATTCGTTCATGAATGTGATTGAAACAATGCCAATTGTGCGCCCGGTATTTGCCCATCGGCAGCAAGTCCCAGGCCACGCCGGGCATTTCCCGATCAAGATCATCCATGAGCTCGCCTGGTGGGTTGGACAGAATACAGCCATCATGCCTGTACCAAAGGCTTGGAATGCCTCGCAGGTTTTCCCCGCCAGCTTTTATGGCCAGAACTGCCTGGACAATGGTTTGCGGACCTTCCCGATCGCAGACATAGTCAATAGACTCTTCTTGCATGGTACGCTCCGGCAAAGCAGCCGGATGCGTGCCCGTCATCATGATTTTGCACTGCGGATTGCGTTCCTTCAATGCCCGGCAGATTTCTCCAGCTGCAGGCATATTTTGCGTGGAGGCTGACGGTTGGAACCCATACACGACTACAACGATTAATGCCGGCGTGAAATTGTCACAGACAGCGGTCGCAACAGCTTGAGGGGAGAGATTATGCGCTGGCGCATCAATGATCTCCACAGTGAGGCCACGGTTCCTGGCATAGGTCGCAAACAGACCTGCCATTGAAGGAGGCTCAATAGCCGAGAGGCTGTCGCCAAGCATCTGATAAACAGAAGAGCGGCTGCCCGGATTGATGAACAGAATGTCAATGGCCTGCGTCATGGTCGCTCCCTCATCGCCAGAAAAATACTTCTCGGAAGAACTGAAAATAGTAGGCGGCTCCCCATTTCAATACTTGTAGCTTGCGCTCCCCGCCAATCCGTGGTGGTTCATCCCCAGGCATCTCAGTGCATTTGAGTTTCCGCTTAGCGGCCCGTACAGAGAGAAGGGGCTCCCAGCTAATTTGAGTTCGAAACAGCTTTTCGGCCAGCTTGAACCCCTCCTCTTTGTGGAGCTCGAGGTCGAAAACGATCTGTTTCCGATAGGCCCGGTAGATCACCATGACGTCCGTGTAGCGGCCGCCATGAAGGCAGTTGACGGTGCGTGTAAACAACCAGTTGCCGAATCCGGTTACAACATCATCGTCCTCGCTCTTTGCACCTGCAGCATAACGAGAGGCAATTACCATGTCATAGCCTTCCCGCATTTTGTCAATCAGTGCAGGAATCAATTCCGGTATGGAATTGCCATCCGGGCTAAAAGTAATGACTACGTCGCCGATAGCAAGGGGCATCACTTCAGTGTAAGCGTGACGGAATCCGATCCTTTGCTGTACATAGACCTGATACCCGTTCGCCCGCGCCCATTCGACCGTTCCGTCCGTTGAGCCACCATCGACGACAATGATCTGATCAAGCCAGTTCCGCTTGATTCGCGGCATGATGGCTTTCATGCCATTAATCTCATTGAGCGTCATGACAAGCAGCGTCACTTTCACGATTGCTCCTTGTCCGTATTTTTTACCTCGCACGTCCAGGCATGAGTGCGCAACGGCCGCTTGACCGCAATTCTCAGCAGCACAAGCACTGTCAAAACCAGCGATGCAAGAAGAAGGTCCTGCATAAACCCAAGGGTGTCCCCTGACAGCACAAGGCTGCCGATGGAATGTCCGACAGAGGCAATGACAATACTTAGCGGAAGAATTGCAAGTACTGTTGTGATGACATAGCTCCGAAAACTCACTGGCGTCAATCCAAAACAATAACTTGACAGACCAAAGGGAAAAACAGGATTCATACGCCCGAACGCCACGGTTTTCCATTCCTTGCATTCGATTTCATGTCTGAACCACTGCCCTGCAGCATAAATCAATCGGGCGTGGAAATACCTGACGGAGATATGCCGCGCGATGAGAAAGGCCAGCGCCGCACCCATGCTGGCTCCCAGTACAGCGATCAGGCCGCCTTCGTAGGGTCCCCAGATCAATCCCGCTCCCAGATTGAGTGGCAGTGTCGGGATCAAGCACACAACCGAGAGGGCATAGACGGCAAGGAAAATAAGCGGGGCCTGCAGGGGATGTGCTTGAAGAAACTCCACAATCCTGTCAGGCGTCAAATCGCCATGCTACCTGAGCGCATGGAGACCACCCGAGAACACCATCAGAAGCAGCACGAGCAGAAACCACTTATGCCGGACGACATTACGAACAACGCTGAACAGCCAACCGACCTTGCCTGACGGACGGCCCTGCTGTTCATGAGACACGGCAGCCGACAGGTCTGCATCATCCAGCAACAGAGGCTATCCTTAATGGATACCGGCCGTCTGATTGTCACCGGCTAGCCCGTCCGGCTCCGGATGAAGTAACTCATGCAAACACATGGTGTCCCTCTCTGCCCGCATCGGATTCGCTGTGACTGGCACCCCGGACCTTTCCTGGTCGCTTGCGTTACCCACGGCGAAGCCAATGAAGCAGAGCCACCTGCGTGGCTGGATGTTCGATATTCCCCGAAACCACCAATTGGTCAATTTCGTTCGGATCGAACAGGCGAAACTCGATGTGCCCTAACTCGTCCGCAGGAAAAGGCCGGGTAATGGAGCAACGCCTGGCCACGAACAGATGCACACGTGCAGCTAGAACGCCGGGCTCAGGTGCCAGATATCCCAGTGATTCCAGCCCGCCGTCATCGCATCTTAGCCCCGTTTCCTCTTCAAGCTCTCTCAAGGCTGATCCCTCCTCAGACTCGCCCGGCTCCACAAATCCTCTAGGTACTTCCCAGCCGGAAGTTTGAATGGCATGTCTGTAAATGCGTAGCAACCCGATTTTTCCTTCCATGACCGGCAGGACTGCCACGCCTGTGACCAGGTTACCTGTTCTGACTTTCGGCGCAACAACCAGATAGTCACGCACGATCTTTCCACTCAGACATTCCACGTCGTCCAGATACACCTCGAACCGGTTGTTCTCGAAGACCTGTCGCCTTTCGCGAAGGCAACACCCATCTTTTTTCCGTTGTCGGCTGTTTTCATGCCGTTCCGGTTGCTGCCACATAGCGATCGACAAGCAACTCGGCAAAGGCCAAGGAACTGGTGAACGCCGGCGAAATGGCGTTCAACACGTGCAGGGACCGTGGAGCGGCCTCAATGACAAAATCCATCTCCAGCTTGCTCGTCCGCACATTGACAAGTTGCGGACGGATGCCGACCTTCTCGGCACGCACGAGATCGTGCTCGTGAATCTCCGGCACAAGCCGGCGTACGGATTCCACAAACTGCGCCTTACGGTATTTTGAAATCTCGCAATGGACCAAGCCCCGAAAGTTCCCCTCGTTGCCGATATACAGACGGCCAAGCCGCCACCCGACTCTCGCGGCCTCCCCCACTCGCAGACCCTTCATCAGACCGTAATTTTCCCTGCCCAGAGCTGGAATGGCTGTTGGACCGGCATAGACTTCTCCGCTGATGACACGCGTCAGATGCACCCCCAAAAACGGCACGGTCATGTCCGGTACGGGGTAAATGTTGCTTCGCACTAACTCCCGCCTGTCATCGCGCAATTTGTAATAGAGCCCCTTGAACGGCACCAGCGCGTACCCGTTACCGACACCAAAAAGCTTTGCAATCCTATCCGCATGAGCCCCGGCACAGTTAAAAATATACCTGGCCTCGTATCGCGCGACCGGAGTGGTCAGACACCGGCCCTCCTCCAACACGTCGGTCACAGGCTCATTGAAACGCAGCTGCACACCGGCTTGAACTAGCAGCGCTTGCAGCTGGTTCAACACGGCCCGACTGTCGATGACCGCGGTATCGGGGCTCCATATCCCAGTCCGAAATGGCGCCGCGTGCGGCTCAATGTTCCGTATGCCCCGTTCATCCAGCCGTTCTGCACGAATCCCGTTGGCGCGGGCATTTTCCAGCAAGCGCTCAATAGTCGGGAGATCCCGCTCGCCGGTTGCAATAATCACCTTGCCGGATCGCCGATAGGGAATGCCGTGCTCATCCGCAAACGCCATCATGCGGGCAGCCCCCCTCGAACACACCCTGGCTTTGAGCGTATCCGATCCATAGTAGATGCCTGAATGGAGCACCCCGCTGTTACGTCCGCTGGCATGCCGTCCTGGTTCCGGCTCCTTTTCCAGCACGGCCACACGACTGCCTGGAAACCGCCGCATCAATTCGTGAGCTGTCGTTAACCCGACAACTCCAGCGCCGATGATGACAAAATCAAATACCGGCACAGCAGCAAACCATCGAATCACACGTTCCCATATCGCGTATTGCGGATCATCGTATAGCCCTTGATCAACTCCTGAATACCAAAGTTAAGAGGGTACGCCGTCTTGAAACCGGTCGCCTCGATCTTGGCATTGGACACGATGTAATTTCGCTGATCCGGATCCTTGCCGACCGGAGACTCCAGGAAGACGAAGCCGGGCACATGCTTCTGGATAGCCTGACATAACTCTTTTTTCGACACATTGGCATCCGATAAACCGACGTTGTAGATCTGGCTCTTCATCCTGTTGTAGTTGCCAATGGCGTGGAGGAACGCCCGCGCCACATCTCGGATGTGCAGATAATTACGCTTGAATTCACTCTCAAAAAGAACGACGAATCGGTCGGTGACTGCCCGGAAAGTGAAATCGTTCACCAGTAGATCAAGACGCATCCGCGGCGACATGCCGAAGACCGTCGCCAAACGGAAACTGATTGCGTTCGGATGTTGCATTAGCGCCGTTTCTATTTCAGCTTTTTCAATCGCATATCGAGAGATCGGCCGCAGGGGGGAAGCCTCCGTACAATAATTATTTTTGTCCCCGGTTCCATAGGCGCTGTTGGTGGTCGGCATGAGAACGATTTGCTCTCTGCCGATTAATCTGAGCATCATGAGCATAGCATCGTGGTTGATCGTCGTTGCGCCGATCGGATCCCGGTTGCAGAGCGGGGCACCCACCAACGCAGCAAGCGGGATGACGATATCCGCGCGTTTGAGCAGCGGTCTCATGGTTTCTTCGACACGAACATCCCCTCGCACCACCTCAAAGTTCGGATGATGGCAGACATGCGCCAGACTGTTCTGGCCGTACATGAAACTATCCAGCACAGTGACATGATTTCCGGCCGCCAGCAACTCCGGCACCATCACGGAGCCAAGATAGCCGGCTCCGCCTGTCACGAGAATCGTTTGGCTCATATGTATATACGCTCCTGTCGAAATTACGCGACCTGGCCCCTGCCTTTATGGACGGGTAAGCACGGCAGCCGCCCGTTGATAATCCTCCGGGACACCGATGTCGATGAACGTCCCGTCGACTTCCATGCCGAACAAACGCCTCCCGGCCGCTAAGGAAGAAGGAAGCAGCTCGTCCTCCAGAGAAACTCTGTCGCCCGAGAAAAATCCGAGATCTTGCAAGGCGCGCGGATGCACCCAATACACGCCGCCGTTTGCCAGACGCACGCCCTGCACATGCCCGGATTGCATCGACATAATCCGCCCCTCCCCCGACACGTCAAGCCCCATGTACCGCCCAGGCTCATTGGTCCGGAACAGGGAAAAACACCAATCGGTGTCATGCGCATGCGCATAGGCAGTGAGCGCGCTCAAGTTGACCTCAAAATACGTGTCCCCATTCAAGAGTAAGAATGGTCTGTCTTTGCCGGCCTTCTCCAGGGCAAGCAACACCCCTCCGCCGGTCCCCAGTGGCTGCTCCTCAATGGCATAATCCAACGTCA
>Ga0194132_10011585_pt1 | contig 11307 bp, 11 predicted proteins | sample TA2KigOf80mmetaG_FD_148612 | JGI IMG/M metagenome (GOLD analysis project Ga0194132, IMG submission 148612) | Freshwater microbial communities from Lake Tanganyika, Tanzania - TA2015054 Kigoma Offshore 80m | ecosystem: Environmental > Aquatic > Freshwater > Lake | place: Tanzania: Lake... | reverse complement strand
GGTTGGGCTTACTGGGTCTGCATTGATACCGTGGCCGTTGCCGCATGACGACGGCGTCGGACCGTTCGGCCGGCTCCTGGACGGCATCTATCCCTGGCCGTTCTGGTTTCCGCTGCCAGCGTGGGCCGGCGCCGGCGGCAACTGGGAAACCGGCCTCGCGACCGGAGTCATCGGGGCACTCGTCGGCACGTTTCTCGTCCGTTCGATCGGCTTCGTCTTCAACGTGGGCCGAGGCAAGGAAGGCATCGGCATGGGGGACGCCGATTTGATGATGATGGTCGGCGCTTTCGTGGGCTGGCAAATCGTCGTCGTCGGTTTTTTTCTCAGCACCATTCCGGGCCTTTTCATTGGTATCATTCAATGGGTCGCCAAGAATGATGGTTCACTGCCCTATGGACCGTCGCTGTCCATCAGCGTCATGGCAACGCTGCTCGCCTGGGCACCGCTCGGCGCTTCGTTGCGGCCAGCATTGTTCAGCACCGCCCTGATTCTCGCCAGCTTGATCGTCGGCGCCTTCATGCTGCTTTTCATGAGCTTCGCCATGCGAATCCTGCGAAGGCCCGAAGACGACGAATCCGATGAGCCCGAGGAACCGCTCCCGTGAAATCGATAGTCATTGTTGATTACGGCATGGCCAATTTGCGCAGCGTGCAAAAGGCATTCGAGAAGGTCGGCGCCGCAGCGATCATCAGCGCCGATCCGAATCGCATCCTCGAGACCGACAAGGTCGTGTTGCCCGGCGTCGGCGCCTTTCGTGATGCCATCGCCCGGCTGCGCGAGGCTAACTTCGTCGACCCGATCAAGGAACATATTCAGCGCGGCAAGCCGTTTCTGGGCATCTGCCTCGGCCTGCAACTGCTCTTTACGACGAGCTATGAAGAAGGTGTCTATACGGGGCTTGATATTTTTCCCGGGGAGATTGTTCGCTTTGAGAACGTGCCTGGATTGAAGGTCCCGCACATGGGCTGGAACGAATTGATGATCCGTCGTCCGGCGCCGATTTTTCACGAATTGCCTCCTTCGCCGTCGGTTTATTTCGTTCACTCGTATTACGTGAAGCCGAAGGACGCCAGCATTATCGCGGCCGAGACGGACTACCCGACGCCGTTCACCTCGGTGATCTGGAAGGACAACGTCGTGGCCACGCAGTTTCATCCGGAAAAAAGCCAGCGCGTCGGCCTGTCGATGCTGCGGCAATTCGCGCGATGGATGTGATTAGCAGAGAAGCCCCGGGGTGAGCGCAGCGAACCCCGGGGATGGCCGGCATGATCCCCGGGGTTCGCTGCGCTCACCCCAGGGCTTCGTGGCATGACATGCAAATCTACCCCGCGATCGATCTGCGTGACGGCAAGTGCGTTCGCCTCAAGCAAGGCGACTACGCCCAGGAAACGGTGTTCGGCGACGATCCGGCCGCGATGGCACAGCGCTGGGTCGATGACGGCGCGACGTATTTACACCTCGTTGACCTCGACGGCGCGAAGGAAGGCCGGCCTGTCAACGGCAAGAGTGTGCGAGCAATCGTGCAAGCCGCGAGCGTGCCCTGCCAGCTCGGCGGCGGATTGCGGGCCGAGGACGACATCAAGCAAGCACTCTCGTGGGGCGTTATTCGCGTGATCGTCGGCACCAAGGCGCTTCAGTCGCCCGAATGGTTCGCCAAAATGGCGGAACGCTTTCCGGGCCGCATTGTTCTCGGCATCGACGCCAAGGCAGGCAAGGTCGCGACCCAGGGCTGGCTCGATGTCTCTGAGATCAGTGCGCTGGACCTGGCTCGCCGCTGCGCCCATCCGCCGCTGTCGGCGATCATCTATACCGACATCAGCCGCGACGGCATGATGCAGGGCGCCAACGTCGCCGCCATGGCTGAGATGGCGTCGGCGGTGCCGATTCCGGTGATCGCGTCCGGCGGTGTGACGACGCTCGACGACGTGAAAGCGTTGGCGACGGCCGGGCTTGCGGGCTGCATCATCGGTCGCGCTCTGTACGAAGGACAATTAAATCTGCGCGAAGTTGTTGCGGCGGTTTCGAGTAAATAAGATGATTCGAAAATACCACGTTTAGCCGCGGTTCGAAGAACCGCGCGGGTCTGAGATACGCGGCTGAACAATGGCTGGCCCTCAGTCGTACTCTCCGGAGCAACTATGGCACATCAAGTGGATGACATTCGCACCGTGGCACTCGTGGGGCATGAAGTCACGGGAAAGACCTCGCTGGCCGATGCCCTGCTCTTCAAGGCGAAGGCCAACGATCGCCGCGGCAGCCCCGATGACGGATCGAGCATCTCTGATTTCGACGAGGAGGAAAAGAAACACAAATACTCGATCGACTCGGCCGTGCTGCATCTGGATTATCAAGGCAAGCGCGTCTACCTGATCGACACTCCCGGAAAACCCGACTTCGTCGGCCAGGCGCTGGGCGGACTCAACGCAGTCGATACCGCGATCATCGTGATCGGCGCGACCGCCGGCATTCAGGTCAACACCCGCCGCATGTTTAACGAATCGGGCAAACGCGGCCTGGCGCGAATGATCGTCATCAACAAGCTCGACGCCGAGAACATTCACTTCGATCAACTGCTGAGCAACATTCGCGAGACGTTCGGCAAGGCTTGCGTACTCTTCAACGCCCCGCTTAACGTCGGCCCGGGATTTTCCGGGGTTGTCAGCGTGCTCAGTCCTCCCGCCTCGCCGCCCGCCGGCTGCACCATTGATCTTGCAGCCCAACGGTCGCAGCTCATCGATAGCATCGTCGAGATCGACGAAGCGCTCATGGGCAAATACCTCGATCAAGGCGACCTCTCTGCGGACGAACTTGCCGCCGCCCTGCCAGCGGCCCTGGCGGCGGGAAGCGTCATCCCTATTCTCTGCACGGCGTCCAAGAAAGACAAAGACCTGGGCCTGCAGGAGTTGCTCGACGCGATCGTCAAATTCACACCGTCGCCCAAGACCGCCGCGAAGCGGAAAGGGACGAAGGCCGGCGCCGAAGTCGTGATTGAACCGAGCGAGACCGGCGAGTTTGTCGGCCGCGTGTTTAAGACGATCTCCGACAAGTTTGTGGGCACGCTTAGTTATTTCCGCGTTCTCTCCGGCAAGATCACGCCGGAACAGCCGTTGATCAGTTTGCGCACAGGCCGAGGCGGGCGGTCCAGCGGTCTCCTGTTGCCGCAGGGTAAGACCACCAAGCCGATTCCCGAGGCGATTCCTGGCGACATCATCGCCGTTGCCAAAGTCGAGGATCTTCATATCGGCGACACGGTCGCGCTCAATGCAAACGCTCCGAAGCTTCCGCTCCCCATTTATCCGTCGCCGATGTACGGTCTCGCCGTCGAGCCGAAAGCGCGCGGCGATGAGCAAAAAATCTCCGGCAGCTTGAACAAGATCGCCGACGAAGATCCGACCTTCAAAGTGACGCGCGACACGCAGACGAAAGAACTCGTTATCACGGGCACCAGCCAGATTCACCTCGACATCGTGCAAAAGCGTCTCAAGGCGCGCTACGACCTGGAGATCATCACGCATGAGCCGAAGATTGCCTACCGCGAAACCTTGACCTCGACCGCCGACTCCGAGTATCAGCACAAAAAGCAATCGGGCGGTCGCGGACAGTACGGCAAGGTGCATTTCCGCGTCTACCCGCTCAAGGACCTTGGCATTAAAACGGAAGCCGACTTGCTCGAAAAATTCGCTAACAAGTCTCGCTTTGAGAAAATGCGCTCGGCTCATTACGATCCTGAGTACAACTTTGCCTTCATCGACCACATCGTCGGCGGCTCGGTGCCCAACAACTTCATCCCGGCCGTCGAGAAGGGCTGCAAGGAAGTGCTCGACCAAGGCGCATTGGCCGGCTATCGCATGCAAGATGTCGCCGTCGAACTCTACTTCGGCAAGTATCACGACGTGGACAGTTCGGAAGCCGCATTCAAGACGGCCGCCCGCATGTGCTTCAAGAAGGCGTTCCGCGAAGCCCGGCCGGTTCTCCTTGAGCCGATCGTCCACGTCGAGGTGACGCTACCGTCGAAATACACCGGCGACATCTTGAAGGACCTCAACGGAAAACGAGCACGGGTCGAGGACCAAGACAGCCTGCCCGGCGATCTGGCGGTCATCAAAGCGATCGCGCCCTTGGCGGAAATGATGCGCTACGCCGCCCAACTCGGCAGCATCACGCAGGGCCAGGGAAGCTACACCATGGAGTTCAGCCACTACGACATCGTGCCTGGTAATGTCCAACAGCAAATCGTCAGCAAGGCGACGCTGGCGAAGGACGAAGAAGAGTAAGCGCGGGAGAAGCCCAGGGGTGAGCGCGGCTCACCCCTGGGCTTGTTCCACCCAGGCGAAAATCGTCTCCGCGACCTGCTGCGGCGATTGGCTGGACGTGTCAATTGCGAAGTCGGCGCATTCTTCGTAGAGTGGGGCACGCAACGCCAATAGTTCCTGAATCTCAGCGAGACCGCCCTGCGCCAGATTCGGACGTTTCTCGGCGCTGGACAGGTCCTTCTGGACGCGTTCCCAGAGCACGTCGGCCGGGGCTTGCAGCCAGACGACGAAGCCGCGTTTGAGCAGTGCGCGGTTCTCGTCACGCAGGATGACGCCGCCGCCTGTGGCGATGACATGTTCGTCGTAGTCGCTCAGTTCTTGCAAGAGCTTCGATTCCTTGTCGCGAAAACCCTTTTCGACTTCCTCGTCGAAGATTTGGCGAATTGTCTTGCCGTGCCGCGCTTGCAGGAACTCGTCGGCGTCGATCCACGACCAGCCGAGGCGATCGGCGAGAATCCGAGCGACAGTGCTCTTGCCCGTGCCGCGGTAGCCGATCAGGTAGATGATCGGGCTGGGCTTGGTTGGCACCGGCGGCGGAGCGGATTCGGCGATGTTCGTCGGCATCTTTGGCCGTTCCAGCGTGGCGGGCCGCAACGTCGATGGCTTGGCTTCCTCATGCACCGTGCGGACCGGCGAGAGCGCTTGCCGAACGACGCTCGTCATCAACTCAAGGGGCGCAGGCTGCCCCGTGAACAGCTCGAACTGCAGCGCCGCTTGCCGCACGAACATGTCGACACCGGTGAGGACCTGGCAGCCTCGCGCTTGCGCTTCGCGAATCAGCTTCGTTGTCTCCGGCGTGTAAATCGTGTCGAACACGAACAGACCGGCCTTGAGGAAGCTGTGGTGGATCGGCGATTCGTCGATGTTGGGATGCATACCGACAGAGGTGCAGTTGATGACCGTGTCGCAATCGACATTGTGCCGGGCGGTCCAATCGACGAACCGGCAGCCGACCTCCGTCGCCAGCTTCTCGCCGCGCTCGGCGGTACGATTCGTCAGCGTAATCGGGAGATTCAACTTCTTGAGCGCAAATGCAATCGCCCGCGCGACGCCGCCGGCGCCGACGATCAGCACGTTGCGTGATGCCAGCGGGACGGGCTTGCCATCGGGCCCGGCAGGCAGATGCGCTTGCAACGAATCGAGTGCGGCCTGAGCATCCGTGTTGACCGCGCGGTAGTCGGTTTCCGTCGCGATGAGCGTGTTGGCCGCACCCATTGCCGTCACCGACTCGTCCTTGTCCTGAGCAAGCTTGGCGGCCGCCTCCTTGTGAGGCAGCGTCACGCTGTAGCCCGACACGGGGATATTGCGCAAGCTCGTCAAGAACTGCTGCAACTCGCCGCGCGGCACGCGGAACGGCAGATACACTGCATTGATTCCCCGCTCCGCGAAGGCGGCGTTGTGGATCAGCGGGCTGTGGCTGTGGCTTACCGGATCACCGATGACACCGAATACCTTCGTCTCGGCATTGATGCTCTCGACGCGGTAGATTCTCTGAAGCTCTTGAAACGACAACATCCCAGGCGCGATCTGGCGTTCCTTGTTGAATGCGGCATAGGTGTATGGCATTCCGAGCAGCAGCCCGAGTACGCGGCTGCACGTGCCCAGGTCACCCATGCAAAACGCCACCGTCGGCTTCGCAGGGCTTTTCAATAAAGCAAGCAATCGCAGATTGTCGCTCGACTGCTGTGCCGTCACGACGATCTTGACGATGTCGGCGTCCTCGGCACACATCTGGGCGTGGATCTCTTCGAGGTTCTCCGGCACGCCCTCGAGGTTGTGGTAGCTCACGATCCGGCGGACCTTTCCAAAACGTGGAATCTTCTTGATGATGTCATGCTCAAGGTCGATGAAGTCGAACCCAGCGACGACGGCCTGGCGAACGAGCATGAAACGCTGCTCTTCCGTGCCGGCGAAGCGTCCGCCGTCTGAGGGTCGCCGCAGCGTAGCGATCATCGGGCAGGGGCGGTTCGTCAGGAGCCGCTTAAAATCGGGCTGCTTGGCGAGGAAATCGAGCCGCAGTTCGATGAGCTTGGCGCCCTGCTTGGCTGCCTCCTGGATTTCGGCCTGCATCATGCGATGGCGCGTGCGTCCGATGACGGCGCAGACCGCGGGAGATTGGATGTCGAGCATAGGCTATTTCCTTTTGCCGCTTGCAGCTTCGCGCTTGCGTCACGCGGCCAGAATATTCCGCCCCCGTCCCGTGAGCGCGAAGCCGCAAGCGGCGTCATTTTCCATCCGCGCGGTTCTGCAACAACTCATCGGACGTCGTGTACGAAATCGTGGCGATATCGACCGCAATGAGCGCCGCTGCGACGACGAAGCCGATGACCACGCCGACGCCGACGGAAAGTCCAATGGCATCCGGATTGCCAAGCCGAATCATGAACGCAGCTAACATCGCCGACGACGCACCGCCCGCACAACTGATCAATGCCTGCAGAATGAAGTGGATGCTCAGCAAGCTCACACGCTGCACGCGCCCGACCGGCAGCCCGAGCAACGCGTTCATCTTGGCGACTTCGTAGATCAGGCCGACGCGCGTTCGCGTCAATAGAAACGCCACGAACAACGCCAGCACCGTCAGTGCCCCGAACGCGATCGGCAAACACCAGCGCTGAATCTCGGCGATAGGAATGATCAGGTCGCCCGCGGGACTGGCGTGAAAGATCGCCCCCGATGCCGTCAACAAGAGCGACGCTACCGCCAGGTAAATGCCGACGGCGCGATTGCGATCGGTGACGAGCTGGTGAATCGTTCGGCTCACGTGCAGATAGCGCATGCCCGGCGTGATCTCGGAATGGTGCTCCGAATCGAAACCGGCCGCTTTCTCCTCGCCGATCATCTCGATGGCGTCGACGACCTTCTCGGAGAAGCCTTCGCCCCCCTTCGCATCGAGCGCGTCCAGCGTTCCCTTGTCCGCGTCGGGAAGTTCGGCATTGATGGCCTGAATTTCTTTCGGCGGCTCATTGGCGGTAGACATAGCGGTGATTCTTGACCGTTGGGTGTAGATCAGGCTTTCCAGCCTGACGTTCGCGCCGGCTTCGTCAGGCTGGAAAGCCTGACCTACGTCCCGTTTTCATGTTGCCATCCGCGGCGAAACCGGCAAACTATCACCATTCTACATCCAATGCCTCAGGAAGCCACGCGGAGAACGTCATGACCACCACCTACATCACATTGATTCTGTGCCTCGCCCTGCTCGCGGGCAACTTTGCGCGTGCCCACGCCGGCGAGCCGAAGACCGGTTTCATCAACAAGGTCCACAAGAGCAAGGACGGCGATTCCAAGTACGTCGTCTTCGTGCCACACAGCTACAACGGCGACAAGGAGTTGCCGCTCATCCTCTTCTTGCACGGCGCCGGCGAACGCGGCGATGACGGACAGCTTCCCGTCAAGCAAGGCATCGCCAACGGCGGCATCAAGTTCAAGAGCAACGAGAAGACGTTCCCGTTCATCACCGTGTTTCCGCAATGCCGGGTGAAGGGCCACTGGAAAGCCGGCGGCGCCGACGCCAACCGGGCCTTGGCGATCCTCGAAGAAGTGCAGAAGAACTACAGGGTCGACTCGAAGCGCCTGTACCTCACCGGCCTGTCGATGGGAGGCATCGGCACGTGGAGCTTGGCCGCCGCCCATCCCGACAAATGGGCCGCCATCGCGCCGGTCTGCGGCAGCGCCGATCTCAGCACGGCCGAGAAAATCAAACACATCCCCACGTGGGCCTTCTGCGGCGATCAAGACAAGCCGTTCATCGAACCCAATCGAGCGATGTTCAAAGCCCTCAAAGCCGCCGGCGGCAACCCGCGCTACACGGAACTGCCCCACGTAGGCCACAATTCCTGGGACCCCGCCTACGTCACGCCGGAATTGTACTCGTGGTTTCTGAAGCACTCGACCAAATGAGCCGCCGTCTGTTATCAACCGTCAGCTCTCAGCCAGACCATCAAAGCATGGCCTTCACTGGCTGACGGTTGATAGCTGACAGTAGCCGGGGGGCAGGAAGTCATCAGCGTCCAGGTTCTCAGGTGAGATGAGGAGGTGGAATTCGCGAAATTCCCCGTCTTTTTGGGCCTTTTTCCACCCACTCACTCATTTGCACGCTGCACAGGCTGCGCGTTCTCGGAGTTGATGCTCAATCTGCATGGAGCCTGGCGTACCACCTGGGGGAGCCTCCAGGTTTTTGGACAGACCTTGGTTTTCATGCGGCCCGGAGGGCCAAAAAAGCGTGCGGACCACTCTTGCCTATGCTCTCCGAGGCGGTAGCGGGGACCGGCGTTCCACGCAGAACGGCCCCTGAGTTCGGCAAAATTTTTTTCACAACTGACTTTGTGCTTCGAGCGTCGTCGGGTCATACTGACGGGCCACGTTGCCGTGGCCTGGGTCGGTAATCCGACCCAGGCGAACGCGCAGGCACCGTGTTCCGTCGCAAGAAAAACTTGCTCCCGCTGAGCGCAGTCCATCGAATACAGTCACCGAATGAGCGCCACGCCGCGAATCGTTCGTCGCGGCCTGCCTACAGATCACGGCCACGGCAACGCGGCCTGTCCGGGAGGACGCGATGACAGTGAAACGCGATAGCCGGGAACCTACGCCCGAGGCTCAACTCCGGTCCTACATCGACAGGCTTGAACCGAAGATTCAGAAGCTCACGCGATCGGTGCGGGCCGCTTTACGTAAGCGATTCCCGACGGCCAATGAGTTGGTGTACGACTACAAAACCTTCGTCGTCATTAGCTATTCGCCGACGGACAAAGGGATCGATGGCATCGTGACGATCAAAGCAGATGCCACAGGGGTATTTCTGTACTTCAGTCAGGGGCCGCAGTTGCCCGACCCGAAGCGGATGTTGCGGGGGTCGGGAAAGCAGGTGCGTTTCATCCAGGTGGAAGCGGCCGGCGAGTTGGCACAACCGGACGTGGCAGCGCTGATCGCCGCAACGCTTGAGCAAGCGCGGATACCGTTTCCCGCCGAGGGAAAGGGCAGTCTCATCATCAAGTCGCCTGCCGCGAAAAAGCGGCCGCGCCGGAAGCCGACGAAGTGACGGAGAGGCCCCGCAGAAGCGCGCCCCCCCTCACCCCTTGCTCTCTCCCCGCGCCGATGACGTCGGTGCAAGCTAAACGTCGAACCGGCGCGGGGAGAGGGGAGGCGTACGAACCCCGGCTACGGTAAGGTAGCCCCTAGTCCGCGTTTGTGGCGAAATCAACGGAGCATCGAGCAACCCGCTCATTTGATTATTTCACACTTCACCATATGTATCCAGTTTTTCTCGGCGCTGACGACTCGGCCCTTTATTAGGACTTCTACACCCATTTTGAGTTGTTGCGCAATTTTCTCAAGCTCCATTGGAGTCTTGGTCGTGAACCTGCACGATATCATCCAATCCCCCTCTCCCATCGGATATGCATAAATGTTGTGAGAATCTACACGAAACCCAAGATCCTTACGCTGAACAAAGTCGACCTTGAACGCCAGTTGAACTAACGTTGCGTCGCAGTACCGGCTGGGGTCTTTGCAGAGTTCCTTGATCGTAATATTAAGTGGTTTTTCGGCAGCCACTGCCACGACTTCGCACATCCTTAGATGCCCTGAGCTACTCACAAACCCACGCAGGGTTACGGTTTCTCCGTTTACAAAGATCCTGTTATCAGCCTTGTCCAAATCACAAACCAGACTTTCGGCCTTGTTCGAGGTTTCGCCGAGAGACATTTGCGGCTGTTTCGCCTCAGTCGAATCTGGAAGTTTGCTCCGTTCGGGTTAGTCTAACCTGAACGGAGCAAACTTCCAGATTCGACTGAGGCGAAACAATGTGGGCCACTACCGAGTATCCCGTTCGCGTCGGGAGGATCATCCTCTTTTTCAGTCCTGAACGTTCTGACGGCAGTCGATTCTCCGCTGTCGGCCAGATAACCGCCTTGCCACGCAAGAAGTAAGAGAATCACGCTGACGACCAGCCCACCTGCTAAAAGCCCGACTGGCCGAATACCGACGATGTTCGTTGTTGGCGAGGGTTCCGGGGATGGAATTGGCGAATCTGCCAGGCTGTTTGATTGCTGGTCTGTCGTTGCAGATGCAGACGCGGGAACGCTCATGCCAGCACCACACTTTTTGCATTTGATCGTCAAACCCGCGTACTTGTCTTTGACGGTGTAGCTGGTAGCGCATTTCGGACAGGTGATGTTGATCATGGCAAGTTTCCTCAGCTAATGGGGCATTAAAGATCAAATCAACTCCCGGATCGTCTGCACGCCGAAACCGACCGGCGGAATCGAATAGGCTTCACAGCGGAAGCACGCGAACGCGGCTTCGGTTGGCCTCAACAACAACCAGAGCACCCTTGGCCAACTCCGCTTCGTATTGGTGCAATGCGGCCAAGACCGCAGCACCCACCTGCTCCGGCAATATTCGCTGACCTCGAAGTTGCACCACGCTCGGCCCCGTTGCACTCGTGAGTGCCAGCGCGGCGCCGAAATCGAGATCATGCGTGAAAACTACATGCCCGTTGGGCTGCGCCCAGGCCATGATCGCGGCATCTTCGGCACGCGGGTCACCGATGGTGGACCAATGCACGGCTTGCCAGCCATTGGCATTGAGAAACGCCACCCACTCCATAGATAGATTCATGTCGAGCACGACCTTGAGGCTCATGGCGTGACCAACGCTTCTTCGCGTTCCTCCAGGCGCCAGGCCGCGTAAGCCAGGGCGGCATCAATGTCCTCTGGCTCCAGGTACGGATAGGCCTGCAAGATGCGCTCCCGCGTGGCGCCTGTCGCCAGCAGCCCCACGATCGTGCCGACCGTTACGCGCAAACCCCGTATGCACGGTTTGCCGCCCATCACAGCGGGATTGTGAGTTATCCGATCAAATTGCATGACAATCTCCGATTTCATGCTCGCCGAAAGCGAGCGGTTAAAAGTTAGAACAACTCCCGTATCGCCTGCACGCCGAAATCGACGAGGGGGATCGGGCGGTTCTGTGGCCCCGGCAGTTCGCGATGCGG
>Ga0194132_10011584_pt1 | contig 11308 bp, 12 predicted proteins | sample TA2KigOf80mmetaG_FD_148612 | JGI IMG/M metagenome (GOLD analysis project Ga0194132, IMG submission 148612) | Freshwater microbial communities from Lake Tanganyika, Tanzania - TA2015054 Kigoma Offshore 80m | ecosystem: Environmental > Aquatic > Freshwater > Lake | place: Tanzania: Lake... | reverse complement strand
CCGGGATCGGTGGCGACACCGATGGCCAGGGCGGCCGCGAGTGCACGCCCCACGGGATCGACTCGGTGGTCGACTATCACAAGGTCGCCGGCATCCTCCGGGCGCGTGGTTGGTTCGAAGCCGACGTCGAGAACATCATGTGGCGCAACTGGGTGCGGCTCTTCAATCGGACGCTGCCGGCGCGCTGACGGACCCGTCGCCGCACCGTGACGCGTGTGCTCGTGGAGGTCGCGCGCGCCGGAAGGGCCGGCGTGTCCGGCCAGGCCCCCCGGCGTGTCCGGCCAGGCCTTCCGGCCTTGCGGCCCGACGTGTGCTCGTGGTGGGCGCGCTGAGCGTGATCGGATGCGGTAAGCCCGCGTCGAGCCGATCGGGCGTGGTCCCGGACCACCCGTCCGTGCGCCCTGCGCTGCCGCAATCCGCGTGCCCGACCACCAGCAGCACACGCCGGGGATGACTCGTCGAAGGGCTGCTGGGAGCTGACCGCGACCTACCGGGGCCACTCGCTCACACCGGCCGTGCTCGATTCGTTCGCCTCGTGCACCATCACGTCATGACCTATGACCAGGCCGCCTGGCACGAGGATGCCGCGCGGAACGCGGGCCAGCCCGCCGAGCGCGCGTTTGCCCACGCGACGCTGTACCGCACCTGGCTCCGTCGCCGAGACCTGCTCGCCCAGGAGTGGCCGGCCGCCGGCGCCACCGAGGCGCTGACGGCCAACGAGATGACCGAAGAAGGTCGCGCCTTCACCGACGCCTACTACGGGCGCTACCTCGACGATTACGCGGTCGTATTCGGCGACCTGCCCGCCTACGCCGTGGAGGCCGACGAGGACGCCTTCGACCGGATTGCCCGCGTCATCGATCGGCGCTTCGCCGAGTGGGACTACGCCGGCCGCCCCGAACTGCCGCCCGACGACGAGCCGGCCGAGGAGCTTGCGCGCCTCCTCGACGCCTCCGAGGTCCCGCCCGGGTTGACCGAGGCAGCCGTGCTCGGGATGTCGCCCGAGCAGGTGATCGAGGCGCTCCAGCAGATGCTCCGGCAACGGCGATCCGGTTGACCAGGTGTGCCGCCGGTCTCAGATGGGCCGATCGATCGGGACCGAGGTGCTCGCGACGCACGCGGAGCAGAGGCCGAACAGCTCGAGTCGGTGATCATCCACCCGGAACCCGGTCTGGCGAACGACGTCGCGCACGAGTCTGCGCAGCCCGGCATCCGCGACCTCCGCGGTGCGGCCACAGCGCGAACAGATGACATGGTGGTGGTGTGACGGTTCGCAGGCGATGTAGGCGTGCTTGCCGCTCGGCAGGTCGAGTCGTTCAACCTGGCCCAGCTCCGAGAGCACCTCCAGCGTCCGGAAGACCGTCGCACGGCCGATTCCCGTGCGCTGTGCGCGAGCTGCCGCAAAGAGCTCCGCCGCCGAGAAGTGCCGTGGCTGGTCGACGATCAGCTGGACCACTGCGCGCCGCGCGTCCGTCAGCCGGTAGCCGGCGCGATCGAGCGCTGTGAGGAGCGGAGCACTGTCGACCATCGGGGCCGAGGGTAGCAGGTGGCCGGCGGCGGACCTCGGTTCGGATGCGCCGAGCCCACCAAGCTAGGAGCCCGGGGACTGGTGGGCTGAGCCGAGCGTCGACGGGGCGAACGTCGCCCGCCTCAGGAGCTGGCCTACCCAATCGATCAGGGCATGGCCCAACCAGCGGCGCGAGGTCGGGGCCGGGCTCGCGTTCGCGTGCCGAGCGTCCTCGCGGCGTTGCCTGTGCATGTCGTCGACGATGACATGCAGTGAATGGATGTCGTACATCTTGGCCCCCAGCCGGTCAGTGGTTGGATCCGTCTCAGACGGTGACGACGATGGCGACGGCCATCTGAAGAACATGCAGATCGCGGCGGCTCAGCACCCAGTCAGGGCTGGTCGGGTCGAACAGGCGGCGGGCTTCGGGCCCATCGGAACGCAACCACGATGCCATCTCAGGTTCGACCAACCAGGCAAGGACCCAGGAAAGAAACGCGCGTTCCACGTCCGCCAGTGGCGCAACACGCTCCCAGGTCACCGCGATCGGGGCGACGTCACGCACGGGGAGCGACCGGGCGAGCGCGTACAGCCGACGGCCGAGATGGATGTCGATCGGCGGTCCCCACGCTCCCTCGCGGTGGGCTTCGAACTCGGCCGCCCGGATCCGCCGCTCGAGATCGGGATCGATCGGCAGAAACATCGATCGCTCCGCATCACCCGAAACAACCACGACTCGGCCACCGGGTCGGACGACCCGTGCGAGTTCGGCCAGGCCGGCAAGCGGGTCCTCGAGATACCCGAGCACGCTCGAGCACCACGCCGCATCAAACGTGCCGTCCTCGAAGGGGAGGTGACCGAGCTCTCCCTGCCACAGGTCGATCCGGCCGCCGCGCGCTCCGATCGGAGCGAGTGCCCTTGCGGCATATGCAAGGGCGTCGAGGTCAGGATCGATCCCGGTGACGAGTCCACCGGGCCGTACCCGATCGGCCAGCCAACCCGTGATCCGACCGCTGCCACAGCCTGCGTCGAGCACGACGCTGCCGGGGTGAAGTCCCAGCTGATCGATCAGTGCCTCGAGCTCCGGTCGCCAGGCATCGGCCGCGCGATCGAGACTGACGAAGCCCTCCTCAACGGGGCCAGTTGCGGGAGGCACCGGAGGGGATGTCGAGCTGTTCGCCACGTCGGATCCCCCGGGAGGCCCTGAACGTCGCGGGGCGATCGCGGGCGCGAGCTCGATCATGGGTCAGGTGCGCTTCAGCAGCGGCAGGCCGGTCTTCGCCTCGACCACGGTGTAGCCGGCCGGCACCGCGTCGATCGCGCTCGGGCCGGCGGTCCTGCTGAAGTAGTGAAGGACGCGGGTCTGCCCGTTGGCCAGGGCCGCGTTCCTCCGGTGCAGCACATACGTCTGCCCACGGCTGTTGGTGTACGCGAAGCTCATGGCACGACTCCTGAGTGATACGTTGTCTCACTATGACGTTGAGATCGTAGGGGCCGCGATTCCGGCTGTCAAGCGCACGCAGGGGCGCTGCGTTTCAGCCTGCTCAACGCGTTGAGTACGCGAACGTCGGGTCGGCCGACGCCGACTGACGGCTCGAAGTGTGGGCCTCTAGACCTCGGCGCTTAATGAGCCGGTATATCACTATTGTTTCCGCCGGTTCAGCCGGGCTGGATGCCCGGTCGCGCCGTTCTCGCGCCGTGCTCCTGCTCGCTCTGGCGTCGGTGATGTCGGCCTGCGGCTCCGGCTCCGGCGCAGATACGGCCGACAAGCTGCAGATCGCGGTCAGCATCCCGATCCTCGCCGACGTTGTTCGGGGAGTCGCCGCTGAATCGGCCACGGTGTGGTCCGTGGTTCCCGCTACACGCGATGTCCACACCTACGAGGCCCGACCGTCCGATATCGCTCGCCTGGCTTCGGCCGACCTCTACATCGAGATAAGCGCCAACCTCGAACGTTTCACCGAAGCTGGCGCGTGGCGGCGCGCTCTCGACGAAGCGAAGACCCGGCGCCTCGTCCTCGCCGGACGGCTCGAATTGATCGCCGTTGATCGAGTGATCGACCACGGCGACCACGTCCACGATCTGCGTGGGGGCGACCCGCACGTCTGGCTCGATCCGGCCTATGTGCGCCAGATCGTAGCGATCGTCCGAGACGAACTCGCGCTCCTCGATCCGGAACACAAGCTTCAGTTCGCCGATCGCGCGGATCGCTACCTGGCCGAACTGACAGACCTCGAGGAGGAGCTGGACGCCGGCATCGCACAGATCCCTGCGTCCGATCGACGCCTCGTGGTGTTCCACGACGCCTACACATATTTCGCGCGGCGCTACAAGTTCGAAGTCATCGGCCTCGTGATCCGAAGCCCAGGTGCAGAGCCTTCGGCGCTGGAGATTGCCGAACTCGTCGATGTCATCAAGCAAGCGAACGTGCGAGTCGTGTTCCGCGAGCCGCAATTCAAAGCACGCGTGCTCGACCAGCTTGCGGCAGATCTTGACCTGCGGGTCGGTGAGCTCATGACGGACACCTTTACGGACGAAGTTGGAACCTACCTGGAGCTGATGCGGTTCAACATGCGCAGCCTGGTCGTTCATCTGACGACCACTGCGTCGTGAACAACCATGACGTCAGGCAACCATGCATGACGTTTTGCAACGATGGAGAGGGAACAACAATGCGCACGCGATTCGCAGCACTCGTAGGGATGTTGCTCCTAGCACTCATGACGGTCGGATGCTCCAGTGCGGGGACCCAACCCGCGACGCCGTCCGCGACCGGCACTGCACCAAGCGCGAGCCCGCCTCCCACGGCCCCGCCGACGCCGACACCCCCGCCGACCGCTTCGCCCTCGACCTCCGCGCCAAGCGCCGGTCTCGGCGCACAGCTGCTGGTCGCTGATCCGGCAGCCAAGGCGATCTACGTCTACAGCAGTCCTGACTTCAAGCTGCTTGCAACCATCGAAGGGGTGTCTCTGTCGGAGCATGCCGGCTGAATTGCGCTCCCGGACGGGCGCGTCTTCTTGACTGACGGCGACACCCACGAGCTCGTGGTGCTCGACCTCGCCGGCACGACCCCGAAGATCGACGCGCGCGTCAAGCTGGCTGGACCGGCGACCCACATCGCTATCTCGCCCGCCTACGACTATGTGGCCGTGAGCAGCGGCGAAGGCAAGAACTTCACGCTGGTCGACCTCGCGACGATGGCGACAACCGTCGTTCCACTGATCACGGGTGAGCCGGGGATCATGCTGGCGGGCAGCCCCCTTGCGGTCTACCACCGCAACGATGAGCCGGCGATCGTCGAGGTGTTTCGCGTCGCGGACATCGTGGCGGGAAGGCTCGAGCCGGCCCAGCAGGTCGCGATCGGGCCGGCGGGACATGGCGAGGTCGCGGTCCACGGTCTCAATCGGGTGATGGTTGCCACGGACGAAGGCGTGGACCTGCTCGACGTCATTGGCGGCGGGGTGCGCTACGACCGGCAGCTGCCGTGGAACACCGTCGACCGACAGGGCGGGCGCGGCTACTACGCACGCCTTGGATCCGACGGCGTGCGCGCCTTCTCCTACCTGCGAATCGTCGCCGATCCCGATAAGGACGAATCCTGGGAGACCTGGGAGCTGTGGGACAACGACTCGTACATCGCGAACGCCCAGACGGGCGAAGTACGCCGCACCGAGCTCGGCAAGGGCCTGGTCTATCGGATGGGTCTCGGGGCGAACCGCGCGCTGTACTCGCGAATCCACCCGGACGGCGACGAGGCCATCGTCCTTGACACGGACGTCACCTCGCCGACATTCGGGTCCGTTCTGTCCCGCATCCCGCTCCCGTCCCTCACCCGCGGGCCGGTGGCAGGCGTCGAGCCATGGTCCTCGGAGAGCCGGCGCGTGACGATCATGCCCGACGATTCGCTGGGATTCGTGACGGCGGGCGGGGATTCCAAGGTCGTCGTGATCGACATCTCCTCAGGTGCGATTCGCACGACGCTCACGACGCCGACGCCGCTGGCCGGCGGCGGTTACCTCCTGGCAGTCGGGCCAGGAATGGATGCGACCGACACCATCGGTCGCTGGATCTCAGTCCCTGCCGACGGGGACATCTCGGGACTTCGCAGCGGCCGCCTCCTCCGCGGCCGCTGCGGATCCCACGTTGGCGTCCTCGATCGGGCGCGTCGCGGAGTTGTGCCTGCTGGCAAGGGATCACGCCCACGCCGGCAGAATCCGTTCGTGCCACGAAACGGCCCCAGCGCGACCGATCCGAAGGCCCCGATCATGTCCGCGCAAGGCGCTCCAGGAACCGGCCGAAGAACCGGATGTACGCCAGGTACTCGTCGAGGACGACGTTCTCGTTCGGCGCGTGGAGGTTGGAGCGGGCATTGGTGACGGCGCCCGCGAACAGCGTCGGGGTCCCCAGTTCGTCGCGGAACACGCGCGACGCCGAGTAGGCCGGCATCAGCGGATAGACCACCGGATCGCGGCCCTCCGCGTCGCGGGCAGCGGCGATCGCGGCGGCGACGGCCGGCAGGGACGCGTCTGTCCGGTCGGGAGCGACCGACGCGAGCACCTCGACGGCGACATCCGAAAAGCCGTGCGCCGAGAGATGGCGTCGCAGCAGGTCAACCGCCACGTTCGGGTCCAGGCCGGGCACCAGCCGGATATCGAGTCGCGCCCGCGCGTCGCCCGGGACGACAAGACCCCAGGACGGATCGCCGGAGTTGACGGCACAGATGGCGACAAACGGCTCCAGCAGGTGGTGCCGCAGCAGGTCGATGCCGGCCAGGCCGGGCGTCAGGGCGCCGATGCCGAGCGCTGTCCGGGCCTGCTCGTCGGACCACGGGATCGCGCGCAGCAGCGCCTCGTCCGCCGCCGAGGGCGGCGGCACCACGTCGGCGATGCCATCGACGAGCAGCCGGCCATCGGGACCGACGGCCGACACGACCGCGCGCATCAGTCGGTCGCTCGCCGAGGGCAGGAGGCCCCCGAGGCTCGACGCCAGCGGGATCGGGCGCAGTCGCACCGCCAGTTCCACCGACACGAACCCGCGGCAGCCGAGGTTGATCGTCACGTTGCCGATCTCGTCCCGGCCGGTGCCCTCCGACAGGCAGACGTCCGCCTGGAGCCGGGACCGATTGACCCGCAGGATCCCGGCCAGGCCCGGCGACCCGATCTCGTGCTCGCCCTCCACGATCCAGCGGACCCGCACCGGCAGCGATCCCATCGTTGCCTGCCACGTCTCGATGGCGTGGATCCGCGCCAGCAGTTCGCCCTTGTCGTCGGCGATGCCCCGGCCGAAGAGCGCGCCGTCGCGGAGCGTCGGCTCCCATGGCGGCGAGGGCCAGGCAGCCGCGTCGCCGGGCGGTTGCACGTCGTAGTGGTCGTAGAGCAGCAGCGTGCGCCCGGCCTCGCCCGCCTCCGGGACGGCTTCGGCGATCACGGCCGGGTGGCGCGCCGGCGACTCGACGATGGACGCCCGCGCCCCGGCCCGCTCCAAAGTCGCGGCGACGAGGGGCGCCATCGCGCCGATCCCTTCTCCGGTCGCGGACACGCTCGGCCGGCGCCCGTACGCGATCAGTTCCTCGAAGAAGCGCCCCGCATGCGCGCCGACGTACCGGTCGAAGCGTCCGAAGTCCGACACGAGCCCCCCTTCCGGCCGCCACAATAGCCGAGCCCCGGGCCCGCGCTCACCACCGGCGGCCCGGCGGGCACAACGAGGAAACCGATGAAGCGAGTCTTCGCCCACCAGGGCCGCGCCATCGTCCGTGACGTCCCCGAGCCCGAGCTGCGCCCGGGCGAAGTGCTGGTCCAGACGTCGTATTCGGCGATCAGCGCGGGCACGGAGTCGTGGATCATCCGCTCCAGCGCCGCGCCCGACTGGACCACACATGAGTACCCGGATCCCCGCAACCCGGGTCCGCAGTACCGCGACCCGGGGGTGCCGTACCGCGGGCCGCAGCCACGCTCGCAGGCGCTCGAATGGTCCTCGATCGGCTATTCGAACGCCGGCCGCGTGATCGCCGTCTCGCCGGAGGTCGCGGACATCAAGGTCGGTGACCGGGTCGCCTGCTCCGGCAGCCAGTGTGCGTGGCACGCCGAGAAAGTGGCGGTGCCGCGCAACCTGATCGCCCCCGTTCCGGACAACGTCCGACTGGACCAGGCCGCGTTCGTCACCCTCGGCGCGATCTCGATGGAGGCGCTCCGCCGCACGCAGACCCACTTCGGCGAGGTGGTCGTCGTCTACGGCCTCGGCCTGCTCGGCCTCCTCGCGACCCAGATGGCGCGCTACGCCGGCATCCGGACGATCGGCATCGACACCAACCCGGTGCGCCTGGAGCAGGCCCTGCGGATGGGCGCCTCGGTCGCGATCGACCCGACGAAGGACGACCCGACGACGGCCGTCCACGACTTCACGCGCGGCTTCGGCGCCGACGGCGTGATCCTGGGCGTGGTCACCGAATCGTCCGAGCCCCTCAACCTCTCTTTCGAGCTGTGCCGCTACAAGGGCACCGTGGTCGGCCTGGGCCTGTTCGGGATGGACATCACGCGCTCGCGGATGTTCGAGAACGACGTGACCTTCGTCGGATCGCGCGCCTACGGCCCGGGGCGCTACGACCCGGTCTACGAAGAGGGCAACGTGGACATGCCGATTGGCTGGGTCCGCTGGACGGAGAACCGCAACGCGACGGAGTTCCTGCGCGAGATATCGATCGGCGCCGTGACCGTGGACGAGCTGGCGCCGGTGAAGATCCCGATTGCCGACGCGCCGTCGGCATACGAGATGCTGATGTCGCCCGGGCGCCCCCCGACGGTGGTGCTGGACTACGGCACCGAATGACGATCGCCCGTGGCCGGCGCCCGATCGAATGGGCCGACACCTTCCGGATCGAGTGGCCGAGCCAGCCGGCGCTCTCGCCGGATGGGACCCGGCTCGCCTTCGTCCTGTCTCGCCTGGACGAGGCCGCGGACGCGATCGCGAGCCGTGTCGCCTGGCAGCCGGTCGACGCGGGCGGCGACCCGCAACCGTGTGGCGACGTTCCCGGCCGGAACCCGCGCTGGCTGCCCGATGGCCGGCGCGTCCTCTTCACGTCCGGTGGACGGATTCACCTCTTCGATGTTGAGATCCGATTGCTGTCAGCCGTCCCCGGCCTGCCGAAAGGGGCCACCTCGCCGGCGGTCACGCCGGACGGGCGATCGATCGTGATCGTGGTGCCCGACCAGGGGACGGGCCGTACACACCTGTGGCGGATGGGCCTCGACGGAACCGGCCTCACGCGGCTGACCGACGGCGACGGTGACGACGACCAGCCGCGGGTCTCGCCGGACGGCCGGACCGTGGCCTTCCGCTCCACGCGCGACGTCGACGATCCCCTGAGCCAGCGCAACGGGATCTGGACGGTGCCGATCGCCGGCGGCGAGCCGCGGCAGGTCGCCCGGCCCGACGGCCCGGTGCGCGTCCACGCCTGGTCGCCTGACGGACGCCGGATCGCGTGGATCGGCCATCGTCGCGGGGAGCGACAGGGCCTCAACTTCGAGCTGTGGGTGACCGAGGTCGGCGGGGACGGCGGCGCGCCCGCCGCGCCGCGCCAGCTGGCGGCCGACCTCGACCGGACGATCGGGCTGACCGTCCGCGCCGACCCGCCGGGCCCCTTCCTGCCGTCGGACCTCGCCTGGGACCCCGCGGGCCAGGGCTGTTACGTCACGTATCCCGAGCACGGCACGAGCCGGGTCGCCCACATCGCCCTGACCGAGGACGTGACACCGCTTGCCGTCGGACCACGGGCAGTGCACGGATTCGGCGTTGCGGCGTCATCAGGCCGCGTCGCCGTCGTCTTCTCCCCGCCCGACGATCCCGGCCAGGTCTCCGTGCTGGATCCGCTGGAGGGCGGTGAGAGCGAGCGGGTCGTCACCGACCTCAACGCCGCGTGGCGGGCCGAGGTGGCGATGGGCCCCCTGGAGCGGTTCGACCTCGCGGCACCTGACGGTCACCCCCTTGAGGCCTGGCTCCTGCACCCGGCCTCGCGCCCGGCCACGCAGCGGCTGCCGCTGATCCTGCACATCCACGGCGGCCCGCACTGGCCGCTGGGTGAGCGGTTCTGCTACGACATGCGGCGCCTGGCCGAGCGGGGCTACCGCATCCTCTTCATGAATTCGCGCGGCAGCCAGGGCTACGGCGAGGCCTACGCGCTCGCCAACCGCGCGGACTGGGGCGGCATCGACGCGCGCGACCTGCTGGCCGCGGTGGACGTTGCCGCCCGACGGCCGGACGTGGATCCCGACCGCGTCGGCGTCATGGGCGAGAGCTACGGCGGGTTCATGACCCTGTGGCTGATCGGCACGACGCAGCGGTTCCGGGCGGCGGTGGCCCAGAGCAACATCAGCGACTTCCGGAGCATGGTGTTCACCACCGACGCGCCGATCGCCATGGCCGACGAGCTCGGCGGCATGCCCTGGGAGCAGCCCACCCTGTACGAGGAGCGCTCGCCGATCGGCTACGTCGCGCAGATGACGACGCCGGTCCTGCTGGTCCACTCCGATGAGGACACCGGCTGTCCGATCGACCAGAGCGAGATGCTCCACACCGCGCTGAAGTTGCTGGGCCGCGAGACGGAGCTCGTCCGACTGCCCGGCGAAGGCCACCTCATCAACCTCGTCGGCCGGCCGACGAATCGGTGGGCGCGGGTCGAGGCAATGGATCGGTGGTTTGAGACATATCTGGGGGCGGTCGCCCCCCGTACAGGAGGGAACTGAGCGTGGCGATCAAGGTCTTCCAGGTCGACCCCTCCCCGGACCAGGAGTTCTCGTTCGAGACCGAGGCGATCGCCCGGGCGGGCGGCGAACTCATCGTCGGCAGCGCGACGACCGAGCAGGACGTGCTCGACCAGGCGGGCGACGCCGAGATCCTCTGGGTCAGCTGGCTCTCGATCGTGCCGCGCCGGGTCCTCGAGCAGCTGCCGGACGTGCGGCTCGTGATGCGCTGGGGCGTCGGCTACGACCAGATCCCGGTCGCCGACTGCACCGAGCTGGGCATCGCGGTCGCGAACGCCCCCGCGTACGGCACCGACGACGTGGCCGAGCAGGCGATTGCGCTCCTCGTCGCCACCGCCCGCCAGGTGCCCTGGTACCACAACCAGATGGTCGCCGGCGGCTGGGGCCTTCGCCTGGATCGCCCGATCCACCGGATGAAGGGCCGCACGCTGGGCGTGATCGGCGTCGGGCGCATCGGGAGCGCGGCGGCGCGCCGCGGCATCGGCCTCGGCATGCGGGTCATCGGCTACGACAAGTACCGCCCGGCAGACGAACTGCGCGAGATGGGCGTTGAGCCGGTCGGCCTGGACGAGGTGCTCCGCGAGTCCGACTACGTGACGCTCCACACCCCGCTCAACGCCGAGACCCGGGGCATGATCGGCGAGGGCGAGCTGGCCAAGCTCAAGCCCACCGCGATCCTCGTGAACACGAGTCGCGGCCCGGTGATCGACCAGGCGGCGCTCATCGACGTGATGCGGTCGCGCCGGATCGCGGCGGCCGCCCTGGACGTGTTCGAGAACGAGCCCCTGGACCCGCACCACGAGCTGCGGCACATGGACAACGTGATCGTCACGCCGCACATGGCCGGCTACTCCGTGGAGGCCTCGGCCGACCTGCGGGCCGACATGTGCAACACGGTCGCGGAGTGGATCCGCGACTCCTGGTCGCCGCGGGTCCTCAACCCCGAGGTCCGCAGCCGCCTCCGACCGCGCCGGGCCGGCTGAGGGTCCACGCTCCGGCGAGCCTTGCGAGGAACGCCCCTGACGGGGCTGCCCGCCCCGAACCC
>Ga0194132_10011580_pt1 | contig 11310 bp, 12 predicted proteins | sample TA2KigOf80mmetaG_FD_148612 | JGI IMG/M metagenome (GOLD analysis project Ga0194132, IMG submission 148612) | Freshwater microbial communities from Lake Tanganyika, Tanzania - TA2015054 Kigoma Offshore 80m | ecosystem: Environmental > Aquatic > Freshwater > Lake | place: Tanzania: Lake... | reverse complement strand
CGCGCCGCTCCCGCCGCCGTCAGAAGAAGAGAGTTCCGCCATGCACAGCGTCTCGATCCGCATCACCGAGCCGACCCGCATCGCCGTGCTCCGCCATGTCGGCCCTTACATGGAGATCGGCACAGCCTTCGACAGGCTCTTCGCCTGGGCGACGCCGAAGGGACTTCTGAACCAGAGCTGTCGGATGTTCGGAATTTTCTATGACGATCAGGCTGCAGTCGCGCCGGAGAAGCTTCGCTCCGATGCCTGCCTGACCGTCGGACCGGATGTCCGCGTCGAAGGCGATTTCCGCCTCGCCGAGATCGCCGGCGGCCGCCATGCCGTGCTCCGTCACCAGGGCCCCTATGCCGAGCTGCCGGACGCCTATGGATGGCTGTTCGGCACCTGGCTGCCCAAGAGCGGCGAGGAGCCGGCCGACAGGCCCTGCTTCGAGCAGTATCTCAACAACCCGCGCGACCTTCCGCCCAAGGAATGGCTGACCGACATCCACCTGCCGCTGGTGTCGCGCTGACATTCTTTGCCCGACGTTCGGACCGGGACTAGGATGCGCGCCCGCTCCTCCCCGGACCGCCTTCTCCATGCAGCTCACCGAACCGGAGGTCCGCGCCGCGATTGCGGGCGCGATGACCATGATGTTTCTCGCCGCGCTCGAGACGACCATCGTCGCGACCGCGCTGCCGACGATCGCCTCCGAGCTCGGTGACGTCCACCTGCTCTCCTGGGTCGTCACCTCCTACCTGCTGACGTCCACCTGCGCCACGCCCATCGCCGGCAAGCTCGGCGACCTCTACGGGCGCCGCCGGATGCTGCATGTAGCGCTCGCGATCTTCCTCATCGCCTCCGTACTCTGCGCACTCTCCTCGACGATGCTCGAGCTGGCGCTGGCCCGCGCGCTGCAGGGGATCGGCGGCGGCGCGCTGATCACCTCCGCCCAGGCAGCCGTCGCCGACGTCGTGGCGCCGCGCGAGCGCGGCCGCTACGCGGTCTATTTCTCGATCGTGTGGGGCGGCTCCTCGCTGTTCGGCCCGACCCTCGGCGGCATCATGTCGGAGCATATCGGCTGGCCGTCGATCTTCTGGCTCAACCTGCCGATCGGTGCCGCCGCCCTTCTCTACTCCGACCGCGCGCTTCGTCGCTTGCCGATCCATGGGCGCAAGGCGCCGCTCGACCTTTCCGGAATCCTGCTGCTGGCGGCGGGAACCCTCGTCGTGCTGCTCGCGCTCTCCCTTGGGGGCACGCGTTACGGCTGGACGTCGGTCGAGCTCCTGTCGGGTCTCGCCGCGGGAAGCGCGCTCCTCTTCGCCTTCGGCTACCGGCAGACGCGCCTTGCCGATCCGATCATGCCGCCGCGCTTCTTCAAGGACGGCGTGGTCGGACCGACGCTCACCGCCATCTTCCTCTCCTTCGGCTCCTATCTCGTGGTCGCCGTGCTGTCGCCGATCTTCTTCCAGGTCGGGCTGCAGATCGCGCCGGCGACGGTCGGCCTCCTGATGATGCCGATGATGGTCTCCTCGACCTACACGGCCTGGGTCGGCGGCCGCTTCACCAAGAAGCACGGCACCTACCGCAAGCCGCCCTTCATCGGCCTCCCTGTCTCGGCGGCCGCGCTCGCCGTGCTCGCGTTCTTCACCGACCGCGTCTCCGCGCTCGAAGCGACCGTGCTGCTGACGATCTTCGGCTTCGGCATCGGCCCGATCTTCCCGGTGACCATGGTCGCCGCGCAGAACGCCGTCGAGCGCCGCGACCTCGGCGCGGTCACCGGCGCCATCGGCTTCGCCCGCGCGCTCGGCGCGGCGATGCTGATCGCCGCTGCCTCGGCGCTGATGCTGAGCCTGATCGTCGCCTGGGTCCCGGACATGACCGGCCTGTCGAGCCTGGATGAGCTCGTGCGCCGGCCGCTCTCGACCGAGGCCCGCGCCGAAGTCGCCCGGGCTTATGGCGTCATGCTCTGGACCGTGGTCGGCGTGATCGCGGCCTCCCTCGTCGCCTTCGCGCTGGTCGAGGATCGGCCGCTGAAGACGACGATGGACTGACCGATTCTGTTGCCGTGAAAGGCAATTGAGCGTTTTGGAGGCAGTTCGTGCCGCGCCCTCTGAACGAAAGGCCGTGAATACCTGCGGATTCGCGAGTTGGCACAGAACTTGTGAAGACGAGCGCAGTCCCGTCCCGACCGGAGTCCCTCCATGCTCTTGCCGCGCCTCGCCGCGATTGCTCTCGCCGCCTCTTGCGCCTTCGCCTCATCCGCTCAAGCCCAGGTGCAGGTGCCGGGTCTCGCCGGCACGCTCAGCGGGCTGGCGACCGTCACCAGCGACTATACCTTCCGCGGCATTTCCCAGACCGACAACGACCCGGCGGTCCAGGCCGGTGTCGAATACGGTCTCGAGGTCGGCAGCGTCGCGCCCTATCTCGGTATCTGGGGCTCAAACACCAACTTCGCCGACTCCAACCTCGAGCTCGATCTGACCGGCGGCGTGCGCGGCAAGGTCGGCGAGATCACCTGGGACCTGGGCTTCGTCTACTACGTCTACCCGAGCGCCCGCTCGAGCCTGAACTACGACTTCGTCGAGGGCCAGATGAAGCTCGGATACGATTTGGGTCCCGCCGCCCTTACGCTCGGGCTCAACTACTCGCCCGATTTCTTCGCCAGCAGCGGCAACGCCACCTATCTGCAGGCCAACCTCGACGTGCCGCTGCCATGGGGCCTCGTCGTCACTGGCCGTGTCGGCCACCAATGGATCCAGCGCAACACCGCCTTCGGCGCCCCGGACTATCTCGACTGGAGTCTCGGGGTCGCCAAGGAAGTGCTCGGATTCAACTTCGGCCTCGCCTATGTCGACACCGACCTCTCGAAGGCCGAGTGCTTCGCCGGCGGCAATCTGTGCGACGGCCGCCTCATCGCCTCGGTGACGAAGAAGTTCTAGCCGCGCCCCACGAACGGCATCTTCGTCGCCATCACGGTGAGGAACAGCACGTTCGCGTCGAGCGGCAGGCTCGCCATGTAGGAGACCGCGCCAGCGACCGCGTCGACGTTCATGCGCGGCTCGACCTTCATCTCGCCGGTAGGCTGCAGGATGCCCGCCTGCATGCGCTCGGTCATCTCGGTCGCTGCATTGCCGACATCGACCTGCCCGCAGGCGATGTCGTATTTGCGGCCATCGAGCGCCGTCGACTTGGTCAGGCCCTGGATCGCGTGCTTGGTCGCCGTGTAGGGCGCCGAGTTCGGGCGCGGCGTATGCGCCGAGATCGAGCCGTTGTTGATGATGCGCCCGCCGCGCGGGTTCTGGTCCTTCATGATCTTGATGGCTTCCTGCGTGCAGACGAAGGGGCCGGTCAGGTTGGTCTGGACCACCGCCATCCACTGCTCGTAGGTCAGGTCTTCCATGTTGATGCCCGGCGCGCCGATGCCGGCGTTGTTGAAGAGCACGTCGAGGCGGCCGAAGGCTTCCTTGGTCTTGGCGAAGAGCGCCTTGATCGACGCGACGTCCTGAACGTCGGTCGGCACCACCAGGGTCTTGGCCGAGCCGGCACGCTTCGCGGTCTCGTCGAGCGCATCCTTGCGCCGGCCGGCCAGCACCACGGCGAAGCCGTCCTTGGCGAGCGCCAGCGCGGCGGCGCGGCCGATGCCGCTGCCGGCGCCGGTGACGAGGGCAATCTTCTGGGACGAGGCCATGGCTGCTTCCTTCCGCTGGGAATAGAGACCGGCCGCCGAACGCGGCCGGATCGGGTGGGAAGCAGAGAATATCCGATGGACGGCGGAAATCGACCGCCGATCTCCCCTCGCGAAAGCGGCTACCGCCGGCGGCCGCGGGTGAAGCGAAGGAGCTTGCTGGCGTCGTTGAAATCGCCACGGAGCGCCATCAGCGCGTAGCGCTCGTGCTCGATCTCGCTCTGGGTGCGAACGCCGAGCCGGCGCAGCACCGGGACCGGCGGGCACCACCCCTGGAGCGCATGCTGCAGGAAGAAGCCCATGACCACCGCCGGCAGCACCATGAAGGGCCTGTCGACGGTGGTGCCGAGGAAGAGCCCGAGCAGCGACAGCGACGAGGCCTGGGTCTCGAGCACGCGCTCGATATCCCATTCATGATCGAGCTCTTCAAGGCGTTCCCGGATCTCGTCCGGATGCTCGGCGAAATAGGCGAGGTTGGCCGCCGTCTTCCGGCGGATCGCGGCGTTGACCGTCTCGTCGGTATTGAGAGCGACGCGTTGGCTGGTGGCTGGAAGCACGGCAGACCTCCTGGTCTATCGTGCAACGCCCCGAACCGAGCCCCGGCTCCCCTCTACACACCGGCGAAGACCGCGCGGACGAAGCTGCGGTAAAGCAGAATCTGGCGCGACAGGAGTTTGGGCTCCTTCAGCACCTTGACCAGCACGATGCCGCCCTCGACCAGGGTCGAGATCATGTCGGCGAGCTCGTCGAGATCGACATCGATCTTCGGCGGATGCTTGGCCGCGACCTCGCGCAGATAGCCGCCGAAGCGCGTGCGCCAGGTAAGCGTGCCGCGCTGATTCAGCTCGCGGACCTCGCGGTTGAAGAGCTGATCCTGATAGCAGATCGAGGCGACGAGGCAGCCAGGATGATTCTCGCGCAGATCGGCGACGACCTCGGCCAGCAGCTTGAGCCCGGTCAGGTACATCTGCAGCGGATCGTCGGTGAGCTCGCGCGCACGCGCGAAGACGCTATCGAGGATCTCGTCGTCCTGCTCGAAATGGCGTTCGAGCAGCGCGATGGCGAGCTCGCTCTTGTCGCGGAAGTGATAGAAGAAGCCGCTCTTGGTAATCCCGGCGCCGGCCACCAGCTCGTCGATCGAGGTGCCGGCGAACCCCTTCTGGATGATCGCGGTTTCGGCGAGCTTGAGAATCCGCGTCCGCGCCGACGGCTTCGAACAGTGTGTTGTCTGCGTCGTCATCACTACACCATCGGTACAGTAGCGAGCCCGAACGCAGACGCGTCCGGCCCTGGAAACCGCACTAACGCATTGGCGAAAGAGATTATTCCGTTCCTATACCATAGGTTCTCTATCGGCCTAGCCCATTTCCGACGTATTTCCTCCGCCCCGCTCAGGGAAGACGGGCTGAAGTACGAAGGATGAAGACGATGTCGAAGACTGATGTTCGCGGTAACCCGGTTTCACATGACTCCGCCGAGCCGATCCGCCGCCTCGACCACGTGACCACCCTGATGAACGCCTTCCAGGCCGATCCTATCGCCGAGGTCGACGCGCTGCTCGCCGAGCACCCGGACTTCGTCATGGCGCATGCCTTCCGCGCCGGCACGCTGGCGACGGCGGGCGACAAGGCTTTCGAGAGCGAGCTCGCAAAGTCGGTCGCCGCCGCCGAGGCGCTGGTCGGCAAGGCGAACGATCGCGAGCGTCTCCACATCGCAGCCGCGCGCGCCTGGCTCAAGGGCCAGTTCGAGCTCGCGACCGAGACCTGGGGCCGCGCCGCGCTGCTCTATCCGCGCGACATCACCGCGATCCAGTTCGCGCAGTTCGGCGACTTCTTCCTGGGGTACTCGCAGATGCTGCGCGACCGCGTCGCCCGCGTCCTGCCGCACTGGGACAAGGCGGTGCCGAATTACGGCTTCCTTCTCGGCATGCATGCCTTCGGCCTCGAGGAATGCGGCGACTATGCGCAGGCCGAGGCGACCGGCCGCGAGGCCTTCGCGCTCGACGGCCGCGATGCCTGGGCCGTGCATGCGGTGGCGCATGTGATGGAGATGCAGGGTCGAGCCGCGGATGGCGCCGAGTGGCTGGAATCGACCTCGGCGTCGTGGGCGCCCAACTGCATGTTCGGCTATCACAACTGGTGGCATCAAGCGCTGTTCTCGATCAACGCCGGCAATGTCGAACGCGCGCTCAAGCTCTTCGACGAAAAGATCTCGGCCGGCGGCTTCGCTTCGGCGATGGAGCTCGTCGACGGCTCGGGCCTGCTCTGGCGGCTGACGGCGCTCGGCTACGATGTCGGCAAGCGCTGGGACGACGTCGCCGACAAATGGACGACGCGGGCCGAGGACGGCTACTACGCCTTCAACGACCTGCACGCGATGATGGCCTTCGTTGGCGCCGATCGCCGGCCGGAGCAGAAGGCTCTGATGGCGGCGGCCGAGCGCGCCGCCGAGAGTCTCGGCACCAACGGCATGATGACGCGCGAGATCGGGCTCCCCGCTCTCAAGGGCATCCTCGCCTTCGGCAACGGCGCCTATGACGAGACGATCGAGCGGCTGCTGCCCGTCCGCGGCAAGGCCAACCGCTTCGGCGGCAGCCACGCCCAGCGCGACGTCTTCTCCTGGACGCTGGCGGAAGCGGCGCTGCGCACCGGCGACCGCTCGCTGGCCGAAGGGCTGATCGCCGAGCGCCTGGCGCAGAAGCCCGAGAGCCGCGTCAACCTCGCCTGGGACGAGCGCGTCTGCCACCTGCCGGGGCGCCTCGCGGCATAGCCTCTCGACCTCCCTCTCCCGCATCCACGGGAGAGGGAGCCGATCCTTGCCTGCCTTCCGGTCGGGTGCGACAGTCGCACGCGTGACGACACGAACCGAGGCGACCGCACCGCCCGCAGACGACGCCTTCGCGCGCGCGCTCTCGCGCGAGATCGTCGCCAGCGAGATCCTCCGGGCCAAGGTTCTCGCCGTCATGCTGAGCGTGCTGCTCGCCGTCGTCATGGCCTCCTTCGCCATCGGCCACGATGCGATTCAGAAGTTCGTGATGCGGCCGGTCTCCTGGTGGGTGCAGGTCAAGGTTACCGGCCCCTTCATCCTCTACGAGTGCTTCGTCGTCTTCATCCTGTCGCGCTTTGCCGCGCGGGGAACGCATCCGCCCTGGGTCGCGCGCTACGTCAATGCGGCGATCGAGGTCAGCCTGCCCTCGGTGATCATGCTTGTCGCCAGCACCTATGTCGGGCCCGAGCTCGTGTTCGGCAGCTGGCCATCGCATCTCTATTTCGTGTTCATCCTGGCGGCGACGCTCAGGCTCAATTTCGAGCTGCCGGCCTTCACCGGCGCCGTCGCCGCCGTCGAGTACATGGCGGTCGCCTTCTACCTCCTGCCGCTCTCGCCATCGGCGGATCAGGCCTTTCTAACGCCGCTGTTCCACGGCGGGCGCGCTTTTCTCATGCTGATCGCCGGCATCGTCGCCGGTCTCGTCGCCACGCGCTTGCGCGCAAACCTTGAGCGCGTGCTCACGGAGTCGGCGGCGCGCGAACGCGTGGTCAATCTTTTCGGCCAGCACGTATCGCCTTCCGTGGTCGACCGTCTCCTCGGCAGCGTGGTCGAGACCGAGGCCGAGGCGCGTCAGGTCTGCGTGATGTTCCTCGACATTCGCGACTTCACGGCTTTCACCCGGCAGCAGACGCCGTCCGCGGTGGTCGGCTTCCTCAACCATTCCTTCGGCTTCATGGTCGAAGCGGTCGACCGCCATCACGGCATCGTCAACAAATTCCTCGGCGACGGCTTTATGGCGATCTTCGGGGCGCCTTTGCCCGACCCGCGCGCGGCGGAACACGCGGTCGGGGCGGCGCGCGAGATCCTGGCCGAACTCGACCGCCGTGCCGCTTCCGGGGAGGCCGTGCCGCGCATCGGCATCGGGCTCCACCTCGGCATGGCGATGACCGGCAATGTCGGCTCTTCTCGGCGCAAGGAGTATACGGTGATCGGCGACACCGTGAACCTCGCCGCCCGCATCGAGCAGCTCAACAAGCAGACCGGCTCGCGCCTCCTTGTCTCCGGCACGGTCGCCGACGCGCTCGGCGCGTCGCTCGGATCGGCGGAGCGCCTGGCCCAGGCGGTGAAGGGTTATGCCGAGCCGATCACCGTCTGGCGGCTGGATTAGCTAAAGCAGCCCCGAACGCCCTGGCAGCGGCGTTTCCTTCGACTTGCCGTTGGCCTTGTAGGGGCGCTTCTTGCCGCGCACCGGATTGCGGAGCGCGATGCCGCCGGTCTCCTTGGTGCGGAGGTCGACGAAGTCGGCCCAGGTATGCGGGTTCAGCAGCAGCTTCGCCACCGCCTTCGCCGCCGCATCGGTCAGCTTCCTGCCCTTCTCGGCCGAGGAGAGCGTCGGGTCGCCGATGACGCCGTTATGAGTGCGATGCGCGAAGGAGTACCAGCGATAGGCGCCGTTGGCGGAGATCTCGGAGATGCCCTGCGTCTTCGGCCCCGCGATCTTGCTCAGTTGCGAAGTGTCGACCAAGCCCGGCTCGAACTGCAGCATCATCGAGGTCTCGGCTTCGCAGGCATGCTGCGTGCCCTTTTGGCGAACCAGCAGCTCGGCAAACTCCTTCTCGGCCTCGTGGAAATAGCCTGTGGTGACGATCGGGATCTTGAACTCGGTGGTGAGATCCGCGACCGCGACCTTGGAGGCCGCGACGTTGCCGCCATGGCTGTTGGCGATGCAGATGCGCCGGAAGCCCTGCTCGACCAGGCAGTTCACAAGACGGCGCAGCACGCGATACCAGGTGTCGTAGTCGAGCGAGAGCGTGCCGCCGAAGGGAATGTGGTGGTCGGAAAGCCCGCACCACAGCACCGGCGTCACCACGATCGGCTGGGTTTTGGCGACGATGCGCGCCGTGGCGCGCGCAACCTCACCGCCGAGGCGGGAATCGACCTGCACCGGCAGGTGCGGGCCATGCTGCTCGATCGCGCCGACCGGCAGGATCACGATCGCATCCTGCTCCGCCAGCTTGCGCAGCTCATGCGCCTTCAGGTTCGCCCACTCGATTTCCATGCCGCACCTCCCTTACGTGATCCGTAGCGATTACAGGCGCGCGCGCCCGACCCCGTCAACGCGACCGGACGCAGGCCGAAACCTAGCGGCGCCGTCCAGTGATCCAGGCCGCGATGTCCCGGACCACACGGCCCTCGAGACCATAATAGCCATGCTGCGCGCGCGCCTCGCAGGGGCTGCCGATCGGCTGCAAGCCTCCTTCATAGGTGAGAAGACCGACCGCCGGCGCGTTCACCAGCCGGTTCTGCAGCGCGGCTACGTCGGCGAACTGGGTCGAGGGACAGCCGTCCTCGCGATGATGCGCAATCAGCACGGGCCTGCGGATCGCGGCAAGATCGGAGTCGAAGACATCGTCGGCGACGAAGGTGCCTCGATTCTTGAAGCCGCGCAGGATCGAGGATGTCAGCACGATGCCGTCGGCCCCCTCCGCGCCGAGCCGCGCGCCGGCATTGGCGACGCTGAGCGTGCCGCGGCTGGTGCCGACCAGCCAGACGGGAACCGGGGCGCGAGAGCGGACGAAGGTGATGGCGGCGGCAATGTCGCGGGCGTGCTCGGCATAGAGGCGATAGGAGCCCAGCCCCTGCGTCGTCTGATAGTCGGACGGCGCATCGACAACGACGGTGAGAAGCTGTTCCCTGGCCCAGAATTCGCGCGTGCGGATCAGGAAGTTGCCGCCGAAGCGAACGCTGACGTCCTCGCCGATGCCGACACGGCCATCTCCGCCGGTGAAGAGGAGTACGCTCGCGACCGGCACCGGCGGCTTCAGCAGGAGCAGCCGCATGGTGACGCCCGGGCGCGGCACAAGGTCGACGACCTCGCGATGATCCTCGGCATGCGCGGTGGCGATCGCCAGGAGCGAGAGGATCGCCACGAGCGGATGGAGCCAGCGTAAGCCTCGTCGTCCCGTCGCCATCCGTCGACGCTAGGACGAGAGATCCCTCCCCGCAAACACTTAGCCTCCGCCCGCCAGGGAACCCCTTGAGATTCGCCGCGTTACCGCTCCACCGTCCCCCTACGGAGGAAATCCATGGCGACCAAGACCATGCGCAAGAAGACCGCGAGGCGTTCGGCCTCGTCCGCGCGGAAAACCAAGCGCACCAGGAAGACCGCGAGCGCCGCGAAGACCGCGACAAGCAAGGCGGCTCGTACCGTCCGCAAGACCGCCGACAAGGCCGTCCGGAAGGTGACCAAGGCCGCGACCTCGGCGAAGAAATCGGCAACCGCTGTGCTGAAGAAGGCCACGGCCCCGAAGCGCAACAGCGGCCCCGGCATCGTCGAGCGGCTGAAGGACGCGATTTCGCACATTCCCGTGGTCGGCAGCGTCGTCGACACCAATCGTTGATCCCTGACGGGCTTGCTCGACGGACTTGTCGGTGGCGCCGAAGCGGTTCAATCTATCCGCGGGGGCATGTCGTCGAAGCAAACCCATAAGGGAGCGTGACCATGTTCCGTCGTACCGCCGCTTTAGGCGTCCTCTTCGGCGCCGTCTCCTTGCTCGCCGCCTGCGCCGACATGGGCGGCTCGACCGCCCAGGCCCCGATCAACCTTCGCGCCAGCCTGAGCGGCGCACAGGAAGTCCCGCCTGTCGCGAGCCCGTCGACCGGCTCTGCCACCCTGACCTATGACGCGGCCTCCAAGCGCCTTACCTGGAGCGTGACCTGGAGCCCGTTGAATGCCCCGGCGACCATGGCGCACTTCCATGGTCCGGCGGCGCCCGGCGCCAATGCCGGCGTGGCCCTCCCAATCGGCGGCGCTGGCATGACCAGCCCGGCGAACGGTCAGGCGACGCTGAACGACGCGCAGGCCGCCGATCTTCTCGCCGGCCGCTGGTACATCAACATCCACAGCAGCGCGCATCCCGGCGGCGAGATCCGCGGCCAGGTCACGCGTTGAGCTGATTGCTGCGTTGGGCGCCGGCGGCGCGATCCGCCGGCGCCGATCGCCCCTAGTTAAGGGGCGTCGACACGTATGACGTGAAGCGGCCAGGTGCCATCAGGCGCACCGGCCAGATCGCGCCGACTTCGCCGCGCGGGATCGACGTTCTCTCCGCGGTTCCCTGATCGATGACGATGGCTCCGCCTTCGAGCGAGGCCAGACGTCCGACGCGGATATTGCCGTCGCGGATGATGACGACGATGTCCTCGCCGAGCTCGGGACTCGCCTTGGGCGCGCAGATCAATCGATCGCCATCGCGATAGCGAGGCGCCGCGTCGTCGCCCTGCACGAACAGGGTGACCAGATACTCTTCCGCCTCGACGTCCTGACTGATGTGCCGCATCCGCTTCGCCGCCCCCTGAGGCTTTTTTTCCGCGCGCCTGCCGGGCGCTTCCCTGTTGATTGGCAACTGCAGGTTAGTACATAATACCCGAAATAGGTAAGAGAAAATTGTCAGACACCAATCAACTTATTGATTTGTCACAAAAGCAGCCGGAAAAGCGCGTGAGGCTGGATCCTGCACGACTCGGCCCGGGTGGTTCCGGGCTCGCGCGCTACCTCGAGCTGTGGCGGGACGCCCGCAACGGCGACACAATGGCCCTGCTAAGCCGCATCCAGGCGCGCGGCCTCGACCGTCGGGTCCTGTCCAGAATCTTTCGCA